>Ga0256847_1001528_pt1 | contig 11563 bp, 6 predicted proteins | sample TeddybearmetaG_FD_189099 | JGI IMG/M metagenome (GOLD analysis project Ga0256847, IMG submission 189099) | Hydrothermal vent microbial communities from East Pacific Rise, Pacific Ocean - Teddybear | ecosystem: Environmental > Aquatic > Marine > Hydrothermal vents | place: Pacific Ocean: East... | reverse complement strand
ACAATCCAATGACTAACAGGCTTTCAGAAATCCGAACAGGTCAGATTGAGTGTGAGATATTGAAAATTAGTGCTTTTTTTAACATTTGATGCAGTTGTTTTGACCTGTTTGCTCAAGCTGGGTTAAAACTTTAGGACCTAGATTAATTTAGATCAAATGGCTGTATGAGGTTAAACTACAATCATATCAATGACTAATGTACTAGTCACTTCGAAGCAGAGTAATGTAAGGTTTCCATTACATCTTCTGACCTATAGCGATATTTCAAACAAAGATAGTACAAAGCTCCAATTGTGTCATTTTACTATTATAATGGAATGCTTCAGAAAATATCTGACACTACTTCACCAGAAGTTCACAGGTGTGAATAGAAACCTGATGAAATCATCACAAGGCTTTGTACTTTTGGATTCTTAATTTGCGATACTTATCACATTGTCATTACTAGCATCGTCCTTCCTTAATTGATTCTGAATTTCGACCAACTCAGCTTTTACTTCATTGATATAAATGTTAAGCTTTCTATCTTCTATGGAGTTTCCTTTGGCTTTACCTCTTTTTGAATCCCATGATAAAATATCGATGGAGCGTTGAATACTGAATTCAGCTCTTCTGCCGCTAATAGTAATCCGGGCATAAAGTAAACTGGTATAACTGTTTTAGAACTTGCCTTTGGGAAGATAAGAATTGTAAATGAATGGTTGAATGGTTGTTTCATATGACGTAAATATTGAAATGGTTAAAAATCACCTATCACAAACACTGCGAAAGGAATACAATATCAGTCAAATGACCACAAAGCTAAATAAACGTTACGAGTTGATAGTCAATTAGTTAGTGCTAAAATAGTTCGTTGTATCGAGAATTCCAAGGAACGACCCGAATAACGAACCTTAGCAATGTGTTTATTTACTTCTAAATAAACTAGCTAAAATCACAAATGGCTGTCAATCATAAGATTAACAGCCATTTGAATAATTTTAAAAACTAATTAGTGACCAGTCTGGGGTTTGAACCCGAGTCTGTATGTCTTTGGTATTCAGTGAGTTGCCTTTTATTTATTTTGACAAATTCCCGAATAGTTCCCGTAAGGGATGTATGTCTTTATATTCAAATGGACTCTTCAAAGATACAAATAGTGGTGGAGAGGTGCAAGGTTGGAATTAGATAAATTTAGAAATCTGAAGAATAAATAGTAAGATGCAGAATTCAAAATTCACTCGTAGTCTTATTGTTTATTAATGATTTATATATAGATTCCCGAATAGTTTCCAAATACTTTGATTCGAATTATTGTTATTTGTGGGACTGATCGTCTTGTAGATGTAGCAAATATGTTTTAGAAAGACAATTCGGTACCAATTAAAACAAGAATAGGAATCAAATATGATTGAAGGCACTGAAATTAATATTCTGTATTTAAGACTGAATTAATAAGAAAATAAATTTTGCGTAGATCTACTTAAATATTACGTATTTCTACTTAAAATTCTAAACTATACCTAACAAAATACTCCAAATCAATTACTATTGAATTATATTGCTCGAACTGTGAGGTGCCAGAGGTAATTAAAAGCAATTCATAATTTGCTTTTAGGTAAGGTCCATTCAACGAATTCGAAGAATGATTAAAAGAAGTATCCAAATAGTAGAAATAGCGAAGCACAATTAAGGTCTGATTTTAACTAAATTCAGACAATTGTATTGAAAAATAAATAGAACGCTTATATTCGGCTTGCAGTATAATAAATTAGAAAAACGAACGTCCACAATGCCGATTATTAGATTTATTCATTTATCAGATTTGCATTTGGGTATAGAGCAGCGGCTACTTAAAGAAGAAGCGATAAACGAAGAATTATGGCAACAAATCCAGGCACAACTTAATGATCAATATAAAAGTTTAAATGCCGAGAAAAATATTATTTTGGGCACAGGTGATCTAATAGACCAAATTAGTCATCCGAAACGAAACACATTACTTAAACAAAAGCAACTTCATAATTTTATTAATGGTATCCGTCATGATACTATGTACAATAGCATGGGCAATCATGATGTAGACAGAAATATGCACACACTCAATGGGTTTTCGCAAAGTATATCTTCAATTGAAAAGTTAAGTATGTGTCAAGCGCTATCAAGTTCTGAAGTGTGTGATTTATATAACAACACTCACTTGGGTTTATTGTCCATTTGCAATCAAAGCCCGAATTCTAACATTTATGAACAGAAACTGGCTGATAAAGCCATATGTATTTTCACAGTAAACAATAGTTTATTTGATTGCCCAAAGCAGAATGAGAATTCCAATTTTAGCAGCTATAATAATTTATATATTGACAATATTGAGCTTAGTGAAATTATACAAGATTCAATTTTTCAAAAATCCGACCTTAAAATAGCTCTTATTCATCACCCTCCTAGTGTAATGGATTATCGAGAGATATATCCAATTAAGGGATTTGGGGCATATTATAATCTGAAGAAGATGAGTGATTATATTTTGTATGGACATACGCATAGCCAAGATGTAATTGCACCAGCGGTCAATTCTCCAAATATCAAAAATGTTGAATTGTATTGTGGCGCACTTCACTATAACTCTAAGATGGGATACAGTATGGCATTTCACCTTGAAATGTTAATTGAGGATATTGAACTTACGAAACCTAACTTCTTGCTCTATGAATACAACTCCAGTAAAGCTCCAAATGCTCCGATAAATATAGAGCTAACAAGACCTGAAAATGAAGATTTAGATATTCTTGCTATAAATTATCATAATACAAAAGGTATAGAGTTAGGCACAGTGGATTATAGAAAGGAAATAGTTTGTGATTATATTCCAAAAACTATTCACTTGACCGATACTTTTAACAAATACTTTCTTGGTACTTTCAAAAAATTAAAGAACGGGAACAACAATTTTAAAGAGGCTAAATCCATATGTTATTTGAGTCAGGATTATATATTACCTCAGTTTCCCTGTATGCTGGAAAGTATAAACATATTGTATTCTATCAGTAATTTAAGTGAAATTGAGATAGACCGTAAATATCAATATCTTAAGGGGGTCGAGACCATCTCAAGTTTACTATTGTTTTGGTATATAGAATATTATAGATATAATTCTGGTCGAGAATATCATTTTGTCATTATTGATGAATTATCCAAGGAATGGGAAGATGAAACCGAAGAAAAGTATAAAAGTTATAACCAAGATTTGAAACAACAGTATTCTTTGAGAATAAGGAAAAATATATTGTCATTAAATAGGTATATGACAGATAACGGAATTACACAAATAAAAATAAGCTTAGGTCATGAGAGAGAAAGGTAAGAAACATAAAAATAATAATTACGCTCTATTGGGGTTTGGTATGGTCTTAGCCAACAGTTCGCAACATAAAATAAGTGATCTAGACAAGGACATAAGCAATACATTCAGAGAATACAGAAAGCAAAGAATACTGGAACTTGATGTATTTAATAACGATGAAGTCATTGATGAAGAATATAAAAATGTTATAAATGAAAAGATAGATTCTTGGCAATTCTATAACCCAATTTCATACACGCTTATTGGAAACTTCTCCAAATGCTATACTTATCTTCTTGATTCTTACAACTTTAATAATAAGTACCTTCATCCACAAAATATTCTTAATGTAAATACACTTGAAGATGGTTATGGTATTTTATATAATTATAAAGTGCTAACAGGGAGTATCTTTGTTGATCTTTCGAAAAAAAAAGAGTCATCCCATAAGGCGTATCTAGACGATATTAAAAACAAGATATCCCAAGAGCATCCACAGTCAAATACTAAATTTGTAAAAATCACTAGAATCAAAGTTAATTCATTGCTTCTCTATGGAAATGGAGGCTCTTTTTTGGCTGCTGTACGAAATAAATTATACCAACTATCTGAAGATCACATTGGAAAATTTTCCAATTACGTACAATATAGGGATGCTCTTGTAATAGAAGCATTTGGTTTCAATGAAATAATAGTAGTGACGACATGGGATTGCATAAGTCACTTCAATAATTTCATTCTAGAAGTTAGACGATTGGATTTAAGCGATATTGAATCTCCGGTTGATGACAGCAAGTTATACCATTATTCTCTCTCAAAACATGTGAGGGATCTGAGTAAGATATCTGAAGAAATGCCGCTTGAAACTGCCACTGTCGAACCAAGTAGTTTTACTCACATTATAGACAGATGTTCATCTATGATCTGTATGAGTATTGATTACAACTTGAATAATTTATACAAGAACTATTTTGCATCTACAAACAAAGAACTAAAAATATTAACGACACTATCCGTAAAAACTGGATATATAAAACTCATAAAGGATGCTATAGATAATATAAGTAATGGTGGAATAAATATAAAGTTATTATACGGTTGGCAAGATCTAGGGTGTGAAGATTTATACAAGGATATGACATCCTCAGATATCAAGAATTTTCTTGATAAATATCCACAAGTTATTGAGCATACTTATAGTGTAATATTGAGTGACTTGACAGATGATATAGATGGTTTTCTTGGTTTTAATAAAAAGAGATACGAATACTATAGAAATAAAAGGTTCAAAAATAGTGAAATAAGATTACTTGTAAAAAAAATGAAGGTTATCGGGATTTCATCTGTTGTAATACAACGAACACTTTATACTATCACCAATTTTAATAAGTGTATATCAGAACCTGAGAATTTTTGCTTCTTTATTGAACTTAGACAATATCTGGACTCCTTAGTTTTTGAAGAAGTAGAAAGTTTATACCTTCAAAGAGTATCAAAACTTAAGATTCATAGAGAACCAAAGGAAAGACCCAGTCCAGAAGCTAAATTTGTTAGTGATAATGTATTGAACATTACAAGTATAGAAAGGGATTTAATAATAACTTTAAAAGGATTTGAAACTGCCTTTACGAATAGATTTATTCATAGTAAAGATTTGGCTGAAACTTCAGATGTGAATTATAGTTACAGAGGTGGTATTCAACAATATTTACTAATATATGAGTTTATTAATGACCTTGTGACAAAGAGTGTGTTCAAAAGCGAAGACAATCCTAGTACACTATATGTCTCAGCATATACACATACAGAATCTTTCCCACAGTATATGCGATTAAATATTTTCCAAATTCATGAGCCATTATTATTTGTTTCTATCCTGATGCACGAGGTCACAGTACATTCGTTTCAGCGAGTTATTCACAATATATTTTATAGGGAGGTAAATAGAAAAAATAGTGAGAGTTCTTCTTTATTCGACGATACAGTTTCAGATGAATATTTCATTAAGACGTTATTTGAAATGGGATACGATGATGACACAAATTATTTTAAGTATTTATGTCAATTGTACGGATTAACAGAAAGAAAGGTAACTGATAAATATTTATCTAGTACTTTACTATATTTTTTAACAGACATTCTTTTATTAAAATCGCAATTCAACAATGACATTCAATTGTTTTTATATTGGATGATGATACAGTTCCAACAAGTATCTGATAATCAATCAAAACTAGATCATACTTTTCGTGAAAGTTTAGTCCATTTCTTGATGAGAATGAGGTATATATTATCAGAATGTTCTTCCAGTTCCGAAGATATAAAATTATATGAGAGCTATCTGGATGATTTTAAATGGAAAGAAGTAGATATTGATGCCGATTATGTTCTAAACCAAATACTTAAAACGGACAATAGTTTTGTAGAGTTAATTAGTAAACTGGAATCGATTCTGACTCCTACAAACATTGACGATAATTTGGTCAATAGTTATGCCCAAAATATTGAAAATCTCAATATTGATACTGACACATGGAAAATAAAAAGAGAAGAGTTTGAGCATGACTCTAAATTTGAAAGATCGGCAATGTCACATTATATTGGAATTACATATCAGTATCTAAAGTACTATCAAATTAATTTTCCCAAGATTAAAATTATTAAAACTCATAGAGTCGGTACGTCTGAATCCATAAACTCTAAAGATGCTCAAGACTATTCTTCTGCATTATTTGTCGATTCACTTGGTGGAATAGAAGTAAAAGGGGTAAATACAGAAAAAGTTATTCAACTAAAAATTAAATACTTACAAGCCATGTGGCATTTAGCACATATAGCTCAAAAAAGAAAATTAATTAAAATGGACAATCAGAAAGTGCATCTTTAAGTAAAAATCCTGCACTTATTGGATTTGGTACAGAATTAATGCTGCCGATATCTCCCGCAGTAATTGGATTCCTTTTTACCCTAGATCTTTTAACATTATCAAATTCAGTTTTTATTTCTTTCATAATAGGCAAATTAACCTCTTTCAAGTATAATTGTACTTGATATACTTGCCTTGGAGAAAGCGAAAGATGTTTTCTGAAATTTTCTATGTAAAGTTGATTGAGCTCAGACAAATATGTAGCTTCTGTGTATATAGACTTGTATAATACATAATAAATAAATATGTCTGAGTGTGGTTCATCTATCTTAGCTAAAGATTCTTCAATTTTTAACCAAAAGAGGCGATATAAATCATCAATGATTTCACCATTTATAACTTCTTTACTGTTATTTTTCATTCAAATGTCGTTTGGTGTTAATAGTGAGCGCATTATGTATATGACTTGTTTTTAATATTTAAAAGCTCACATTAACTTTCTCGTTGGAAGCTGTAAAGATAGTAAACATTTGATTATCAGGGGCTTATTATTTATTATTATACAGATTGTGAGTGCTTAACATTAGAGTATTTTCGGAATAATTAAGGTTTACATTTTACTCTTCAAGTTGCGGTTAATATTATACAGTTCATTTTCGAATGCTAAACTAGGATAACGCCTACCGTCATTTATATTATCATTTTTCTTAGATGTTAATATAAGAAAATCTTTATTAGAACGCACCTCTTGGATTTCTGCTTTAATATCAATAGGTGATAGAGCCGTTTTAAAACTAAAAATTGATTGAGAAATGAGGTCAAAATAATATTTGTGAAATATGTTATTGATCATTTTATCTAAAATCTCTAATTTTATAATTGCACTAAACACATGATAAGAAGTATTCTTTTATTGAGATTGAAAATATTTTATTAACTTTTTATAAAAATATCCCAACTCCGTTAAATTTATGTAGATAATTCAATTTTTTCTATTCTTTACCTTTATAATATGTAATCTTCAAGTTTTGTTACAAAGCTTTTCAATTTATTTTTTTCTAAAAATCCAACACTTATTAAGTAAATTGCGTACTTTTGCAGAAGAAATAAATTAATAAGATAATGACTATCAATTAATTATGAAATTTAGCATTATCATTAATATCCAGTATTGTATTTATAATCTCCCATTTTTGTTACAGGATTATTTAATTTATTTTTTTCTAAAAATCCAGCACTTATTTAGTATAATTGCAGAAATTTGAGGCAAATATTAATCTTATAATACTGATTATCAATGATATACTATCCACAAACAATATGCCAAAGTCCAAAATAACAAACAACAGCAAATTCATAAATCTTGTCAATTCTTTAAATCTCATAGAAAAAAGAGATTTGGAAAAATTCTTATTACTCTCCTCATTCGGCATCACGAATAGAGATAGAGATCTATTCAAACAATTACAAAAAAAAATTGAAATTCATAAAAATATTGATGAAGAAAAATTCTGGAAATCGGTATTATCAGAATCAGAATATTCAAATAAAAATAGAATAAAAAGCCGCCTCTTCAAAGCCATTGAAAACTATATCTGTCTTCTTGAAATTAGAAAAAATGATGGCATAAGAATGTATCTGCTAACAACCTTTTACTTCAGAAATAATCTGATATCCAATTTAAAGAATGCTCTTAATAAAGGTATTAGAAAATTATCATCTCTTAAAGATACGAAACCTGATTATCGAATCATTTTATATTGGTTTCATGAAAACATGGTATTTATAACAAAGGATATAAGACAAGAATCAATTCATATTAACGGAATGGAAGAGGAATTATCCGAGTTTTATGCCATTAATAAATTGAGAATTATTTGTGAAAAAATAAATCGTTCGGAAATATTGAACTCAGGTAAAGATGTCTCTTCTTATCATGAGGAAGTTGATCACCTCAGGTTAAGTTCAAATTCTATTTATGCAAACATCTACTTCCATCTGTATCAATTACTTAGTGAAGATCAGTATTCTAGCTTCAATATTGTTAATAACGAAATTAGGAAACTTGACAAAACCTCAAATTTAGGACAAATAAAAGAGGTTTACGTTCATCTAATGAATTATTGCATCAGAAAAATTAACGAAAGAAAATTAGAATATGCAGAACAATTTATCAACTATTCTAAATTTCTCGACTCCAATAATATTCTACTCGATCAAAAAATGATGAGTATTGGACGATTAAAAAATATTTTGGTAGGTTGTTATATAATTGACAATATAGAATGGGCCTCATACATAATGGATAAATATTCAGATTGTTGGCAAGAAACAAAGGATATAAATCGCAGAGATTTTTTATCACTTAATAAAGCATTCCTAGCACTTTGGCGCAATGATTTCGAGAAAAGTATGGACTTTATTCATCAATTTCAATCTTCATCAATGTACCATAAAGATGTTTATTATAAAATGGCTTGTGACAAACTTTTATTGAAAATATTCTTTGAGAAAGGCGAATATGAATCGCTAGACAACAAAATATTCGTGCTTATTGGGTATATAAGAAATCGTGAAAAGCTAAGTCAAAAAAGAAAAACTCCTAATCTAAGGTTCTTGTACCTCCTAGACAAAATAAATCGAGGAAAGATAGTAGATATTGAAGGGGAAAAAGAGAATATACCGATAGCAGACTATATTTGGTTAAAAAAGGTTTATCATAGGAATAACAAAATAACTTCTAGTTGATATTTACATTATATCATCATCCATTATAATAAAGTCAATCATATTATATTTATTTAATTTCACTTTTAAATAAAAAGAAAATTAAATTCAAATTATCAAAAGTGATAAAGTAAAAATGATATAAATATCCAACTCTTTTTAGTTTCAGCACTATTTACTACTAAATTATTTAACTTAAAGATAACTCATTTAGTTCAAAAATTTTACAGTTTCTTCTGTGGTAAGTGTTGGAGAGCTAAAACAGCTCCCCCACAAATGAAACAAATGTAGTATCCCTAGCACTAGGCGATATAACCAACAACTGCTGACCATACAACCCCGAATCCCAATCCTCATACTCAAATACCGAAGAATACCAACCTCCAAACTCAAATCCTGCAATACCAGACTCAAAATCCGAACCATATACCTGACCCAAATCACCTGCTCGATGCCGAACCAATGAAGAACTAATAAAATGTAACAATGATAAATCGAGTGACAAACACTCACTAACCTGCGCTGATAACTGAACTGTACCAACTGATGATGTAACTCAGGATAAACTTCTCGCACCAAAACATAGTATATAAAAGACAAAAGACCCAGCAACTTAATGCTGAGTCTTTTAGTGTGACCAGTCTGGGGCTCGAACCCTAGTCTGTATGTTATTAGTAATCAATTATTTGTGTATTTGTTATTTCATGCGTTCATGATTAATACATGTAAAAATTGATGTCAAATAGATTCAAATGTCATTTTGTGAAGATACAAATATGTATGGATAATAGGGTGTTGATCATAGTAGGATTCGAACCTCGGTCATTTTAATTTTCAAATGCAATGCGTTTGCTTCTATATAATAGTAGCTCTAATAATAAATATTTACATGAGGTAGCTTTTTTTCTAGCTTTTTGCAATTTTTAATAAACTCATTCGCTAATTTTAATTCAGATAATATTTTTGGATCTTGGAGGTCTTTAAGGTCTATTCTGTCTATACTGTCTTTAAGGTCTTTCCGATCTTTAAGGTATTTAAGGTATTTAAGGTATTTCCGATCTTGCAGGTCTTTATGGTCTATCAGGGCTATCAGGTCTTTAAAGTCTTTAAGGGATGTCAGGTCCATTTGGTCTTGCCGGTCTATCCAGTCTATCAGGTCTTTAAAGTCTTTAAGGTCTATCCTGTATCCAAGGTATTCAAGGTCTTGCCGGTCTTTAAGGTCTTTAAGGTATTTAAGGTCTTTCCGATCTTTCCGATCTTTAAGGTATTTAAGGTCTTTCCGATCTTGCAGGTCTTTACGGTCTTTATGGTCTATCAGGTCTTTAAAGTCTTTAAGGTATGTCAGGTCTTTAAAGTCTTTATAGGCTATCAGGACTTTCCGGTTTATCCTGTCTATTTGGTCTTTTCGGTCTTTCAAGTCTAACCTGCCTATCCAGTCTATCAGGTCTTTAAAGTCTTTAAAGTCTTTAAGGGCTATCAGGTCTTTCCGGTTTATCCTGTCTATTAGGTCTTTTCGGTCTTTCAAGTCTTTCAAGTCTTTCCAGAATTTTGGGTAATTCAAATCTTTCTGGTCTTTCTGGTCTTTCAGATCTTTTCGGTTTATCCGGGCTTTCCTGTTTATCAGGTTTATCAGGTTTATCAGGTCTGTCAGGTCAATTAGGTTTATCCTTTCAATTTGGTTTATCCGGTAATTCAGGTCTGGATGGGAGCCCTGGAATGTGTGTAAATCAATAAAACAAACCAAAACAATTTTTAAGATATATATTTTATAAAGGATTGGGAACATCAATGTATCATAAATAGTAATTTCCTTTAGCTGGTTGGAACCAATAGATAAAAGGAAGACTAAATTGATATTTTCAGTACTAGTAATTTTCAATGTAGAAATTTCAGAAAGTTCTTTTACTTTCAACTGGTTCAATTTTTTGATAACAGCAGAATTTTGTAATTCATAAGTACCTGTACAATTTTTCAAACAATTTTTAAAGAATAATTCTTTAAAAAAAGAGTGCGCAATAGTTATCCCTTTAAAATCAATTTCTTCATAAAAGGCTGGGTTATCAAATGCTTCTTTTGCTAAATAATATTCTAAAACCGACTTGTGTGAAAATTTATAATTTCCATCAGCATCTCTATTAAGCAAAGATCTACTTCGTAGATCTGATTGTTTTAACCCATTAGTCAAATTGTCTTCGAAGTCTAATAATTGAAATCCTTTATAATTTGAAATAACTTCATCTTTATGGATAGATAAATTTGCTCTATTCCCTTGCTTCCATTCTCGATAAAGAATAATTGCTAAATGTTGAGAAAATCCACGTAGCTTTTCCTTAAATTCTTCGCGACTATTATATTTCTCTTTAATTCCAGGCTTGCTTGCTTCCCTATTTAACCATTTTTCTATAAGCACTTCATAAATTTCATGGCTATATTCATACTCTTTTTTTTCCATTACCAGATCCTGGATATAAGAAAGAAGCATTGGGCGCATTATCAAATTGGGCGATTTTTTGATGATTCGCCTAGCAGCCTGTCGGGAAATTAGCATTTCGTGTTTTGAGATGCTCCACAGACTCTGTAGGTAAATTAGATCAAAGTACTTTTATGTGCATATTTTCAATTTTGGTTTCGTAATTTCATTACAATTT
>Ga0256847_1001527_pt1 | contig 11573 bp, 12 predicted proteins | sample TeddybearmetaG_FD_189099 | JGI IMG/M metagenome (GOLD analysis project Ga0256847, IMG submission 189099) | Hydrothermal vent microbial communities from East Pacific Rise, Pacific Ocean - Teddybear | ecosystem: Environmental > Aquatic > Marine > Hydrothermal vents | place: Pacific Ocean: East... | reverse complement strand
ATTTGGAATACCAGTAATTGCACTTATCATTATAGTTATTATTTTATTTGCAAAGTCTGCAATTACAATTGGATCGGGTGAAGCAGGCGTTTTATACAAAACCTTCGACAATGGTGTTGTAACAGACCAACCTCCTCTAGGGGAAGGATTTCACTTAGTAGCGCCATGGAATAAAGTAATTATATATGAAGTTAGACAACAAGAAGTGTTTGAACCTATGCAAGTACTTTCATCTAACGGTCTTGAAATTAAATTAGATGCTTCGGCATGGTTTCAACCTATTTATAGCGACTTAGGAAAATTACACCAAGAAAAAGGGCAAAATTATCTCGAAAGAATTATACAACCAGCAATTCGATCGGCAGCTCGTAGTGTAGTTGGACGTTATACGCCAGAGCAATTATACTCTAGTAAGCGTGATGTAATACAAGAAGAAATTTTTGAAGAAACAAAAAAATTACTTGGTAATCAATACATACAATTAAATAAAATATTGGTTCGTGATGTAACATTACCAGCAACTATAAAAAACGCTATTGAGCGTAAACTAGGTCAGGAACAAGAATCTTTAGAGTACGAATTTAAGCTTGTAAAAGCAGCTAAAGAAGCTGAAAAACAACGTATTGAAGCACAAGGTAAAGCCGATGCAAATAGAATATTGAGCGCATCTCTTACCGATAAAATTCTTACAGACAAGGGTATTGAAGCTACATTAAGACTTGCTGAGTCTCCAAATACCAAAGTAATAGTTATTGGTTCTGGAGATAGCGGATTGCCAATAATACTTGGAAATAACTAAAAATAAATCTAGTTATTTATTAATGTCTGTTCGAGCAGTAGTTCGAACAGACATTTTTTTTATTTAATTTTCTTCCAAATCTTAAGTAAAATAAATCCTGAAATTAATGCGACAGCTGTTAGAGAAACAGCGAGCGTAGTTTTTCCGTAGATATAATAACCAGTAGCGAATAAAACGCTGTAGGTTCCTATAACACCAAGGAAGAATGCAACTATTTTATAGCCAATATTATAGAATTTACTTTCAGAACCAAATATTAAACTTTCAAAAGTATTAATCGTTTCTTTGTCTGTTGTTTTAGTTAATAGTGTTACTATAATCCATCCTATAGTAGTAATTACTACACCAAACACCAATTGCCAATGACTAGCAATATCTACTAATGGTGAATCTAGTTTTCCGTTTATAAAAAAGAAAACAGCAATAACAAATGAAATGACCATAGCTGCAATTTCGCTATATGGGTTAATTCGTTTCCAAAACCATCTTAAAATAAATAGTAAACCAGTACCTGCACCAATTTGAAGCAGTAAGTCAAAAACATCTTTAGCCGATTTAATATAAAATGAAAAGAGTGCCGCACATATCATTAATGCTACAGTAGAAATTCTTCCAACAAACACCTTTTGTTTTTCTGAAGCATCTTTATTTACAAACCTTCCGTAGAAATCATTTACGATATATGAACTCCCCCAATTTAACTGTGTAGAAATAGTGCTCATAAAAGCAGCAATAAGCGATGTCATTACTATACCAATTAACCCAACCGGAAGATATGTCATCATAGCTGCATAAGCTACATCATGTCCTTGCATATCGGGGTTTAGGTTTGGAAAAGCAGCAGAAATACTTTCTAGGCTCGGAAACATAATCAACGAAGCCAAACCAACAATAATCCATGGCCACGGCCTTAAAGCATAATGAGCAAAATTAAAAAATAATACAGCCCAAGTTGCATGTTTTTCATCTTTAGCTGCAAGCATACGTTGTGCAATATAGCCACCACCACCAGGCTCTGCACCAGGATACCAAGTGCTCCACCATTGTACAGCAAAAGGAATAATAAATAAAGTAATTAAGGCTTTTGAATCTGAAAAATCGGGAAGAATATTAAGCTTTCCAGCAACGTTTTCATGAGTCAATAATCCTGTTAAGCCACCAATTTCTGGCATATTTACGATATAAATCGTAGCCCAAACCGAACCAACCATTGCAATAATAAACTGTATGAAGTCTGTAATAAGTACGCCTTTTAGTCCGCCCAGAGTCGAATATAAAACAACAATAATAGAAGAATAGATAAGTGCATCTTGTTGCGAAATACCCAATAAAACATTAGCGATTTTAGCACCTGCCAAACACACGCCAGCCATTGTTATAACATTAAAAATAACACCAAGATAGATAGCACGAAACCCTCTTAGAAAACTAGCTGATTTCCCAGAATATCGAAGTTCATAAAATTCTAGGTCGGTTGTAATACCAGATTTTCGCCAAAGTTTTGCGTAAAAAAATACGGTAAGCATTCCTGTTAGAAGCATAGCCCACCAAACCCAGTTTCCAGAAACGCCATCTTTTCGAACCAATTCTGTAACGAGGCCAGGAGTATCGGCAGCGAAAGTTGTTGCAACCATCGAAACACCAAGAAGCCACCAAGGCATGTTTTGACCAGAAAGAAAAAACTCTTTGGTGTTTTTTCCAGAACGCTTAGCAACAATAATTCCGATTGTAGCAAAAACTAATAAAAAGAAGGTAATGATAATCCAATCGAATGTAGAGAGCGTCATAGTTTAGTATTCTTTAAGTGCTTCAGCTTGACCAACCCAATTGTCTCTCATCATTCTTCCAGGGAAGAAATCTATAGAATCGGTAACAATAAACATATCTTCTTCCGAAAATCGGCTAATTTGATCGTAGGTATAAATCCCAATTCCGTTGAGTTTTTCTTCGATAAAGGGTCCAACGCCAGTAATTTTTGTTAGGTCATCTTTTTCCCAAGCACTCGCATATCCGAAGTGATCGAAATTAAGTTCTAATTCGTCTTTCGATTTAATATATAACTCTCTCGCTTTAGAAGCCACTTTTTGTTCGGGTTGTTTTTTAGCAATCGTTTTTTCTCGTTCTCTATTTTCAATTACTTCAATAATTTTAGGCTCAATTTCAGTAAAGATTACATCTATATCTTTTGATTTTTCAGATCGAAGTTTTCTATTTTCTTTTTGCAATTTTTTAATTTTACTTTTAAGCTTAGTTCTATTTAAATGTAGACTTGCAAAGTATCCTATCAAGAAAGTACTTAGCATTAACGCTAATATTTCTAGATAAAATTGCCAGTTTTCTAATATTGAAAAACTTAACTGCATGTTATATATTATTGTAAATAATTTCAATTCGTCTATTTATATTTCTCCCTTTTTGAGTGTTATTGTTTTCTATAGGTTCTGATTCGCCTTTAGATATTGCTATAATTCTGTTTTTATTAATACCAGCTTTTGAAACAAAAAACCATCTAACTTGTCGCGAATATTTCAAGCCTAAAGCATAGTTATCTTGATAGTTTCCAATATTATCGGTATGTCCAATAACTGTGATACTAGTTTCAGGATGCCGTTCTAAAACTTCTTTTATTTCTTTAAGAATATCTTCTAGCTCTTGATTTATAAGTATTCTGGTATTAGAATATTTTGGATAAACAATTTTATCAGAAGGCAGTGTGTTTTCAAAAAGTTCTATTCGTTCGTAATCTATAAAATTAAATTCAAAAGATATCCCTTTATTAAATTCATTTTCTGAACTAAAGTTAATTTCATTAATATCGGACTTAACAACTAATAGTTTTCTATCGATTCCAATATTTACAAGTTCTTCTTTAATAAAATTACCGCGAATAATTCCGTAGTTAGGATTCATAATATTTTCACTTGCATCATAAAACGAATGAATGATAACTTCTTTATCGGGATGCTCAAGTAAATAATTTAATATTTTATATTTATAATCTATTGTTTTATTGCTAACATAAACTAAAGGGTCATTTTTTTTAATAGCTAATCCATCTTCAAAATAAAAGACAATTTCGTTTAACTCATTTTTACCAATTAAACCATAAAGTTTCTCTGTGGTATTTTCAGAAATAAGGCTGGTTGTATCGTTCGACACAGTTGTTGTATCGCTAACTAAAACTTTTTTAGTATTTTTTTTATTTGAAATTTCAGAAGTTAGGGGGTCGGTAATACTTGTTAGAGTTGCTGTTTTTGAGTCGACATTATCTTGTTCTTTTATTAGCGAGTAAAACCACAAGCCAAAAAAAGACCAAATAGCAAAAACTAAAAAAGCAATTAAAAAATTCTTCATTTTAAACTAAGCCCAATCATGCTTTAATTATACAAAAAGTGTATGTAAATCTATAAAAAAGCCATTTATTTTTCTGCAATTTAAAATTATTTTTTAAACGATTTGTGAACAGTATTTAAAAATAAAAAAAGCCTGCTTTTAAACAGGCTTTTATAAATAGATTATTTTTAGGAAATCCAACCCTTTGAAGCGGCTTTTCTTGAATACATTACTAAGAAAACAGCGATGATAATTACCATTGCCGGCATAAAATAAACCATCGAGCCATATACTTCAGGAGCATCTGTCATAAATAAGTGATGTGCTTGGGTTACAATAGCTGTTATTAATGATAGAATAAAAACTGGGATTGCCCATTTTTTCTTAATCAAAAGCATTAAAGAACCTAGTACTCCTGCAAAAACTGCAATTGCAAATGCAGCAGTTACCCAAGAAGGAACATCTGCATATAATGCTTGTTCGCCTTCAGGTAGTATTTTTAGGTCAGCATCTGTCATGTAAACTTGAGCGAGATAAGCCATAACCCCCATTCCATTCCAAATAAGAGCTAATACAGCTACAATCCAATATAAGGCTTTCGGTTTGTTTGTGTTTGTCATAATAAAGTTTTATTGATTAGTAGATTCTAAATATACTAAAAAAAATAACTCGTTAGCAATTAGTCTATTATGAAGAAACAGTTTTTAATTTATTGCTATGCAATTTTCGAAGTTTTGAAAGCTTCGGGTTTATTACAATACTACAATAATTATTGCCTTGATTATTTTTATAATAATCTTGATGTTCTTTTTCGGCTTCATAAAAAACAGTCATTTCAGATAATTCGGTAACTACAGGATAATTATAATACGGTTTAACTTCTTCAATAATTTGAGAAGCAATTATTTTTTGTGCTTCGGAATGATAAAAAATAACCGAGCGATACTGTGTTCCGATATCTGCTCCTTGTTGGTTTAGAGTAGTAGGATCGTGGCTTGTCATAAATATGAAGATGATATCTTTATACGAAATTTTAGTAGTATCGAAGGTTATTTCTATAACTTCGGCATAACCAGTAAGGCCAGAGCATATTTCTCTATAGGTAGGTCTTCCAGGAACTTTTCCACCACTATATCCAGAAACTATAGCTTCAACTCCAATAATTTCTTGAAAAATTGCTTCAATACACCAAAAGCATCCACCTCCGAGTGTTACTTTTTCAAAATTAGTTTCGTTCATTTTAATTAATTATTAATTTTAAGAGATTCCGAATTAACACAAAATCGCAGTCCGCTAGGTTCTGGACCATCAGGAAAGACATGTCCCAGATGTGCATCACAGGTATTGCAAAGTACTTCAACGCGAACCATTCCAAAGGAAACATCTTTATAATATTTAATAGCATTTTCCTTGATTGGTTGTGTAAAACTTGGCCATCCGCTATTTGACTTAAACTTTATTGACGAATCGAATAGGGGAGTGTCGCAACAAATACAATTATAGATTCCTTCCTCAAAAAGACTACATAAAGCACCTGAGTTTGGAGCTTCAGTTCCTTTTTTTCTAGTAATTTGAAACTGTTCGGCAGTTAGAATTTCTTTCCATTCGGCTTCACTTTTTTCAATACGTTTGTCGGGAACCGGATTCCCATTTACTGTAAAACTCATTATCTCTTTCCAAGTAATCATTGTAAGTTTTTGTTTTTATTATAGACATTTAAATGTACTAATAATTACTATTTGAACGTTAAATATTTCATAGTAAATAAAGTTATCATTTAAAAAATAATAACTTGCACGATATTTGCTAGCTCTATCTTGAATAATTAGTTGTTTTGAAAAAGAAAAATTTATCATCAATCATATTAATTCTGCTTGTATTACAAATTGTTAATGCACAAATTGATATTCCTGAAACTAACTCGGAAGGTGTATTCCCATCTTTAAATTCTACTTCAAACGAAATATCACCCTTTTCACTAACATCAAAAGAATTTAGCTTATCAAATACTGAAGAAAAAGAGGGTTTCGGAATGTTTAAAACCGCCGATACTTTAACAATAGGTGAGAAACCAAAAGAAGAACTAAAATTTACAACCGATAATGGGTTTGTAAGTACTGTAACTAATAAGGCACCAAAATACTTTACAAAAGATAAAGAACCAGAAGAAGGGATTTATAAAGGGCAGTTCTTTGGAAACTTTAATAGTGACTCAGATTATATAATTTTACGATGTCGCGATCATGAGTTTGTTGATGGTGACCGTGTACGAATTTATTTAAATGGCCGTGTTTTAATTGGCGGTATTTTATTGGGTGGAAGTTTTAGGGCTTTCGATATTGACCTAGATATTGGTTTTAATAAAATTGAAATTGAGGCACTTAATCAAGGAAGTTCTGGTCCAAATACTGCCGCTATAGAAGTTGTCGATGCAGATGGAAGTCTGCTTTTTTCTAACGAATGGAACCTTGCCACCGGCGTAAAAGCAAGTTTTGTTATTACAAAGAATAACTAATTTATTTTTCTTAAATTAGTAGAATTATTTATTAAATATAAATTTTTTACTCCTTTTTTGAATCCCGTTCAGGATAAATAGATTCTTAGTTGTTATATAATTATATAACCTCACTAATCTTTGGAGTATGAATTCTTATTATTTATTCTTCTTAGTACCATTGCATTTTTATTTAATTGCAATTGTTACAAAGTGTTTCTTTATGTTAAAGACAGAGAATAAAGAATTAAAGAAGTTTATAAAATTTTTAAAACGTAGTAAAAAAAGATAGTTGGGGTTTTAACGAAATGAAGATGATTTAATTTGTTAAAAACTAAACACATGAATACAGTAAAAAAAATAATTATAGGAAGTTTTTTATTTTTTATAATTACAGACACGTTTGCACAAGTAGGTATTGGTACAGTAACTCCAAATTCATCTTCACAATTAGAAATTGTTGCAACAGATAAAGGTTTACTTATTCCTCGAGTTAGTCTAACCAATGTAAATTCTTCTTCTCCAATCATAACGGCTCCAGTGACCAGTTTATTAGTATGGAATTCAAATCCGGCAGTTACTGGCGGAGAAGGTATTGGATACTATTATTGGGATGGCGCAAAATGGGTCTATTTAATTAACACAAATACTATTTCAACATATATTACGCCTCATAATACATTAGACATGGCCTACGATCAAGGAATAGCAGGAGGAGGAAGAACCATTACTGCAGACTCTGGAATCGTTCTCATTAATGGAACCGATGGTATTAGAACAACAGGCACATTAAATACTGGTGATTTCCTTGGAAATACGACAGGTGTACAAATGTTTTTTTATCCGCGATTAGCCGCTTTTAGAGCTGGAACTGGAACATGGAACGATGTTTTTCCTGGCACTGGTAATATAGGTGCTAATTCTGTAGCTATGGGTTCTGGCAATACAGCATCTGGACAATTTTCAGTAGCTTTAGCTAATGGTTCTTCGGCAGAAGCTGAGTCTGCTGTTGCTATAGGAAACGGTGCTCGAGCTGTACAACAAGATGACATGGCTCTTGGCCAAGGAGCTATTGCAAATGGATCTTCGGCAACTGCTATTGGAGAATCAACCGAGGCAACTGGAAAATCATCCATAGCAATTGGAGCATCATCACATTCTATAGGCGACAATTCGACAGCGCTTGGAAATGGTTGCCAAGCCGAAGCGATAAACTCTTCTGCTATTGGTTTTGGTTCACAAGCAACTGGAGATGAGTCAATGGCAATTGGCACGGGAGTTCGAACAGACTCCTTTAGAGAATTTTCGCTAGGTACAAATAATACAAATGGAGGAGGCGATACAGGAGCATGGGTAGCTACCGATAGACTATTATCAATAGGAAACGGAGAAACGGCTCTTACACAAAGTAATGCAATGGTGATTTTAAAAAATGGAAATATAGGAATAGGCTCAGATAACCCAACTTCAAAATTACAAGTAGTGGGTTTACCAATTCATGCAAACAATGCTACTGCAATAACAGCAGGTTTAACTGTAGGTGCTTTTTTTCATAATGGAGATGGAATTGTACGAGTAGTCTTTTAAAATTTAATCAATAATAATAATAACAAAAAAATGAATAGTTTTTATAATCCTTTTGGCACAATAATTGGATTTTAATACACGTTATATAAAGATAAAAAAAATTATGAAAAATAAATTAATGCTATTGCTTTTACTTTTGGTAGGAGCTGTTTCATCTTCACAAAATTGGGTTACAGATATAGATGTTGCAAAAAAAATTGCTTCCGAAGAAAATAAAAAAATCATTCTGGTTTTTCAAGGATCCGATTGGTGTGCGCCCTGTATTAAATTAGATCATGAAATATGGAGCACTTCCGAGTTTAAAGAATATGCCAAAGACCATTATGTAATGCTGAAAGCTGATTTCCCGAGAAGTAAGAAAAACGCACTACCCAAAGAACAACAAATTAAGAATGGAAAATTAGCCGAAAAATACAATAAAAATGGATACCCGCCACCGCTCGTCGTTATTTTAGACAAAACAGGTAAAGCACTTGGAATGACTGGATATAAAAAAATTAGTCCTAATGAATACATCGCTAAAATAAATTCATTTTAAATAATTGCATTGAAAACATTTCTTACCATTTCCTTCTTACTAATCTCGTTATTAAATTTTTCGCAAGAAAACTATAAACGAACCATAAAATTAATGGGGAGCCGTTTCGATATAACCGTTGTCGCTAATTCAAAAGATCAAGGAAACGAATATATAGATATAGCTATAGATGAAATATCGCGAATTGAGAAAATAATTTCTTCATGGGATCCTAATTCTCAAACATCAGCAATAAATAAAAACGCAGGTATAAAACCCGTTGTGGTCGACAAAGAACTGTTCGAGTTAATTGAGCGCGCTCAAGCAATTTCAAAATTAACAAGTGGTGCTTTTGACATAAGCTATGCATCGATGGATAAAATTTGGAAATACGATGGAAGTATGACCGAAATGCCTTCCGAAGAAAAAATTAAAAATTCGGTCGAAAAGGTTGGATTTCAAAACATATTACTTAATAAAAAAGAACAAACCGTTTTTCTGAAATTTAAAGGTATGAAAATTGGGTTTGGTGCTATAGGTAAAGGATATGCTGCCGATAAGGCTAAAGCCATACTTATTGATAAAGGTGTTAAATCGGGAATTATAAATGCTTCTGGCGATTTAAATGCATGGGGGAAACAAGCGAATGGTAAAGACTGGATGGTCGCTATTACTAATCCGTTAAATAAAGAAAAAGCTTTTTCGTGGCTTCCAGTAAATAACGCTGCTGTAGTTACTTCTGGTAATTATGAAAAATTTGTAAACTTTAATGGCGTAAGGTATTCACATATTATCGACCCAAGAACAGGATACCCTAGTACAGGTATTGTTAGTGTTACAATTTTTACAAAAAATGCAGAGTTCGCAGATGCAATTTCAACATCCATATTTGTCATGGGCGTTGAAACTGGTTTAGATTTTATTAACCAATTAAAAGGAGTAGCGTGCATTATTGTCGATGAAGATAATAAAGTTCACAGCTCAAATAATATTGAATTAAAAAAAGAAAATTAAATATGAAAAAAATTGCACTTTTAGCATTGGCTATTGTTTGTTTAAGCTCTTGTGTTGTAGTAAAAGAATTTGAAAAAGTTAATATAAACGATCCAGATATGAAACTTGCCGATAATCCTGTCGATCGTTTTAAAACCAATTTTCACGTGTATCGAGAAGCCGCATCTGGTGGAAATGGTGGGAAAACTGGTGGTGGCTGTGGTTGTAACTAGTTATTAATTGTCCCTTATTTATAATAAAAAGAATTAAATTATATGAAAATTAAAATTGCAATTTTACTTGCTTTATTTTTATCATGCACTGTAACATATTCACAGACAGATGATTTTACTGACACCTACAAAAAAAGAGTTTTAGAAACTACTGAAGTCGATTTTTTAACGAGTTATTACACACAAGATGGTGATAATGCTTCAGTTACTGGAGGAATTGGCACAGAGAAGTTAACCGATTTTACACCAACAATTGTTGTTTCTTATCCATTAAATGACGATGATGTTTTAACCATCGATGTTGGAATTTCTGCCTATACTTCTGCTTCTTCAAGTAATTTAGATCCTTTTGACTCTTCTGGTGCCTCAAGTGGAGGCGATGACGACGACGACGATGATGATGATGATAGAAGTTTTGCAAGAGCTAGTGATGTAGAAGGCAGCCCTTGGGTAGCGTCTTCTGGTGCTTCTGCTGGTGATGTTTGGGGAAGTGTTAGCGCTAGCTATAGTCATAGCTCTGATGATAGAAATTCGATTTGGACTGCTCATACTAGTTTTGCTACCGAATATGATTACTCGTCGATTGGGATTGGAGGTTCTTTTACGAAGCTTTTTAATGAAAAAAACACAGAAATTAGCATTAGTGCGCAAGCATATATTGATGCCTGGAAGCCAAGATATCCTACAGAACTTGACTCGTATGTTGAAGCTGGTTATAATTTAACTAATGGCTTTTTTGAAGACATTGATATACTTAATCAAGACGGAAATATAATAGATAATACAGGTAATAGCGGACCAATTTGGAGTCCGGTTGATGGATTTGAATTAATAAAAGATAAAGGCAGAAACTCGTATTCTGTTTCGCTTAGTTTTTCTCAAATATTAAGTAAAAATGCACAAATATCTTTGTTTGTAGATTTTGTTCAGCAGGAGGGATGGCTAGCAAATCCAATGCAGCGTGTGTATTTTGGAGATAGAGACAATTATTATATTGGTAATGCTGAAAGTATTCCAAATTATACATCATCTACAAATAAAGATGTATTTCAACTAGCTGATGATTTCGAGCGATTGCCAGATACCCGATTTAAAACACCTTTTGGGATGCGCTTTAATTATTATATAAATGAATTTGTTACAGTAAGAACTTATTATAGATATTATTTTGATAACTGGGGCATAAATTCACATACTGCAAGTATTGAAGTGCCTATTAAAATATCTAAAAAATTTACTTTATATCCTTCTTATAGGTATTATACACAAACTGCAGCTGACTACTTTGCGCCTTACGAGCAAAACTTATCTACTCAAGAATATTATACTTCCGATTACGATTTATCTGCCTTTAATGCAAGTCAGTACGGATTTGGAGTTTCTTACACCGATATTTTTACAAAATTGAAGGTATGGAAGTTTGGTTTAAAAAGTATAGATCTTCGTTTTAATCAATATGAACGCAACACTGGACTTAATGCTAGTATTGTTTCAGCAGGCTTTAAATTTATCATGCAATAAATTCTAAATTTTCAATTCTAAATAAATAATAGTTAAATATTTCGTAATGTAAAGTATTCTTTACAAAAAGAATATTATATTTGTCATATTGTAAAT
>Ga0256847_1001526_pt1 | contig 11577 bp, 8 predicted proteins | sample TeddybearmetaG_FD_189099 | JGI IMG/M metagenome (GOLD analysis project Ga0256847, IMG submission 189099) | Hydrothermal vent microbial communities from East Pacific Rise, Pacific Ocean - Teddybear | ecosystem: Environmental > Aquatic > Marine > Hydrothermal vents | place: Pacific Ocean: East... | reverse complement strand
TACCCACAATAAAAACAATTATCGCAAATGGAATGGCCATTGCCTGGGTGTAGGTGAGTGATAACAAGAAAGATCGTTTAGTGGTTATTTTTTTACCTTGTCCGACAATAATACTCGATAAAATTGGAACCATCGGTAAAACGCACGGAGTGAAAGCCAGTCCAATTCCAAGCAAGATCATATACAAAACGATTTCCACAATACTCTTATTACTCAAGAAATTTGAAACCTTTTCCTGTTCCGGAACGAACTCAGAGGCTTTGCTTGCGGCTGTAGATAAGCTAGTTTCCGCCGATGGTTCTAAACTATCTTCACTCGCACCTGTACTAGTAGTCTCTTTATCAGCATCGTCTGATTGAGTCGCTTGAATAGCTCCAGCGGCTGTTAAGATAAATTTCTTCTCTTCAGGTGGATAACAAAGACCCGCTTCAGCACAACCCTGAAATTCAAGAATAAATTCAAATTCTTTTTTGTGAGCAGTGTAAGGCACGCTTATTTCTAGGTTGTGATAGTAGACTTCAACATCACCCAAATATTCATCAACCTTTTTCTTCCCGCCGGGAATATAAGCCTTTGCTAAGGTTGCAGCTTTGGCGTCAAAATAAAATCTGCTACGATACAAATAATAATCATCTGCTATTTCAAAACGTACAATAACCTCGTCGTCGACTATTTCAGTCTCGATTTGAAAAGCATCATCGATTTTCAAGAATTCGCTTGGGCCGCCAAAAAGTTTGGATAAATCAGCTTGCTCGTCCGCTGTTACTATTGATGAATGGGCTAATCCTAGTATCAAAACTAAGGTTGTGAATGTGGCAAATAATTTTCTCATCATAAATCTCATTTTCCTAAATATTTTTATTGGCGAAACTATCATTTTTTATCGTATGCCAATTAAGACTGTAGGGTACATCATTTGTTGCACTCGTAACTGTAGTAATTGTCACATTTATGCCCGCGCTACTTCAGTTTTTGGGTTGCTCGTCTAATTGATCGCTACGGCAGATGGCCATTTGATGCTAATCCATACGGCTATGTTGTGACCGATTTGAATCCGTTACTTCCAGTTTCAAGCGCCGCCGATAAAGCAGCATAGCTTTGTTCTATCCATTGGTGTGGATCATAATTAGTATCCACCGCTGCTAAGCCAACACTCACGGTCATCGATTTTTGTTCATTTTCCAAAAAGAATGGAAAAGAAGAGAATTCTTCTTGTACCTTTTGTATGGTTTCTATCCAATCAGGGTGCCGACCGGAGGTTAATATAATTCCGAGCCTGTTTTGATCAAGATGCCCAATAAGGTCGGTTTTTCTTAATCGCTTTTTTAACAATTGTGATAATTGGGACAAAAGGCGGTTAATAAATGAAAAGTTGGATGACGATTTTAAATCTTCTATACCATCCAGTTGAAGTGTTGCTAGAGCAACAGAAGAAGAGGTTCTTGACATTCTGGCTGCTTCAAGTGCAATAGCTTGTTTAAAATGCAGGCTATAAGGTAATTCTGTATCTGGGTTCACTTCAATTTGAGGGCTTAGTTCACGATAACGTTCGGAATAGAGATCCGCCATAAACATCAACTGATCCTTTTGAACAGGCTTTACGATAAAAGCCGTTCCTCCAGATTTTAGCGCCTGATTTTGTTTGCGTAAATTTTCTTCTGCCGATAAAAAGATAATCGGTAAATGCACATAACGAGGCATTTGCCTTATCATTTGAGTGAGCTCGATCCCGGAAGAGTCTGGCATTTGCATGTCCATTAAAACGCTCTCAGGTTCGAATTCTCTGAGAGTTTCCAGTAATTTACTCGGATCAGTAACTATCCGAGTTTCAAAGTGACCCTTACTTAAAACCTTCTCGTAGTAGCGAGCTTGAGCCTTCGAGTCCTCCATTACCAGTATTCGTTTGGGTGAATCAGCGTTTAGATCGTATAAATGCTCTATTTGTCCGCAAAGAGTAGAGATAGAAACGGGATCAATCAAAAAGCCCTGTCCGCCATTGCGAATACTCTTAGCTCTGTTCTTTTGACTATCTTCCGATGAGATATAAATGACCGGAGTTAGATCTTTTTCAATCTCCTCATCAGGGAGGACCTCTGCGGCCTCGACTAAGTCCAAATTGGCAATAATAACACTACCACGCTGTTCCTCAGCCCGTACTCTGGCATTCTCCATGCTATCAACAACTAGGCTATCAACCCCCATCGATGTAAATTGTTGATGTAACAAGGCATAGTCGCTTCGAACCTGCGATAATTTTTGATCCTCGTTTGGATCTTCAACAAATATCAGTTTACCTTTTTCAACATAGTTTTCAAAGGAAACGGGTGCTTCTGTTTTGAATTCTTCTATTTCGCTATCAGTGGAGTCTTGCGTGTTCTCTACCGGCGCTGGTTCAGGAGTCGCCTCCGGGGTCGATTGTCGTTGAGGCTTAACGCCTAATTCAAGTTGTTTAGCGTGATCTAATAAACGACTGGCTAGCCTTTTTAATAGGGGTCTTTGAGACTTAATAGACTCGCTGTTCATCGCTAACTGTTTGCTAAGCTGATTAAGAAGTCGTGCAGTAGAGTCAAACTGCTGCGCTAAGCAGGCTTCACGGGTTTTACGAACCTGTGAGAGCAACGCCTTAACGCGTAATTTATCGACCTCTTGCACCAGCATATCGCTTAACAAACGAGAGAATTGCTTGAGTTTAACGGGTGTTCTTCTTAAAAACTGACGTTGAACTTCGTAAGAGATATGAGTCTTGTCGGCTTGAACATCATTCATTGATGGGTTTATAACCTTATTGTTAGCCCAGTGAGGCAAAATGTTATCAATAGGCTTAAGTATAGGAAACATTTACATCAATTTCGTAAGATTAACGCTTTTTTTCTGACTTGGCTCGCCAAACTGTGATCATCATCCGATTGGAGTGTGTACAATGAGCGTATTTATTGGCGTTTGTAGCCAAAGCCACCAGACATATCGGATTCATGATGTTTAGACTGCTCGTCCTATTCTTTATATTTGTCCCCATCGTTGAAATTATGATCTTCATTCGCGTTGGCGATCAAATTGGATTAGGCTCAACTCTGTTTATTGTGGTGATTACTGCGATTATTGGTGTTCATTTGCTGAAACAACAAGGTTTGCAGTCGTGGCACAAAATTCAGAATATGATGGCGCAAGGTCAAGTCCCTGCATTAGAAATGGCGGCCGCGGCGCAATTGCTTTTTGCTGGAGGGTTATTACTTACCCCTGGTTTCCTCACGGATACTATCGGATTTGTATTGATGGTGCCGCAGATCCGTCTGCTAGTCGCTAATCGATTTATTTCTGTTGGGATCGCCCAAGCATCTATGGCTCAAAACAACCAATCACAGGCTTTTACGGAAGAACAAAATTTTGGCACTCAGCAGCCTAAACCGAGCGGAGCAGCGTTTGAAAAACATAGCAATAAAGGGCGGACTATTGAAGGCGAGTTTGAAGAAAGGGACTAAGGGTATATACCCATAATCAATGAAGATGCAGTTTTCAGTGTTCAGCTAGGAAGGCTGATCAAGGCGCAAGGTGAAGGGAATGACTAGTCCTTTCCAATCCTTGTAACGTTGAACAGGGTTTCTAGCTGAGCACCCTAAAGGGCAAGCCAATAAGCCATCCTCTTCTTCGTTGTGATAACTTGAATTAGGATGACTAATACGGCATCATCACGCCTCAAATAGAATGGCTTATTGACTTGCTGAATCATGCATCTTCATTGATTAAGGGTATATATGAAATTTTTACATTCAATGATCAGAACCAACAAACCTGAAGAATCGATTAAGTTTTATACCGAAGGGCTTGGGCTAAAACTCATTTCTGAAAAACGAATTGAAGCCGGTCGGTTTACGCTCTATTTTATCGGCGAGGATGACAATTCACCAATGATCGAGTTAACTCATAATTGGGATGAACAAGAATATACGGGCGGAAGCCAGTTTGGACATCTTGCCTTTGCAGTAGAAGATATTTACCAAACTTGTACTCATCTAAAATCATTGGGTGTGAGCATAAATCGTCCTCCAAGAGATGGGCATATGGCTTTTGTTAAAGATCCTAACAACATTTCAATCGAACTACTGCAAATGGGAGAGTCGCTTCAACCTTCAGAACCTTGGTTGAACGCGGAGAATATTGGGAGTTGGTAGTTGATCAGTTGCGATATATCCGAATAAACATATTATATCCGGCTATAATCCGGAATTATCAGAGCCAGCCACTTTAAGCATGGTTATCTTATGGAAACTACGGATTTTCAGCAAATTAGTTAACATATATTGTTCTCAAATCCACAATCTCTAGGTATAATTCCCGCTACTTTTTAGCCCACTTTATCGGTTATGCGAGAGACTAAATCCCATGGGTAAGCAAACGCCTTTTTATCAAAGTCATATTGACTCAAACGCAAAAATTGTCGATTTTGGAGGCTGGGATATGCCCCTTCACTACGGTTCGCAAATGGATGAACACCATAGCGTTCGACAAGACGCCGGAATGTTTGATGTCTCTCATATGACGGTAGTCGAAATAACAGGCTCTCAAGCCAAAGCTTTTTTACAGTATTTGTTAGCCAACGATGTTGATAAATTGAATCAAAGCGGCAAAGCGCTATACAGCGGGATGTTAAATGAGCAGGGTGGAGTGATTGATGATTTGATTGTTTATTTTATTGATGAAACTCACTATCGCGTAGTCGTCAATGCCTCAACTCGCGAAAAAGACCTCGCTTGGATGAATAAGCAGGCTGCTGAATTTTCGGTAAGTATCGATGAAAATAAATCGTTCGCCATGCTTGCGGTGCAAGGTCCCAATGCTATTGAAAAAACTAAAAACGTTTTTACTGATCAACAGCAACGAGCCGTTGAAGGATTAGGGGTATTCTTTGCCGCGGATAGTGAAGGATTTTTCATTGCCAGAACAGGTTACACCGGTGAAGACGGATATGAAATTTTGATACCAGCAGATAAGGCGGCTGAATTTTGGCAGAAGCTACTCGCCGCTGGCGTTAAACCTTGCGGATTGGGTGCGAGAGATACACTTCGTTTAGAAGCCGGCATGAATTTATATGGCAACGACATGGACGAATCAGTTTCGCCGTTAGAAGCAAACATGGCTTGGACAATCGCCTGGCAACCAGAACAAAGAGACTTTATTGGAAAGTCTGCGTTGCTGGTGCAAAAACAAGCGGGCGTAAAAAATAAATTAGTTGGTCTGGTTCTGGAAGGTCGCGGTGTTATTCGCGCTCATATGAGAGTTATTGTTGACGGAGTTGGTGAGGGTGAAACAACCAGCGGAACAATGTCGCCGACGCTCAAGCAAAGTATTGGAATGGCCAGAGTTCCCAAAGCAACCGGTGATAATGTGATGCTTGAAATCCGCAATAAATTGGTTCCGGCAAAGGTAGTCAAGCCGTCTTTCGTTCGAAAAGGTAAAGCTTTGGTTTAGTTTAAAAATTTAAAACTGTAAGACAAGAGGAAAGAAAAATGAGTAACGTCCCAAGCGATCTAAAATACATTAGCTCCCATGAGTGGATCAGAGAAGAAGACGACGGTACCGTCACTGTTGGCATTACCGATCACGCACAAGAATTATTAGGTGATGTTGTCTATGTCGAACTGCCAGAACTTGACAGCGAAGTAGCGCTAGAAGATGAATTAGCGGTGGTTGAATCAGTTAAAGCCGCCTCCGATATCTATGCTCCCTTATCAGGAACGATTATTGAAGTGAATGAAGACTTGGAAGATACGCCAGAAATCATTAACTCGTCACCATACGATGACGGGTGGATGTTCAAAATGCAACCTTCTGAGCCGTCTGAATTGGATGGCTTGATGGACGCTGAATCTTATCAGGACGAAATTGAAGAGTAGTCAGCTAACTCTGATGATGAATAACAAACCTCAATGAATGGTTGAGGTTTTAGCTTCAAGTTGTTAACGCAGAAAAGCCAAACAGCAAAAATTTTCGTCGTTTCCAGCGGAGCGACAACTTCCTCGCGTTTAGATCCGTCTTTTGTAAGACAGCGCAATTACGAGAAAATTTTATGAATGCATCGCTATCCCATCTACACAATGCGCAGGAATTTACCCAACGACACATAGGTCCAAATGCTGAACAAACTGAGTCTATGCTGGCAGAGCTTGGGCTAAATTCATTAGATGAGTTACTGATTGAAACAATCCCAAACAAAATTCGTTTAAACTCACCTCTTAGCTATCAAACAGCCCGAACAGAACAGCAGGCGCTGCGAGACATATCTGAAATTGCACAAAAAAATCAGGTGTGCCCGACTTATATTGGGATGGGATATTACCCCACCATAACGCCTACAGTTATTTTAAGAAATGTTCTTGAAAATCCCGGATGGTACACCGCCTATACACCTTATCAACCAGAGATCGCGCAAGGTCGATTAGAGGCGATAATTACTTACCAACAAATGAGTATCGATCTAACCGGCATGGAGTTAGCCAGCGCTTCATTACTTGATGAAGCAACTGCCGCTGCAGAAGCGATGGCTATGGCGAAGCGAGTTTCTAAAAATAAAAAGTCTAACCAGTTTTTTGTTGATCAAAACGCCTTCCCTCAAACCATCGACGTGATTAAAACCAGAGCTGAACACTATGGGTTTGATTTAATCTTTGGTGATGCAAAGGAAGCAATTGAGCATGATTGTTTCGGTGCATTTATTCAATATACAGACAAAACGGGCGCTGTAATTGAACTAGAACCGATTATCTCTAAGCTCCATGAAAACAAAACTATTGTCGCGGTAGCGGCTGATATTATGAGTTTAGTGCTGCTAAAATCACCGGGAGAGCAGGGCGCTGATATTGTTTTTGGATCGTCTCAACGATTTGGAGTTCCGATGGGATTCGGAGGTCCACATGCGGCATTTTTTGCCACCAGAGAAAAATACAAGCGAGCCATTCCGGGACGAATTATTGGCGTTTCGATCGACTCAAACAAACGACCGGCATTAAGAATGGCGATGCAAACTCGAGAGCAACATATTCGACGAGAGAAGGCGACTTCAAATATTTGTACAGCACAAGTTTTACTCGCGAATATCGCAGCCTTTTACACCGTCTACCACGGTCCACAAGGTTTAAGAAATATTGCCACCCGGATTAATCGTTACACCAAAATATTGGCACAAGCGTTAAAAGATCACGGGGTAGAAATGGTTAATGATTCATTTTTTGATACTTTGACTTTTAAATGCCCAAATAACTGTGACGAAATCATGGCGCGAAATACTGAAGCGTCAATTAATATTCGTGCAGATGAAATTAATCGAGAAGGAGCAGGGCAACTTGGATTGAGTTTAGATGAAACGATCACAGACGATAAATTGCAACAACTGTTCAGAGTCATAACTGGCAATGATCATTTACTTGATATTGATGCGCTTGATGCCAAAATCTTGGAACAAGAGTCAGCAGGCAATGTTAGTTTTTCTTCCGACCTAGTACGCACTAGCCAGATCCTCGAACATCCCGTATTCAATACTCATCACTCAGAAACAGAAATGCTTCGTTATTTAAAAAAGTTGGAAAATAAAGATTTTTCGTTAACCCATGGAATGATTGCACTCGGTAGTTGTACCATGAAACTCAATGCAACCTCAGAAATGTTGCCGATTACCTGGCCTAATTTCGCCGATATTCATCCTTTTGCTCCAAGTTCACAAACTAAAGGTTACCAACAATTAACACACGATCTTGAAGCTTGGTTAGCCGAAATTACCGGTTATGACGCGGTATCATTGCAACCTAATTCTGGAGCACAAGGAGAGTACGCAGGATTATTAGCAATCCATCAATACCATGAGTCTCGAGGTGAAGGGCACAGAAATATCTGCCTAATTCCTAGCTCTGCTCATGGGACAAATCCTGCCAGTGCACAAATGGCGAATATGAAAGTGGTCATTATTAAATGCGATGAACAAGGCAATGTTGATGTCGATGATTTAAAATTGAAGGTAGAGGAGGTTTCCGAAAACTTAGCTTGTTTGATGGTGACTTATCCTTCCACTCATGGCGTGTTTGAAGAAGCGATTATGGATATTTGTACGCTCATTCACGAGCATGGAGGACAAGTTTATATGGATGGAGCCAATATGAATGCGCAGGTAGGATTGACCTCCCCGGGGCTGATGGGATCAGATGTTTCACACTTAAACCTACATAAAACATTTGCTATACCCCATGGTGGTGGTGGACCAGGCGTTGGGCCCATTGGCGTGAAAAAACACCTAAAGGAATTCTTGCCCAATCATTCAGTGGCAAAAATTAGCGGCATAAAAAATCCCAATGGAGCGGTTTCTGCGGCACCTTATGGCAGCGCTGGAGTTTTACCGATCACTTGGATGTACTTAGCTATGTTGGGTAAAGAAGGAGTCACAGAATCAACCAAAATGGCATTGCTTAATGCCAATTATCTCACTAAAAAATTGAGTGAGCATTACCCCATTTTATATCGCGGTAGAAATGATAAAGTTGCCCATGAATGTATTGTTGATCTACGCCCAATAAAAGCAGAAACTGGCGTAACAGAAGTAGATTTTGCTAAACGGCTAATGGACTACGGATTTCATGCTCCAACTATGTCATTTCCCGTGGCCGGAACCTTTATGATCGAGCCCACCGAAAGTGAACCCTTGGCGGAAATTGATCGGTTTATCGCTGCTATGATCGCCATAAAAGCAGAAACAGAAAAAGTAAAATCTGGTGAATGGGAACAAGGAGATAACCCGCTTTGTAATGCTCCACACACACAAACGGATCTACTAAACTGGGATAAACCCTATTCAATAAAAGAGGCCGTTTATCCTGTAGAAGGTCAAGAAAATTCGAAGTTTTGGCCAAGTGTTAATCGAGTGGACGATGTGTATGGGGATAGAAATTTGATGTGTAGCTGTCCTCCGCTTGAGGCGTATCAATAGAACAAACATGCTGGTTTTATTCTGCTGGTTCTGTATGTTATATTATGATCGCTTGGATAATCCATAGAGAAATGGTGCAATATTAGTGTTCAACTGAGAAATCTGTATTCAAAGGTTAGAAAAGCCAGTGAGCAAATTGCTAAACCTCTTTCTGCGGAGGATATGCAGGTTCAATCTATGCCAGATACCTCACCGACTAAATGGCATTTAGCCCATACCAGCTGGGCATTCGAAACCTTTTTATTAAAACCATATTTAAAAAACTATCGACCGTTTGACTCCAGTTTTGAATTCCTTTTTAATTCTTATTACAATGCGATCGGAAAACAATTCCCTCGCTCGCAAAGAGGGCTATTAAGCCAACCGAGTGTTGCGTCCATTTTCAAATACCGAAGTTATGTCGATAGTGCAATGCAAAATATTTTGAATAATTGTGATGGAAACGCTCAAATTAAAAATTTGGTTCTTCTGTTCATCAATCATGAACAACAACATCAGGAATTAATGCTAACTGATTTGAAACACGCCTATTTTCAAAACCCTACTTTTCCGAGCTATTCACAAGAGGAATATGCAGAAAGCCCACACGAAGAAATTGGTAATTCGGCCAATCAACCTGAATTGGAATGGTTGGGGATCCCATCGGGTCTTTATGAAGTAGGCCATCGAAACGAAACGTTTTATTTTGACAACGAAGGTCCACAACACAAGGCTTACCTAGAAAAATACCAGATAGCATCACGACTAGTTACAAACGGTGAATATCTTGAGTTTATTGATAATGGTGGTTATAGAGAAGCGTCTTTCTGGCTATCAGAAGCATGGACTCTGATTGAATCAACCCTGCAAGAGTCGCCTATGTATTGGATCAAAAGGAATGAACAATGGTGCCAATTTACGCTCTCTGGAATGCAACCATTAGTACTCGACGAACCGGTGCAACACCTCAGCTATTTTGAGGCCAATGCTTATGCAAATTTCGTTAACAAACGGCTACCAACAGAACAAGAATGGGAGGTCGCATCGCGCGCCGAAATTGGTTTACAACAAATGTTGTGTAGTTTATGGCAATGGACTTCAAGTAGTTATTGCGCTTATCCAGGTTTTAAGATTCCGGATGGTGCAATTGGTGAATATAATGGAAAATTTATGGTCAATCAGTATGTCCTAAGGGGGGGATCAAAGGTTACCCCTGAGAATCATATTCGTCCGTCTTATCGGAACTTCTTTTACCCCAGTGCTTGCTGGCAATATACCGGAATCCGTTTGGCGGGTAGCTTATGAAAGCTGATCACTTGCTTACAGCGGCAAATACTTTTGATGAGGTTACAACCTTCAGCATAGTTAACAATACTAGAGAAAAGGATAAAGATTTCTTTACGGATGTTTTAGATGGTTTAGCCCAGCCACAGAAAACGCTGCCATGTAAATATTTTTATGATGAAATGGGATCTAAACTATTTGAACAAATTTGTGAATTGGACGAGTATTATATCACTAGAACTGAATTAGCCTTACTAGATTGCATTGGTCAAGAGCTTGCAATAAAAATAGGAAAGAATGCCGTTATTATCGAACCTGGAGCGGGAGCGGGATTGAAGATTAGAAAACTATTTGGTTTGCTAGATTCGCCGCAATTATACGTCCCAATGGATATTTCAAGAGAGTTTCTTTTGTATAGTGCGAAGACAATTCAAAACGAGTTTCCAGAAATCCAAGTGCATCCAATTGAAGGTGATTTTACTCACCCAATAAAATGGTTTGATAACGCTAATCCCAACAAGATCATATTCTTTCCGGGATCAACCATCGGAAATTTCGAGCAAGAAAAAGCAATTGAGTTTTTGGCGAATATGAAGAACTTAATGGGAGAAAAAGGAGCTTTGATTATTGGTGTTGATCAAATCAAAGATAGGCGTGTCTTAACTAACGCCTACGATGACGCGTTGGGAATTACCGCTGAATTTAACAAGAATCTTCTAGTACGAATAAACAGAGAGCTAGATGGAAATTTCGATCTTTCTGAATTTGAGCACAAGGCTGTTTTCGATAAAACGCTAGTACGTATCGAAATGTACTTAGTGAGTAAAAAAGATCAGAACGTTTCGGTAGACGGCCACCACTTCTCTTTCTCTAAAGGAGAAATGATTCACACAGAAAATTCACATAAATACTCAGATGAGAGCTTCTTGAGTTTAGCTGCGCGTGCAGGATTGAAATCAGTTAAGTCGTGGACGGACAAAAACAGGCACTTTAGAATTTATTATTTAACTTCAACTCTGGATAAGACTAGCCAGTAAACATTCTTAAGTAAGGAAAAATAAGACTCATAGAGCAGTATCAATCCTCCTCTTTACAACGGTATTTCTTTTACTTAAACCAAAATTCGACTTCGTCCGTTTCAATCTCAAATGAGGCTGCGTGTTCCACATTCTTAGCTACATGATACCATTCACCAATGCCTACGTGCGTTGTTTGATCATTCATGGTAAGAATCAATTCCCCTTTAGTGATCACCCCATAATTGTCAGTATCATGAGTGTGAGTAGGTATTCTGGTGCCTGCGGGATAGGAAGCAAACAAAACATCGCTATCTTTCGCTTCCAATC
>Ga0256847_1001525_pt1 | contig 11579 bp, 13 predicted proteins | sample TeddybearmetaG_FD_189099 | JGI IMG/M metagenome (GOLD analysis project Ga0256847, IMG submission 189099) | Hydrothermal vent microbial communities from East Pacific Rise, Pacific Ocean - Teddybear | ecosystem: Environmental > Aquatic > Marine > Hydrothermal vents | place: Pacific Ocean: East... | reverse complement strand
TAAAATAACCCAAACTAACTAAAGAAACACCCCACAAAATAACGCCAATCAAGGCTGCCAATAATTTTGTTTTATGCGGAAAAATTAAAATAGGAATCAACCATAAAAAGCTCATATAAATAGCTTGACGCAAACCTGTTCCACCTGATAATCCTGTGGTTAATATTAACCCTTGATAAATACCAGAAAAATAAAAGAAGAAAAGATAAAGAAGTAATAAAGAATGCCATTTAAATATTTTATTGGGATTGGGGGGTGTCATTTAATTAAGCCAATTTAGTTATTTTTAATAAGCGCCGAATTTTAGCATTTTTTTGTTGTTATTGTTGTAATATGCGGATAGAGGAAACTTTTATTAAAAAAAAACCTCTATCAGATATTAAGACGTCTTGATCAAACTTTAAAAACTCTTATTTTCGAGGTTTAATCTTATGAAAACAACATTTAAATATTTATTTTTTGCAATTCTTTGGGGCTTTTTTTGTCAACGGGCCATTGCCAATTTACCTGATTTTACTCAGTTAGTCGAACAAAATAGTCCTGCTGTGGTGAATATTAGTACCACTCAAAATTATCCATTGGGACAACGTTCATTACCTAATATTCCTGAGTTACAAGGACCTGTTGGTGATTTATTAAAACGCTTATTAAAGGGGCAACAAAGGGGACAGGCTTATAAAAGTTATTCAATGGGTTCTGGTTTTATTATTTCTGCCGATGGTTATATTGTCACTAATCATCATGTGGTTAAAGACGTTGATGAAATTTTAGTTAAGCTCAATGATCAGCGAGAATTTAAAGCCACAGTGATTGGTTCGGATAAAGACAGTGATATTGCGTTACTTAAAATTAAAGCCACCCATTTGCCGATTGTCAAAATTGGACAAAGTCAAAAATTAAAAGCGGGAGAATGGGTGTTGGCGATTGGTTCCCCTTTTGGTTATGATAGTTCTGTTACAGCGGGTATTGTGAGTGCCACGCGAAGAGCCATTCCTGGTGAAAATTATATTCCTTTTATTCAAACAGATGTTGCCATTAATCCTGGTAATTCAGGGGGTCCTTTATTTAATTTAAAAGGCGAAGTGATTGGGGTTAATTCTCAAATTTATAGTAAAAGTGGTGGTTATATGGGAATTTCTTTTTCTGTTCCTATTGAAATGGCGATGAATGTGGTTAATCAACTTAAAACAAAGGGACGTTTTTCTCGGGGCTGGTTGGGTGTTTTAATTCAAAATGTTCCAAAAGATTTAGCTCAATCGTTTGGTCTTAATCGAGCCAGAGGTGCTTTGATTGGAAATGTGATTGAAAATAGTCCCGCTGAAACAGCAGGTTTGCAACAAGGGGACATTATTTTAAAATATAATCAACATATCATTGAACATTCGGCTGATTTACCGCCTTTTGTGGGTAGTACCATCATTGGTGAATCTGCAATAATGCAAGTTTGGCGAAATGATAAAGAAATTCAATTAACCATTCGGATTGAAGAATTACCCAATGATAATACGCCTGTTAGTTTAGCAAAACCAAAAAGAGCTTCTACAAATCGCTTAGGTTTAACCATTAGCCCTGTGACTGAAAATATTCGGCGGCTGTATAAAATGCGCCAGCGTAAAGGCGTTTATATTAATAATATCCAACAAGGCGCGGCGCAAGAAGCAGGCATTCAAAAAGGCGATGTTATTGTTATGATGGCAAATAAACCCATTATTTCCGTTCATGATTTCAACCAACAAGTCAAACAATTACGCCAAGGAAGCACCGTTGCAGTGTTATTAATACGCGAAGGCGAACATCATTTTATGGCATTACATGTCCCAAAATAAGCAATTTAATTGTTACTATCGAGAAGGCTGTCATCTTTGTGAAGAGATGACCGCCGCTTTAGTTGTGCTACAAAAAAAAATGGACTTTAAGGTTCATTATTTTGATATTGATGAATCCACCTTATTATATAATCAATATAATACCCAAGTGCCCGTGCTAGAAACCGTAAATGGGGAATTAATTTGTTTATATTTTTTTGATAACACCGCTTTTTTAGCTTGTTTTAATGATTAAATCAAAAAGCCCTTTGGCAACTTTATTAGAGGCAGAACAAGCTATTTTAACACCTTGGTTAGGTCGAGTTTTTGGTTATTATTGTTTAAGTTTAGGGTCTTTTTCAGCTAAAATGGCAATAACAAACCACAGTCGAGTGCAGCACTGTTTTTTTATTAATGAGCAATTACCTCTTACTTATTCTCAAGATAATCAGTGTAAAGCCTTATTACATCAACTTCCCATTGCGTCTGATAGTATTGATTTGGTTGTATTATTACATCAACTTGAATTTTCAGCTTATCCGCATCAAGTTTTGCGCGAAATTGAACGAATTTTAATTCCTGAAGGACGTTTAATTATTGCGGGGTTAAATCCGTGGAGTTTTTTTGGACGACGTTGGGCGCACACATTATTAACTGAAATTCCTCAACAAGCTTCCAAAACCAATTTTATTAGTCAAATTAGAATAAAAGATTGGTTACAATTATTGGGTTTTGAAATTGAAAAACAACATCGTTTAATTTGTATTCCGCCTTTTCATAATAATACCATGATGCATTATTTAGCCCCCATTGATAAAGCTTTATTAAATTTTTTTCCTGCGTTATCATCACTTTACTTAATCCAAGCTAAAAAGAAAATTTCGACCTTAACACCCATTAAACCCCTTTGGCAAAGTTCTCCTAATTTTGCTAAAACGGCATCTCAACCCTCACCTGTTAATAGACATAATGAAAAATCCTAATTTAGTTAAAATATATACTGATGGTGCTTGTAAAGGCAATCCTGGAGCAGGTGGTTGGGGTGTTTTATTACGTTATAAAGCGGCTGAAAAAAAATTATATGGAGGAACTCATGATACAACCAATAATAGAATGGAATTGCAAGCTGTGATTGAAGGATTAAAGGCCTTAACCCGCCCTTCTGAGGTGTTGATTACAACCGATTCTAAATATGTTAAAGATGGCATTACGCAATGGATTCATAATTGGAAAAAAAGAAACTGGCTAACAGCGAATAAAAAGCCTGTTAAAAATAAAGATCTTTGGATCCTATTAGATAAAGCGGTTAATCAACATCAAGTTCAATGGGATTGGGTTAAAGGACATAGCGGACATATTGAAAATGATATTGCGGATGATTTAGCTAATAAAGGGGTACCTAAAAAATGAGACAAATTCTACTGGATACAGAAACAACAGGGTTAGATTCAAACGAACATCGGATTATTGAAATTGGTTGCGTTGAAATGATTGATCGCAAACAAACAGACAATAGTTTTCATCAATATTTGCAACCTGATCGAAAAATTGAAGCTGAAGCCATTGATGTTCATGGTATTAGCAATGAATTTTTATTAGATAAACCGCGCTTTATTAATATTGCCGATGATTTTATTAACTATATCAAAGGGGCGGAGGTCATTATTCATAATGCCCCCTTTGATGTAGGTTTTTTAAATATGGAATTTAAGCGTCTAGGCGGAAAATATCAACCTTTAGAAGACTTTTGTACCATTACAGATACGCTGGTAATGGCAAGAAGCAAGTATCCAAGTCAACGTAATAGTTTAGATGCCCTTTGTAAACGTTATGCCATTGATAATTCCGCCCGTACCAAACATGGCGCTTTATTAGATGCGGAAATTCTTGCTGAAGTTTATTTGGCACTGACAGGTGGACAGCGAGATTTAGATTTACAGTTATCAAATGGGGATGGTAATGAAAGTAATCATGAAATAAAATATTTAGCGGCAGATCGCCCTTGTTTAAAAGTCATTAATGCCACACCCGAAGAGTTAGTAAGCCATCAATCCCATTTAGAAATGATCCAAAAATCCACAGATTCGGTTGTTTGGTTAAAAAAACAGTAATAGGATATAATCACGCCTTTTTATTTTATAGATAATATTATGGGTCGCAATTTATCAAGGCGTTCTAAAGCCGATTTAAAAATATTAGGCGTGGTTCTTTTATTTCTTTTTAGAAATAAATTAGTTGCTTTATTAGCTCTTGCATTAGCGGGTATTTGGTATAGTTATGAAGTTTTTTATGCCCGCCCACAAGCAACTTTTGGAGGCGTGCCTCAAGAACAACATTGGGATTTAAATCATTTTACCCGTGTTTTTCGTAATAATGCTTTTATGTTGGGTTATTCAGAATGGCGAGGCAGTCCGTTATGGGTTACTTACCAATTAACCACCAAACCTGAAAATGTTAAAAATGGCAAACGACCTTCGGGTTTTTATGTTGATCAACGATCGATTCGGCGAGTTCGTCATGATGATTATACAGGCAGTGGTTATGATCGGGGACATATGGCACCTAATTATGCGATTGCCACTTTATATGGTCGTAAAGCACAAATAGATACTTTTGATATGACCAATATCACGCCCCAAAAACCAAAGTTAAACCGTAAACTTTGGCAACGTTTAGAATCGGTTGAAATTGATTATTTAGCTAAATGGTTTCAGTCTATTTGGGTTTTTACAGGACCCATTTATGGAGAAGATAAAAAAACTTTAAAATCATCTAAGGTTGAAATACCCGAAGCATTTTATAAAATTTATATTCAACCCAAAGATGAAAATGGTAAAGTCCATGCTTTAGCGCTTATTATGCCGCAAAATGTTTATGGCAATGAGTCATTACTTAAATATGTTACGACGGTTGATGAAGTTGAACAACGGACAGGATTAGACTTTTTTCCCGCATTAGAAGATAAAATTGAACAACAAATTGAATCCCAAAATGAAGTGGATTATTGGCGTTTAGAAGAAGTGGCTAAATTGCCTTCTCGTTTCTAGAAAAACGGGCAATCACACAGGATTGCCCTTACGTATTACATTTTAACAATCGCGCTTTGCATTTTTTGCATTGCCAATTTTTCAATTTGGCGAATTCGTTCTGCTGATACCTGATATTTCTTCGCAAGCTCATGTAATGTGACTTTCTTTTCTGCCAACCAACGAGATTTAACAATATCGACACTGCGATCATCTAATGTAGATAAGGCTTGTAAAAGGTTTTCTTTATTATTGGCTGTATTACTTGCCTGTTCATAAGATTGCGCGGGTCCCTCAGATAAATCCACTAATTGAGCCGCAGGATTAAATCCAAGTTGGTCATTGTTATCATTGTCTACTTCAAAGGCAATATCTTGTCCATTTAAACGGGATTCCATTTCTAAAACCACTTCGGGTTTAACGCCTAAGTCTTTAGCAACCGATTCAACTTCAGCATGACTAAACCAACCTAAGCGTTTTTTACTACTGCGTAAATTAAAAAAAAGTTTACGTTGGGCTTTAGTGGTTGCTACTTTCACAATTCGCCAATTACGCAAGATATATTCATGCATTTCAGCTTTAATCCAATGCACCGCAAAAGAAACAAGGCGGACGCCATATTCAGGATCAAAACGTTTCACTGCTTTCATTAAACCAATGGTGCCTTCTTGAATTAAATCTTGTTGGGGTAAACCATAACCTTTATAACCCCGTGCGATTTTAATTACAAAACGCAAATGTGAAAAAATTAATTTTTTAGCCGCTTCAAGATCGCCTTTTGCATGAAACCGACGAGCTAAACTTTTTTCTTCCTCTAAACTTAACATCGGCATTTGATAAGCTGCCGTTAAATAACTTGATTCACTGGCTGCTGCATAAGTCATTATATTATTCATTATTAATACCTCTCTTTATAAATATAATGCTATTTTAGCACTCTTAGAGGAAGAGTGCTAATGTTGTTTTAGGCATGCACCCAAGTAATTAAATGTTGTTCTAAATCGTCGGCTTCTGTTTCGCAAACAGTCCGTCCGCAAATACGATTTCCAGATTGTAAAACACTGTCATCATCACCTGTAATTAAAGGATGCCAATCAGGTAAATCTTTACCTTCTGCTACACGGCGATAAGCACAAGTTGAGGGTAACCAATAAGGATCTTCTAAATCTTTAGGGGTCAATGTAATACATTCAGGCACCAATACAGAGCGTTCTAAATAACGGGAGCATTGACACTGTTCAAGATCTAATAATTGACAATGGACATTGGTATAAAAAACCTCACGAGTTTGAGGATCTTCTAATTTATTTAAACAACATTTCGCACATTTATCACAAAGAGATTCCCATTCTTGTTTAGAAAGTTCGTGTAATGTTTTTTTTAACCAAAAAGGAGTTGTGGATTGAGTCATTGATAATCTTTGCCTTAAAGTTGCATTTATTGTCTATTTAATAGAAAATATTACAATATTAGAATTATTTTAAATAATAAAATTGCTTCATTGTATTGGTCTTAATCATAAAACAGCCTCAATAGAAATACGCGAAAGGCTCACTTTTGGTCCCGACATTATCGTCGGTGCTTTGCGTAGTTTATTAAAATTAACTGAAATTCAAGAAGCGGTTATTATTTCAACTTGTAATAGAACGGAAATTTTGTGTGTTAGTTCAAATGATGTATCAAAATCCCAAATTGAACAAAAAATATTACATTGGGCTTGTCAATTCCATCATTTAGAGGCGGCTCAATTACATGCGGTCTTATATTACCATACAGATCAAGCGATGGTTTCACATTTATTGGCTGTTGCCAGTGGTTTGGATTCTTTGGTATTAGGTGAACCACAAATATTAGGACAAGTAAAATCAGCTTATAAAATTGCCCGAGAAGCTAAATATACGGGAAAATTACTGGATCGATTATTTCAACAAACGTTTAATGTGGCTAAACAAGTAAGAACAGATACCGCCATTGGACACAGTGCTATTTCGGTTGCTTATGCGGCAGTTAATCTAGCCCGCCAAATTTTTACCGATTTAAATCAATTAACCGCCCTGCTTATTGGCGCGGGAGAGACCATTGAATTAGTGGCTCGTCATCTAAAACAACATCATATTGGAACTTTAATTATTGCCAATCGAACCGTTGAGCGAGCACATAAATTAGCCAATGAAGTGGATGCAACGGCTATTTCTTTACCTGAAATTAGTGAACATCTCGCCCAAGCCGATATTGTCATTTCATCAACCGCAAGCCCTTTGCCCATCTTAGGCAAAGGCGCGGTTGAAAGTGCATTAAAAAAACGTAAACATAAACCTATTTTCATGGTTGATATTGCGGTGCCTAGAGATATTGAAGCCGAAGTTGAAAGTTTAGATGATATTTATTTATATACCGTTGATAATCTAAAAGAAATTATTGTTGAGGGACAAAAGTCTCGGTTAGAAGCCGCCCAAGAAGCTAAAAAAATTATCCAAAAACAAAGTCTTATTTTTTGGGATTGGGTGCGTTCTTTAGATGCCGTTGATTTAATTATTGATTATCGTCAAAATGCCGAACAAATTCGGGATCAAGTTTTGAATCAAGCCCTTAAAAAATTAGATAATCAAAGTCCCGAAGCAGCTTTACAATATCTTGCTCATACTTTAACCAATAAATTATTACATACCCCCAGCGCTCAATTACGCGAAGCCAGTTCAACAGGGGATAAAGAAATATTAGCCGCAGCAAAACATCTGTTGCAAATTAAAACCCTTAATTAAAATAAAAAACGCATGAAAGATTCTATTCGTAAAAAACTTGAAGGGCTTGCCGAGCGTTTTAGTGAAATATCAGGCTTACTTGCCCAACCCGAAGTTCAATCAGATCAAAATAAATTCCGTCAATTAGGGCAAGAATACGCCCAAATTGAACCTGTTGTGAATACATTTGAAAAATTTATTGTTTTAGAAGATGAAATTATCGAATCCACTGAGATGCTTGATGATCCTGAAATGGAGGAACTGGCAGAAGAAAGCATTAGGGATGCAAAAAATAAAATAAAAGCGTTAGAACCTGAATTACAGCATTTATTAATTCCCGCAGATCCCAAAGATCAAAGTAATATTTTTCTTGAAATTAGAGCAGGAACAGGAGGCGCAGAAGCGGCATTATTTGCAGGTGATCTTTATCGGGCTTATTTACGTTATGCGGAGCAACAACGCTGGAAAGTTGAAAATATCAGTATTAGCGAAGGCGAACATGGCGGTTATAAAGAAGTGATTGCTCGCTTTAAAGGGAGCAGTGTTTACTCAAGAATGAAATTTGAATCAGGAACTCATCGCGTACAACGGGTTCCTAATACCGAATCTCAAGGGCGGGTACATACTTCAGCTTGTACCGTTGCCATTATGCCAGAAGCGGATGAAATAGCGGAAATTGATATTAATCCTGCTGATTTGCGGATTGATACTTATCGGGCTTCTGGAGCAGGCGGACAACATGTTAATAAAACAGATTCTGCGGTTAGAATCACTCATTTACCAACTAATACCGTGGTTGAGTGTCAAGATGAGCGATCACAGCATAAAAATAAAGCTCGGGCTATGTCATTGCTTAAAGCTCGAATATTGAATGCCCAACAAGAAGCTCAAACATCGGAACTTGCGGCTAATCGTAAAATGCAAGTCGGCAGTGGAGATCGTTCAGAACGTATTAGAACTTATAATTTCCCCCAAAATAGATTAACCGATCATCGTATTAATCTAACCCTTTATAAATTAGATGATATTATGCAAGGTTCTTTTGATCAACTGATTAATCCATTACTACAAGAGTATCAAACAGAACAACTTGCCGCCCTTGCCGATGAATAAAATTATCGCTTTTTAGCCATGATAATTTTCTTAAAACTTCCTGTAATATTTTGAACTTTTTTAGATTTACAAAGTTCGGTTCCTTCCACCGTTAAACTACATTGCGCATCTAAAAATATTTTCATCATATTACTTGTTGGATTGAAACTACGAGTTAAAGTTAAACTAATATCATTTTTATTAAGAGGTCTTTCAGTCATAATAATCCGATCACCCATCACACTAATGGAAACATTGGTATGTTTTTTTAGATAAACGATCGCTCTTTTCCAATATCTTTCACATAACTTTGCTTGGGAACAAGTGACAATATCATTTAGTTCTAATGATTTTTGATTATTATTTGAGGAAATTTCAACTGAGGTTGTTCTATTTTTAGAAATACGCTGTAATTTTCTAAAATGTTTTAGCTCTTTGGCACCTTGTCCAAAGATGATTTGCTTATCTTCCTTTCTTTTAACAATTTGAGCATAAAAATCTTCAATTTGTTGTTGTTGATTATCTAATCTTGTTTGTAATTTATTAGAAATCGTTAAACCTTGACGTTCCCGCCCCGCCATTGCTTTTTGACTGTCAGAAACTTGCCGTTTTAAGCGATTAATATAACTCTTAGTAATATCAATTTTGACATCAAGAGCCTTGATTTTACCGTCTCGATATAAAATAATTTCATCTTCGTTTTGATATTTTTTTAATAATTTTCTATCTTTGGCTTGTTGTTTTTTTAAAATAGCCAACTGTTCTTTTCTTAATTTTTCAATACGTCGTTTATTTTCTTCTTCTCTTTGTATTTCTTTAGGATCTCGGGCGGCTTGTTTACGTTCAATAATTAGCCCTCTCTTATTATATACATCACTGCTGTTTTTTTGATATCGGACGGGGATTTGATTACCAAAATGAACTTTTCCATTCTCATCAGTCCATTTAAAAATTTTAGCCCAAGTTAATGCTGGAAGCATTAAAACTATTAAAAAAGTAAGAAAACTTTTTTTTATTTTCATAATTAACCCCTGTTATTTAATTTACTACGCCATAATCATTTTTATAGACTTCAATTTTTTCTAGATGTTCATGATATTCTGGGACTTCTTGCAAGAATTGAATTAAATCATGTAAATTAATAATTGAAGCAACACGAATATTATAGTCCTTTTCTACTTCTTGAATGGCAGAAGTTTCACCTGTGCCTTTTTCTTGTCGATCAAGCGCCACAATAACCCCTGAAAGAGTCGCTTTTTGTTGTTCAATAATATCAAATGATTCACGGACCGAAGTGCCCGCTGAAATAACATCATCAATCACTAAAATATTTTTACCCGCCAGTGGATGACCCACGATTGTCCCCCCTTCTCCATGATCTTTGGCTTCTTTACGATTGTAAGCATAAGCAATATCTTTATTATATTTTTGGTATAAAGCGGCCGCCGTAACCGCCGCTAAAGGAATTCCTTTATAGGCAGGACCATAAATTAAGTCTGTATCAAAATTAGCCTCTTGAATGGCTTGGCTGTAATAATCACCAAGCCTCGCCATGCTTGCTCCTGTATTAAATAAACCTGCATTAAAAAAATAAGGGCTAATACGCCCTGATTTTAAAGTAAATTCGCCAAATTTTAAGACATCTTGTTTCAATGCAAATTTAATAAATTCATGTTTATAAGAAGACATATACCATTCTATAAATTAAGAGGGTTAAGAATATCAACGCCTTCCATATAAGGAATATGACGTTGCGGATGAGTAATTTGGTAAACTAAGCCAATCCAGTTGCCAACAATGGCTTCTGCGGTATCGTGCCAAGTGTTTTTTAATCTTTTGGTGATCAATTTTTCGGGAAAATCAGGGGCTAATTGACGATAAGCATATTCATTTAAAATGGCTTTGGCTTGCTGATTCAAGTAATATTCTGGAAAAGGCGGATAGGGTCGTTGGGGATCTTGACGAGCTAAAAAAACTTCCCGTTTATATTCTTTTAATAGACTAATTGCATCATATTCAGGATGCCCTTGAAAAAAAATAATTTTAAATCCATCTTCACTGGTTGCTAAATGAACACCTGCTTGTTCACTGGCGACTAAAATTTTTAAACCTGCTTGTTTAAATTGAGCTTCACTAATTTCATTATAACGAGAATGCGGCACATCAAATTGATTATTAACTTCATTAACCAAAGGATGTGAATTAATCACTTGATGTTGATAAACGCCCCAACGTTTATAACCTAATGGCTGACGTTTTTGTTGATAACGAAATTGCATTACAGCATGAGTTGCCAAACAAGATGTTAAGGTTGAAGTGACTGAATCTGTTGCCCAATCAACCACTTCAATTAATTGTTGCCAAAAAACTTCTTGTTCTAAATTGGCGTGAGTCACATTCGCGCCCGAAATAATTAACGCATCTAAACCCGCCGATTTAATTTCATTAAAATGTTCATAATAATGATTAATATGGTTTTGAGCTTTTTCTGAACGTTGAATACTATCTAAAGTAAAAGGATGAATATAAAACTGGGCAATTTGATTACTTCCCCCAATCAACCGATAAAACTGCCGTTCGGTTGCTTCAAGGGCGGCATCAGGCATCATATTTAATAAACCAATATGAATTTCTCGAATATCTTGGCGGCGCGCAAAGTCCCGTGGTAAAACAACCTGCCCTTCTTGTTTAAGACGCTCATAGGTGGGGAGATTATTATGGGCTATTAAAGGCATTATTGAGCAATACTGGTTTCAATAAGATTTAAAAAATCTTGTTCATCTCTGACGGTTGCCGCATCTTCGGAAGTTACTGTGTAACCATAAGGTTCTGCAATGGCATTATAACGAGGCAAGCGAGAATGAAATAAATGTGGAAAAACCCAGCGCGTAAACTCATCAGGATTCATTTCTGCC
>Ga0256847_1001524_pt1 | contig 11585 bp, 6 predicted proteins | sample TeddybearmetaG_FD_189099 | JGI IMG/M metagenome (GOLD analysis project Ga0256847, IMG submission 189099) | Hydrothermal vent microbial communities from East Pacific Rise, Pacific Ocean - Teddybear | ecosystem: Environmental > Aquatic > Marine > Hydrothermal vents | place: Pacific Ocean: East... | reverse complement strand
GTCGCAGAATTTACACAAGGCATCCGGGTCGGGCTGAGTGATCTTGTCGTTGTGAATACGAAATCCCTTATTGCGGAACTGTTTCAAAGTCCGCGAGAAGGTCTCAGGCGTCATGTCGAGATATGACGCCATAGTGGATTTGTCGTAGGGCAGGGTTATCGTACTGGACTTGCCGCCGCTTTGTTCGATGCCGAGTTGCAGTAGGAACCAGCCAACCCGCTCGCTTGCTGTTTTAAGGCGCGAATGTTCAATCTGGCGGATCAATCCGTGCGAGCGCATCGACAGATTGTTGATCATGTTCAGCGCGAATTTTCGGTTATCCATCAAGCTTTGCCGGACAATCGGCGCGGGTAGCGACAGCAGAACTGCGTCCTGAACCACTTGCGCGCTGACCGTCGAGGGGATGTTGAGAAAGACCGCTGCTTCCATCAATGAATCGCCCGCTGACAGCATTTGCAAAACCGCTTCGTCGCCGCTGCCTGAGCCTTTGAACAGTTTGACCCAGCCTTTCAGGATCAGGTAAAATCGCGATAAAGGTTCACCTTGTAGGAATAGCAGCTTGCCCTTGTCATAGGTTCTCAAATCGGCGTGGGATAGCAATGTATCCAGCTCGCTTTCTTCTAGTTTGGAGAAAGCCGGGAGCGCCCGAATGATCGGCATGTGTGGTTCGATCATGCTGTGGCGTTTCGCGGGGGTAGTAGATCTGACGGCTATATCCGTGGGTGCAAGCGCTTTGACCAAGGCATCTTCAGCAAGTTTCAGGCGGTCAATCTTGCCGGTCAGAAGCTCGAACCATGTCACAGGTGACAGGGCTTCAAGATCGTCGCTTTGATCGTCCACCGCGAGTTGCGCGTGAATGTTTTCAAGCAACTCCATGACGTAGCCGCCCAAAGCCGCTTCGATCATCTGGCTTTGCCCGGGCGTTGCAAGCGATAGAAACGCTTTTTTATAGGCGCTTTGTTCTTCGATCAGCGTGATCATTCGCTCGGAAAACTCGCGGTTGCGGAATACTTTCGAGCAGAACCCGTGCGTGCCCCACGCCCGCTCGCGCCCGGCCCGTTCTTTCCATTGCAGGAAGTTGGAATAGGCGCTGACTTTGATCGGGTCGACATCTTTGATCTGGAGTGCCAGCTCCACATTGATGTCCAGAATTGGCGCGAGGAATGCGTAAGTGTAAGTGTTGATCGCTTTGGCGAAACTGAGTTTGGATTGCTGGATCTGATCTCTGTGTTGACGCAGCACGGGGTCATTATTCCGAATATCCTGAAATTTTCTGTCCCAGAGTGATGTGCCCTCAGTTGCGAACTCATCCAGTGCCTGTAGGGCAGCATCAGTTGCGCCATACTGCGCCCGCAGCTCGTCACTGAAAATCTCACCTTTGCTATCAACAAACAGCGCCGTGCAGCCGCGCTCCAGTTGCAACTGGTGCGTCAGCTCGCCCAACGCCAATAGGAGCTGGGTCTTCTGTGACGGCGTGGTGGCTACAGAATCCATCTCGTCTCTCTACGATTGAACGCGAAACTTTGCCATGCCTGTTCCTAAACGAGCACGGTTTGACACAGGTCAATTACGTTGCCCCCGCCGTCGCGCATGTGAGGTCTGACTCGATGGGAGTCGGCGCAATTTCGGTATGAGGGTAATGCAATGGGACATCTGGATAATGTCACAAAGGGCCAGAGAAGTACGGCTCTGACCGCATCCACATTAGCCTTCACAGTCTGTTTCGCAGTGTGGACGATTTTCTCGATCATCGGGATCAAGATCAAAGCTGAACTTGGGCTTTCAGACACGCAGTTTGGCCTGTTGATCGCCACACCCATCCTGACAGGCTCGCTGAGCCGCATCTTTCTGGGCATCTGGGCTGATCAATATGGCGGCAGACTGGTCAATACAATTTTGATGCTGATTACGGCCGGAGCGGTGGCGCTGCTGACGCTGGCCAGCACTTATGAAATGTTTCTGGTTGCGGCGCTCGGCCTTGGTCTGGCCGGGGGCAGTTTCGCCGTTGGCATTTCCTATGTCTCCAAATGGTATCCCAAAGAGCAGCAAGGCACCGCGCTGGGCATCTTCGGCATGGGCAATGTTGGCGCCGCTGTCACCACGTTTGGCGCGCCGCTTCTGCTGGTCGCGATGGGCGGGCAATGGAAGTCCGTGGCGCTGGTTTATGCCGTTGTATTAGCTGTTACTGCGGTCCTCTATTTCCTGATTGCCAAAGATGATCCGGTCCACCGTGAGCGCAAAGCGCTGGGCACGAAACATCAGGGCTTCATCGAACAATTGGCACCGCTGAAACATATTCAGGTCTGGCGTTTTGCCTTCTATTACTTCTTCGTTTTCGGCGGTTATGTTGCCTTGGCGCTGTGGTTGCCGCGCTTCTATATCGGCGCTTATGGCCTGCCTCTGGCAACCGCTGGCATGTTGACCGCGGTGTACGCACTGCCGGGATCAATTTTCCGGGCGCTAGGGGGCTGGCTGTCTGACAAGATCGGCGCGCGCTCGGTGATGTACTGGACCTTCGGCGTTTCACTGGTGGCCCTGTTTTTCCTGTCATATCCGTCAACCAATTACAGCGTTGCCGGGATTGATGGCGCGATTGATTTCAATATCACCATCCCGCTCTGGGCCTTTATCGGACTGACAATTGTGCTCGGCTTCATGATGTCGCTGGGCAAGGCGGCGGTCTACAAACATATCCCGGTCTACTATCCCGATCATGTCGGCGCCGTTGGCGGCATGGTTGGCTTGATCGGCGGACTTGGCGGCTTTTTCATGCCGATCGCTTTCGGCGTAATGAATGACATGATCGGCGTGTGGACGAGTTGTTTCATGCTGCTGACCCTGATCGTCGCGATCAACCTGATCTGGATGCACATTGCCATTCAAGTATCGGAACGCGCCAAACATCCAGAACAACGTGGACCGAAAGACCTGCCCGAATTGCAGGACCTGCACGCCACTTCAATTGAGGGAGCATAAACATGGCCAAAGATCTGAAAATTTGGGACCCGGAAGACGAGACCCAATGGCAGACGAGCGGTAAAGCCATCGCCAGCCGCAATCTGTGGATTTCCATCCCTGCATTGCTGTGTGGCTTCGCGGTCTGGCTCTATTGGGGTATTATCACGGTTCAGATGCTCAATCTCGGGTTTGCATTTGAGCAATCTGAGCTGTTCACGCTAACCGCTATTGCGGGTCTGTCCGGCGCGACATTGCGTATCCCTTCGACCTTCTTCATCAGGATCGCCGGGGGCCGTAACACGATCTTCCTGACCACCGCTTTGCTGATCCTTCCGGCGCTTGGTACCGGGTTCTTGTTGCAAGACGCCTCAACGCCGTTGTGGAAGTTCCAGATCGTGGCGCTTCTGTCCGGATTTGGCGGCGGTAATTTCGCCTCCTCAATGTCGAATATCAGCTTCTTCTTTCCCAAGAAGGTCGCGGGTTATTCGCTCGGCATGAATGCTGGATTGGGCAATTTCGGCGTCACGACAATGCAAATCCTCATCCCATTGGTGATGACGGCAGCGATGTTTGGCGGTGCGCCAATGGTGCTTGAGGCGACATCCGGCACGCTGATCGGTAAGATCCCGGCGGGCACAGACACTTACTTGCATAATGCCGGTTTCATCTGGGTCGCAATCCTTGTCCCGGTTGTGCTGGCCGCATGGTTTGGCATGAACAATATCACCGCTGACCATGTCTCACCCAAGATCGGTTCGACCGCTGGGGCGTTTGGGAAAATCCTCGGCATGTTGGCAATCGGACTGCTCACCGCAACCGGTGGTTTGTGGTTGCTCCTGCCCGCCGATGTTGGCGGTTCCGGTTTCGGGGTCAGCAAATGGATTGTCGTGCCTTTGGTCATCGCGGTCACAGTATTTGCGTTGAAGATGATCCCCGGCGCGATTAGCCAGAGCCTCAACCATCAGTACAAGATCTTCAACAACAAGCACACTTGGGCGATGACGATCATCTATACGATGACGTTTGGTTCTTTCATTGGGTTTGCTGCCACTCTGGCGCTCGCGATCAAGGTCATCTTTGGCTATCAGCATGTCATGGTTGATGGCGTGATGACCCATGACATCGTCAATCCGGATGGGCCTAGCGCTCTGATGTTTGCGTGGACAGGCGCGTTTATTGGCGCACTGATCCGGCCAGTTGGCGGGATGATTGCCGATAAAATGGGCGGCGCGCGCGTAACGCAGATCATTTCGGTGGTCATGGTCGCCGCAGCTTTGGGCGTCGCTTACTATATGAAGTTGGCTTACGCCTCTGCGACCCCGCAGGACTATTTCGTTCCCTTCTTGGCTCTGTTCCTGATCCTGTTTGCAGCGACCGGCATCGGCAATGGCTCGACCTTCCGCACCATCGCGCAAGTGTTTGACCGCGAGCAAGCTGGCCCGGTTCTGGGCTGGACTTCTGCTGTCGCCGCGTATGGCGCTTTCATCATCCCAAAAGTGTTCGGCGAGCAGATCAAGGCGACGACACCGGAATATGCGCTCTACGGTTTTGCAGCCTTCTACGTGGTCTGCATCGCCATCAATTGGTGGTTCTACCTGCGCAAGAACGCCTACGTGAAGAACCCCTAGATACCAGAACAGGGCTCATCCTTTCGGGGGTGAGCCTGACTGCAGCACGATAAAAAGACTGAAATAATAGGAGGCCGATTATGGGTCATTTCATTGACAGATTGACTTACTTCTCAAAGCTTGAAGGCAAGTTTTCCGACGGGCACGGTATCACCACGAGCGAGCATCGCGGTTGGGAACGCTCCTATCGCGGTCGCTGGGCGCACGACAAGATTGTCCGCTCAACCCACGGTGTGAATTGTACCGGGTCGTGTAGCTGGAAAATCTACGTCAAGAATGGCCTTGTGACGTGGGAAACTCAGCAAACCGATTATCCACGCACGCGCCCCGATATGCCCAATCACGAGCCGCGCGGCTGTTCGCGCGGGGCCTCTTATTCTTGGTATCTCTACTCTGCGGCACGCCTGAAATTCCCGCTCATCCGCTCGCGCTTGCTCAAGGCCTGGCGCGCGGCAAAGGAGGTTCACCCGGACCCGGTTGATGCCTGGGGCAGCATTGTCTCTGATCCGGTCAAATCTAATGATTACAAGAAAATGCGCGGGCTTGGCGGTTTCGTGCGCGGCAATTGGGATGAGGTCAACGAGATCACCGCCGCCGCGAATATCTATACCGTCAAAACGCATGGGCCTGACCGCGTGGTTGGCTTCTCGCCGATCCCGGCAATGTCGATGGTCTCCTATGCAGCGGGCACGCGTTATCTGTCTTTGATGGGCGGCACCTCTCTCAGCTTCTATGACTGGTATTGCGACCTGCCGCCGGCCTCACCGCAGGTTTGGGGTGAGCAAACCGATGTGCCCGAGAGCGCCGACTGGTTCAACTCGTCCTACATTATCGCATGGGGTTCGAACGTCCCGCAGACCCGTACACCGGATGCGCACTTCTTCACTGAGGCACGTTATAAAGGCACCAAGACCGTCTCGGTCACACCGGACTATTCCGAGGTTGCCAAGCTGACCGACATTTGGCTCAACCCGCGCCAAGGCACTGATGCCGCGATGGCGATGGCGATGGGGCATGTCGTGTTCAAGGAATTTCATCTCGGCGGGAAGTCTGAGTATTTCGAAGACTATATCCGCAACTATTCTGACATGCCGATGCTGGTCTTGCTTGAGGAAAAGGACGGCTACTATCAGCCCGGCCGGACCCTACGCGCGTCTGACTTCACGGGCGATTTGAAAGTGCCGGATAATGCCGAATGGTGCCCGGTGGTTTGGGACGAGCATTCCAAATCGGTTAAGTCTCCGAATGGATCGATTGGTTCGCGTTGGGGCGAGAAAGGCAAATGGAACCTCGAAGCCAAGGATCGCGCCACCGGCGACGATATCTGGCCGCAGCTGTCTTGTATCGACGAGAGCGACGAAGCGCTGGCTGTTGCTTTCCCATACTTCGCCAATCAGCCGCACGAGCATGAGATTTTCGCCCATACCGATCACGAGGACATTCAGGTCCGCAACGTCCCGGTTCGCAAGATCACGCTGAAGGGCAAGAAGACCGCTTACGTAACCACTGTCTATGATCTGATGGCGGCGAACTATGCCATAGATCGCGGGCTTGGCGGTGAGAATGTTGCCTCGTCTTATGATGATAATGTTCCGTACACACCGGCGTGGCAGGAAGCGATCACCGGCGTTGACCGCAAGAAAATCATTCAGGTCGCGCGCGAATTTGCCGACAATGCAGACAAGACACGTGGCCGCTCAATGGTCATCCTCGGGGCCGCGATTAATCACTGGTATCATATGGACATGACCTATCGGGGGATCATCAATCTCCTGATCATGTGCGGCTGTATCGGCAAATCGGGCGGCGGTTGGGCCCATTATGTCGGGCAGGAAAAACTGCGTCCGCAGACCGGCTGGATACCGCTGGCCTTTGCCACTGACTGGAACCGTCCGCCGCGACAGATGAACTCAACTTCGTTCTTCTATAATCACTCAAACCAGTGGCGTTATGAGACGCTCGGCGTGGATGAAATTCTCTCGCCGCTGGCCGACAAGGAGAAATGGAAGAACCATTCCTTGATCGACTGCAATGTCCGGTCTGAGCGTATGGGCTGGCTGCCATCTTCACCGCAATTCAAGGAGAATCCGCTGGGCATGGCCGCTGCTGCCAAAGCCGCCAACAAGGATACCAAATCCTATGTCGTGGATCGGTTGGTCTCTGGTGATCTGGAAATGTCGTGCGAAGACCCGGACGATCCGGACAATTTCCCGCGCAACATGTTCATCTGGCGCTCGAATATTCTCGGTTCATCCGGCAAAGGGCATGAATATATGCTCAAACACTTGCTGGGCGCGTCCAACTCTCTGATGAGTGAGGATATTGGCGCCATGGGCGGCGCGAAACCGTCTGAGGTGAAATGGCATGACGAGGCCCCGGAAGGGAAACTCGATCTGGTCGTGACGCTCGACTTCCGCATGTCTACGACAGCGGTCTATTCCGACATCGTTCTGCCTGCCGCGACCTGGTACGAGAAGAACGATCTCAATACCTCTGACATGCATCCCTTCATTCACCCGCTCTCGCGCGCAGTTGATCCGGCTTGGGAAAGTCGGTCGGATTGGAAGATATTTGAAGGCCTGTCGAAGAAATTCTCAGAGCTGTGCGAAGGCCATCTCGGGATTGAAACCGATCTGGTCAGCGTGCCGATCCTGCACGACACGCCGGGCGAGTTGGCCCAAGCGCTGGGCGTCAAGGACTGGAAAAAAGGCGAGTGCGATCCAGTGCCGGGCAAGTCGATGCCTAATCTGGTTGAGGTCACCCGCAACTATCCGGCGCTGCATCAGATGTTCACCTCAATTGGGCCGCTGCTCGCCAAAACCGGCAATGGCGGCAAAGGCATCAGCTGGAACACTGAAGACGAAGTGAAACTGCTTGGCCAATTGAACAAGACGGTTCGCGAAGAGGGCGTTGCCAAGGGCCAACCCAAGATCAGCAATGCAATCGACGCGGCTGAAATGATCCTGACGCTTGCACCGGAAACCAATGGGCAGGTGGCGGTCAAAGCCTGGGCGGCGCTCAGCGAGTTTACCGGCCGCGATCATACGCATCTGGCACGGTCAAAACAGGACGAGAAAATCCGCTTCCGCGATGTTCAGGCGCAGCCGCGCAAGATCATCTCGTCGCCCACTTGGTCCGGCATTGAAGACGAGCATGTCAGCTATAATGCTGGCTATACCAATGTGCATGAACTGATCCCGTGGCGCACGCTGACCGGGCGCCAGCAATTCTACATGGACCATGAATGGATGCGTGATTTTGGTGAGACGCTATGTGTCTATAAGCCGCCAATCTCAACCCGCACGATCACTGATGCGGTGAAAACTCGCGGCGCATCGTCGAAGCAGATCGCGCTGAACTGGATCACCCCGCACCAGAAATGGGGCATCCACTCGACCTATTCCGATAACCTGCTTCTCCTCACCATGAACCGCGGCGGACCGGTGGTTTGGATTTCCGAGATCGACGCCAGGAAGATTGATGTCACGGATAATGACTGGATTGAAGTCTACAATACCAATGGTGCGATCTCTGCCCGCGCCGTGGTTTCGCAACGTGTGCCGGAAGGCATGAGCATGATGTATCACGCTCAGGAAAAGACCATGAATACGCCGGGCAACTCCATCACCGGCAAGCGCGGCGGCATCCATAATTCGGTGACGCGCGCCGTGGTCAAGCCAACCCATATGATTGGTGGTTACGCGCAACTGGCTTGGGGCTTCAACTATTACGGCACGGTCGGATCGAACCGCGACGAGTTCGTCATCGTTCGAAAAGCCGACAAACTTGATTGGATGGAGGAGCCTTATGAAGAGGGTCAGCCGATCAATCTTGATCTCACACCGGGAGCAATATCATGACTATTCGTGCGCAAATCGGCATGGTGCTGAACCTCGACAAATGTATCGGCTGTCACACTTGTTCAATCACTTGCAAGAACGTCTGGACCTCGCGCGGCGGGGTTGAGTACGCTTGGTTCAATAATGTCGAGACCAAGCCCGGTGTTGGTTATCCGCGTAACTGGGAAGACCAGAACGAGTGGAAAGGCGGATGGGTACTCGACAAGAAGGGCAAGCTGAAACCCAAGGCGGGTGGCAAGATCAATCTGTTGACGCAAATCTTCGCCAATCCGAACCTGCCTGAGATTGACGATTATTATGATCCTTTCACCTACGAATATGACCACCTGAAAACCGCAAAGGAAAGCAAGACGGTTCCGACCGCGCGGATGAAATCTTCGATCACCGGTAAGACCAAGGACGCGCCGGATTGGGGCGTCAATTGGGAAGAAATTCTTGGCGGCGAATTTGAAAAGCGCTCCAAGGATTACAATTTCGAAGGCATGCAGAAAGAAATGTATGGTGAGTTCGAAAACACCTTCATGATGTATCTGCCGCGCCTGTGCGAGCACTGCCTCAACCCGTCTTGTGTCGCTTCGTGCCCGTCTGGCGCGATCTATAAGCGCGAGGAAGATGGCATCGTCCTGATCGATCAGGACAAGTGCCGGGGCTGGCGCATGTGCGTGTCGGGCTGTCCGTACAAGAAGATCTATTTCAACTGGCAATCAGGCAAGTCCGAGAAATGCACGTTCTGCTATCCGCGTATCGAAGCGGGTGAGCCGACCGTGTGTTCTGAAACCTGTGTCGGGCGCATCCGCTATCTCGGCGTGCTACTTTATGATTCAGACAAGATTGAGGAAGCCGCTTCAACGCCGGACGAGAAGGACCTGTATCAGGCGCAATGCGACCTGTTCCTTGATCCGCATGATCCCGAAGTGATCGCGCGTGCGAAAGCTGATGGTATTCCTGATAGCTGGCTTGAAGCAGCCAAGATTTCGCCCGTCTACAAGATGGCGATGGATTGGAAGATCGCCTTCCCGCTACACCCTGAATACCGCACGCTGCCTATGGTTTGGTACGTGCCGCCATTGTCGCCGATCCAGTCAGCTGATGAGGCTGGCCTGCTCGGTAAGGAAGGTGTCTTACCGGATATCAAATCCCTACGCATCCCGGTGCAATATCTCGCCAACCTACTGACCGCAGGTGACGAGAAACCAGTCACCATCGCGCTCGAACGGATGATGGGCATGCGCGCCTACATGCGGGCAAAAACTGTCGAAGGGTACAAGCACACAGAGGTGCTTGAGCAGCTCGGGATGAGCGAAGAAGAAATGGACGACATGTATCAGATGATGGCGATCGCCAATTACGAGGATCGTTTCGTTATTCCGACCAATCACAAGGAATATGCTGGCGATGGCCCGTTTGATCATGAGATCGCTTTCGAGACCCGTTCTGAGTGTGGCTTCAGCTTCGGCAATGGCTGCCATGGCGGCGAGGAGAAACGCACCAACCTGTTCGGCTCGCAAACTCACGGTAATACGCTGAGCGGGCGAGCGCCGGGATCAAAACCGATGGGCAGTGGCTGGGTTGATGCCCGGAAAAAAGATGGAGACGGATCATGAGAACGCTACGTGTTTTATCGAAATTATTGGCCTATCCCAGCGCTGACTTGATGGCGAATATCGACGCTCTGAAGGATATTCTGAGTGAAGACGGATTCCTCAAACCTAAGACGCTCAAACCTCTGACTGCGTTTATGGATGAGCTGGTAAAAACCGACCTGATCCAAGCTGAGGAAAACTATGTCGAACTGTTCGACCGGGGCCGGGCTCATTGCCTGCACCTGTTTGAGCATGTTCACGGCGAGTCCCGTTTCCGCGGGCAGGCGATGGTCGAACTCTCAGAGCGTTATGCCGAGATGGGCCTGCAAATCGGCACCGGCGAACTGCCCGATTACCTGCCTCTGTTTCTTGAGTTTATCTCGATCTGTGAACCCGAAGAGGGACTTGAAACACTCGCGCAATCAGCTCCGATCATTGCGATGATTGGCGAAAAACTACGCCGCCAGAAAAGCGACTATGCAACTGTGATGGATGCAATTGTCGAGCTTTCCGGGGCCAAGCTGAACAAGGCCGAAATCCGAAAAGCTGCCGACGCCGCTTTGCCAAACATCCAAACCTTGGATGAGCTGGACGAGCAATGGCAAGAGCCGGAAGCCTTTGGCGGCGCGCCGGATTGCGGAACCTGCGGACCTACTGGGCTACCAGTAACGCCGCCGACCGTGGGAGGCCAATTATGAGTGAGCACATCAACACATTCTTCTTCGGCATCTATCCCTATATCGCCGTTGGCAGCATGATCTTCGGCTCAATCCTGCGCTATGACCGCGACCCGTATTCATGGAAGGCCGATTCCAGTCAGTTGATGAGTCGCAAGGGCCTACGCTGGGGCAGTAACCTGTTCCATGTCGGTATTTTGTTGCTCTTCTTCGGGCATCTCGTCGGCTTGCTGACCCCGCATTGGGCCTATGAGCCGTTCATCACAGCCGGTCAGAAACAGATATTGGCGATGACGGCTGGCGGTATTTTCGGTGCGATGTGTTTTGTCGGCATGGTCATTCTGATCTGGCGACGCACATCGGATGCGCGAGTACGCGCCACCACTAAATTCATGGACATGGCCATCCTGATCATCCTGTTCGTACAGCTCATTCTCGGCCTGTTGACCATCCCGCAATCAGCTAAGCATCTGGATGGCTCGTCGATGATAGCGCTGGCCGAATGGGCGCAGCATATCGTAACTTTCCGACCTGACGCGGCGGTCTTCATTGAGCACGAGCATTGGATATTCAAACTGCATATCGCTCTCGGGCTGACAATCTTCCTGATCTTCCCGTTCACGCGGTTGGTACATATCTTCAGTGCGCCGTTCAAATACCTACTTCGTTCGGGCTATCAGATCGTGCGTAAGCGCGGGTAGAGCGTCCAACACAAGACGACTCAAAAGGCCCTCCATGTGAGGGCCTTTTTCATGCGGCGATCTGTCTTTTCGAGCTTGATACAGGTCAAATCCCTAACCCGGATTATGGCCGACCAAGGAAGGATAAAACCGCTACTGAGGACATCTATCATGCCAGCGAAACTCCTGAGCTCTGTTG
>Ga0256847_1001523_pt1 | contig 11611 bp, 15 predicted proteins | sample TeddybearmetaG_FD_189099 | JGI IMG/M metagenome (GOLD analysis project Ga0256847, IMG submission 189099) | Hydrothermal vent microbial communities from East Pacific Rise, Pacific Ocean - Teddybear | ecosystem: Environmental > Aquatic > Marine > Hydrothermal vents | place: Pacific Ocean: East... | reverse complement strand
AATAAGTTCTCCAGCAGAAAAAATAAATGGGAAAAAATACCATGAGGATTGGCTTCAAAATTTATTTATATCCAGCTCTATGGCTGGATATCGAAGCCCTCCCCAAAATCCGATATAACTAGTAATTATCTGTTAATTGCTGGGCGGCAATTGGGTAAATCAAGTTTATTAAAAGCAATCGAGCGGCATTATCAAGATCAACCTGAAATTAGTTGTTTTTATTACACTTTAGCCAATGAAGAAATTACTTCGCCTTTAGCAGACTTACTTGATTTACCTTTTGATAGTTCATTAAGTGAAATTATCAGTTATTTAAAACATCAGATTAATAAGAAACAAAAAAAATATTTATTTTTAATTGATGAAGCCGATGATTTTATTCAATATGAACGAAAGAATAAATATAAAGTATTAAAAGCATTGCGAACCTTAAGCGAAGGCGGCAATTGTGCGTTTATTTTGGCGGGTTTTTGGTATTTATATGATTACAGCGTATTGGATTATCAATCACCATTAGCAAACTTTGGTGAAATTTTAGAACTGGGTTGTTTAGAATCTAAAGCTTGTCAACAATTAGCAACAGAACCAATGGCAACCATGGGAATTAAGTTTGCTGGACAAGATCTCATTGAATTAATTTTAAAACAAACAGGACAACGACCTAATTTAATCGCAATTTGTTGCCATGAGATTTTGAAAAATTGGGATAATAGAGAACGTATCATTTCACTTGAAAATGTCAAACAAGCTTTAAATAGTGATGCAATTAAACGAGATTTACGCAGATGGAAAAATTTAACCAGCATTGAAGCTGAAACAAACATTGATCGAGCCATTGTTTATACCATGATTAAACATGAAAAATTTAATTTTACGGAATTAGTAACTTGCCTTAAACATCAAGATTTTGATTTTAAAGTGGCTGATTTAGAACGCAGTTTAGCCCGCTTAACTTTGGCATTTATTATTCGCTTAGAAGAACCTGATTATTTTTGGCAAGTTCCTTTGTTTTACCAACCCTTACGCGCGATGGATTTAAGTGTGTTTTTGGATGCTGAAAAGAAATGATGGAGGTTATGGAAAAAAAATCTTTAAATACGAGTATAATTAATCTAACCCATAACAAAATTTAAAACAATGACTGATAATGAATTAAAAGCACTGGTTGCAAGCCTTGCTGTAGCGCAAAAAGAAACCAGTAAACAACAAAAAGAAACAGATAAACAAATTCAAGCCACAGCAAAACAACTTGAAGAAACCAATCAAGATATTCTTACTCGCCAGAAAAAAACCGATAAACAACTTAAAGAACTTGGTAAACAAATTGGGGGTTTAGGTAAAAAATTTGGTAGCTTTACCGAAGGTTTAGCTTTGCCTTCAATGCAAACCATTTTACAAAAGCGATTTAAAATGGAAGTAATTAGCCCAAGTGTACGAGTTCATAAAGCAGGAAAAGATATTGAAATTGATGTTTTAGCTTATGCAAATAGTTCAGTCAATGAGGTTTATGTCGTTGAAGTTAAAAGCCATGTTCGAGAAGACAGTATTGTTCAATTACAAAATATTATTAAAAATTTTGATCGCTTTTTTCCTGAACATAAGGATAAAAAACTCTTTGGGATTCTTGCGGCAGTGGATATGCCCGTCACTTTGCGAAAACGAATTTTAGATTTAGGATTTTATGTGGCAAAAATTAAAGATGAAGTTTTTTCTTTGGATGTGCCAGCAGGATTTAAACCCAAAGCTTTTTAAAGGTCATATTTGGAAAATAGGTGTTTTTTAGCTGTTTGTCTCTATGGTCTATAAAAACCCTTAAATTGGGCGGGTATAATTAATCCAAACCATAATGGACTTACATTTGCACCTTTTCTCTTTTTACATCATAATAAAATATAACATGCGATATAACAGGTTATAAAAATGAATTTTAATATTTACCTTGATGATGAAACAGCCAAACGGCTTAAACAAATAACAGAGAAAACAACACAATCCCGAAATGCAATTATTAGGCAAGCAATTAATCAATGGTTAGATAAGGAAAAAACAAGTAAATGGCCTAATAAAATTATAAAATTTAAAGGATTTGATATGCCTGCTTTTGAAGAAAATCGCAATGAATTAAAACCCATATCAACCGATCCTTTTGTATGAAATATTGTTTAGATACTTGTGTAATTAGCGATTTTGTAAAAGGTCATAAGAATGTGCAAGCAATATTAAAACAGCATAAACCTTGTGATTTAGCAATATCAGCCGTCACTTTAATGGAAATTGAATATGGTTTAGCGTTAAATTTACAACGAAAAAAGAAAATTCAGCCTATTATTACGGTTTTATTAGAAAGTATCAGTATTATTCCATATCAACAACAAGCTGCAGAAACTACGGCTCAAATTCGAGCGCAATTAAAACAACAAGGAAAACCGATAGGACCTTACGATATTATGATTGCAGGTACGGCATTAAGCCAAAATTTAATTATGGTAACATCAAATACAAAAGAATTTGATCGTATTATTGGATTAAAATTAGAGGACTGGCGAAAACAATAGGGGGTTATCTGATTAAGTTTTATAAACTAAAAACTGGCGGAGAGAGAGGGATTTGAACCCTCGATGGAGCTACAAACCCCATACTCCCTTAGCAGGGGAGCGCCTTCAGCCGCTCGGCCATCTCTCCGAATTTTGCGCATTGTGACTTAAATTAAATCACAATGCAATTATTTTATTTAGTAATTTCCATTTACTTCACTACCACCACCTGTATCATCTGCTTTTTCACTACTGGCTTCGCCCTCTCCATTGGCTTCTTGTTCACGTCTGATTCTTTCGTAAATTTCTTCACGATGAACCGCGACTTCTTTGGGTGCATTGATACCGATGCGAACTTGGTTGCCTTTTACTCCAAGTACGGTAACAGTGACATCATCACCAATCATTAAGGTTTCGCCAACGCGGCGAGTTAATATTAACATTGTTATTCTCCGTTATTATAGATCCTAGACCACACCAAAAAATAGGGGTCTGTGTGTTTAAATAAATGTCCTGAATTAAAGTAAATTTAGCAATAAAATTTTGATATAAAGATGATTATTATATTTATTTTTATTACATCATTAAAATCTTTTTATTCAGATAAGCTAGACCAACCAGCCATTTAAGAGGGGGCAAATTGTAGCATTAATTCTAACGATTGCAACTAAAATACTACAATTTATTATTTTTAATTAAAAATTTAATTTTCATCAGGAATTGTAAACCAAGTATTTAAAACAGTGTGCGCTTCTTCAATGCCTGTTTTTTTTAATGCTGAAAATAATTGGATCGTGGCATTATTATGATACGTTGGAAGTTGCTTTTTTGTTTTTAAAAGGGCAGAACTCATGGCATTCCTTTTTAATTTATCAGATTTTGTTAAAAGAATATGCACAGGCAATTCAATGTGATTTGCCCATTCCAACATTTGAATATCATAATTTTTAAAAGGATGGCGGGCATCCATCATCATAACAATGCCCCTTAAACAGTCTCGTTCTTCTAAATATTGGGCTAAAACGCCTTGCCATTGGTGCTTAATATGATTGGCAACTTTAGCAAAACCATAACCTGGTAAATCAACTAAGCGTCGCTGCTCATCTAAACTAAAAAAGTTTAATAATTGAGTTCGACCAGGTGTTTTACTGGTTCGTGCTAAATTTTTATTACGACATAACACATTAATTGCCGAGGATTTCCCCGCATTAGAACGTCCAACAAAAGCAATTTCAATGCCTTTATCTTCGGGAGTTTCGGTCAGTGTTGCCGCACTGGTTAAAAATTGAATGGCTTGATAATTTGGATTCATAATCTTTAATATATATAATTAGTTTTTAATTTAAAAGAAATATTTATGGAAAATTACGACATTATTGGCGATATTCATGGTTTTGTCGCCCCTTTAAAAGCGTTATTAGCAAAATTAGGTTATACAATCAACTCACAAGGTTATTATTCCCATCCTAACCGCAAAGTTATTTTTTTAGGAGACTTTATTGATCGAGGAGATACTCAAAAAGAAGTTTTAGAAATTGTCATGCAAATGGTTAAATATAAATCCGCTTTGGCGATTATGGGAAATCATGAATTTAATGCATTGGCTTATCATGCTCGGCATCCTGTTACAGATAAGCCTTTAAGAACTCATTCCGATAATCATAATAATCAACATCAAGCTTTTTTAGATACTTATCAAAATAATCCTGATGAATTACAAAGAATCCTTGAGTGGTTTAAAACTTTACCCCTGTTTTTAGAATTACCTGAATTAAGAGTGATTCACGCTTGTTGGAATCAACAAGCCATTGATACCATTAAACCCATTTTAGATAAGCAGCATTGTTTAAATAATCAATTCTTAATTGATGCCACAGATAAAACACATCCTTACAATGATATTATTGAAATATTATTAAAAGGCATGGAAATTGATTTGCCCGAGGGCGTTTATTTTAAAGATAGCTATGGTTATGCTCGTTCACGAATTAGAATCAAATGGTGGTCAACCAATGCCAAAACTTATCAAGATTATGCTTTAGTGGCAGCTTCCGCAATGGATCAAATTCCTCAAACGTTATTAACTGAACAACAAAAAAAGATGACTTATGCGGATACAGAAATCCCCGTATTCTTTGGTCATTATTGGTTTAGTGGTCAGCCGAATATTCAAAAAAACAATGTGGCTTGTTTAGATTATAGTATTGCTAAAAAAGGTAAATTGGTGGCTTATTGTTGGAATCAAGGAGATGGCGATTTGTCTAATGAGCGATTTGTGTGGGTTGATTAGGGTCTGAATTTAATTAATTCTATTCCTTATCTTTCCTATATATTTATCAATATTTTGTATTTCTTTCTTCTTTTTCCAAAGACCAAATAATTTATTTTGTGTTGTTTTTTGTTTGCTTTTAGTGCAATGAAATCTTAAATTTTTGATAGTGATTTTCATTTAATATTTTTTTATGGATTGAAATATTTTAAACAAAAAAAATGCCTGAAAGAATCAGGCATTGTTTTTGTAGAGTTTGGAGCTGGTGGCAGGAGTCGAACCTGTGACCTGCTGATTACAAGTCAGCTGCTCTACCAGCTGAGCTACACCAGCTAAAAAAATCCAGTACGTTACTGGAATTTGCGGTATTCTATGAGAAACTTGACCTTTTGGAAAGTTTTTTTTTAATTTTTTTCCATTTTCTTTATTATACCAATATAAAAATAATGAATTATTTACAACCTGTTATCCTCTCTGGTGGCTCTGGAACAAGACTGTGGCCATTATCTCGCAGCGCTCACCCTAAACAATTTTTACCTTTAATCGGTGACGATTCTTTATTTCAATCGACTTTAAAACGACTTAAACGAATTGATACGGAACATCCTTCCGATAGTTTAAGTCTTTTACCCGCCATGATTGTTTGTAATAAAGCGCATCGTTTTTTAGTGGCAGAGCAATTACGTGAAATAAAACAAAAAAATAATCAAATTGTTTTAGAACCCATTGGACGCAATACAGCACCCGCTTTAACCGTTGCCGCCTTTATTGCAGCTAAGAATCAACCTGATGCAGTTTTAGTGGTGATGCCTGCCGATCATGCGGTTAAAGACACTTTAACGTTTAGAAGTAAAATTCAACAAGCAGTTGAATTAGCCAATCAAGATAAAGTGGTTACTTTAGGAATTGTGCCGACAACGCCAGAAACAGGATTTGGTTATATTAAAAAAGGCGATGAATTTATGGAGAATGCCTTTGTATTAGATCGTTTTGTTGAAAAACCCAATAAAGAAACAGCTCAAACTTATCTTGATAATGGTAACTATTTTTGGAATAGTGGATTATTTATTGTTCGAGCGGATAAATGGCTTAAATTAATAAAACAATTCCATCCTGATATTTTTGCGGCTTGTGAAAAAGCCACATTATCTGCTCAAACAGATTTAGATTTTATTCGTTTAGATGAAAAAGCTTTTGCTGCTTGTCCCGCTGATTCAATTGATTATGCCGTCATGGAAAAAATCGTGGAAACAGGCGAGGATGCGCTTGTTTTGCCTTTAGATGTGGGTTGGTCAGATGTGGGTTCTTGGTCGTCTTTATGGGATGTAAATAAAAAAGATGAACAACAAAATACCATTAAAGGCGATGTCATGTTACATCATAGCCACGGTAATTTAATTGATGCTCAAAGCCGAATGGTGGCTTGTGTTGGTGTTAATGATTTAATTATTGTAGAAACACCTGATGCGATTTTAGTGGCGGATAAAAAACAATCTCAAGATGTTAAATTTATTGCGGAACATCTTAAAAATCAACAACGGGTTGAATGTCAATTTCATCGTTGTGTCCATCGTCCTTGGGGCAGTTTTGAACCTGTTGATGAAGGCAAACGTTTTAAAGTTAAACGCTTAACAGTCAATCCTAAAGCCTCGCTTTCTTTACAAATGCATCATCATCGGGCGGAACATTGGATTGTGGTTAGAGGAACCGCCAAAGTCACCACTGATGATAAAGTCGAATTATTAACAGAAAACCATTCTATTTATATCCCGATTGGAACCAAACATCGTTTAGAAAATCCAGGCACCATTCCTTTAGAAATTATTGAAGTGCAATCAGGAAGTTACTTGGGTGAAGATGATATTCTCCGATTTGAGGATATTTATAATCGTAACTCGGATGACTAATTTTAAAAAGTGCTATAAAATAGCGCCTTTTGCTAATTCTTAAGGTTATAAAATGGGTTTTCAATGCGGTATCGTCGGCTTGCCTAATGTCGGTAAATCAACACTTTTCAATGCACTCACCAAGGCAGCCATTGCCGCAGAAAACTACCCATTTTGCACCATTGAACCCAATGTTGGCATTGTGCCCATTGCGGATCCGCGTCAAGATAATATTGCTGAATTTGTTAAACCCGAAAAAATTATTCCGACCACCATGCAATTTGTGGATATTGCGGGCATTGTTGAAGGTGCATCAAAAGGCGAGGGCTTAGGTAATAAATTTTTAGCCAATATTCGGGAAACAGATGCTATTTGCCAAGTGGTTCGTTGTTTTGAAAATGATGATGTGGTGCATGTGGCGGGAAAAATTGATCCGCTATCAGATGTTGAAGTGATTAATACTGAGCTTTGTTTAGCTGATTTAGAAACGGTTGATAAATCCTTTAATCGAGTACAACGCCAAGCTAAAACAGGCGATAAAAAAATATTGGCTTTTAAAGATTTATTGGAACGGGTTAAAGAACATTTGGATCAAGGGCAGTCTGTTCGTACTTTAGAACTGAATGAAGATGAATTAAATGATATTTATGATCTACATTTACTCACCATTAAACCCGTTTTATATATTGCCAATGTTGATGAGGCGGGTTTTCAAGATAATCCTCATCTTGATGCCTTAGTTGCTTTTGCAGAAAAAGAAAAGGCGGGGGTTGTCACAGTTTGTGCCGCCATTGAAGCCGAAATTGCCGAATTAGAAGAGGAAGATAAAGCCGACTTTTTAGCTGAAATAGGACAAACAGAACCTGGTTTAGACCGTGTTGTCCGTGCGGGTTATCAATTATTAGGTTTACAAACCTATTTTACGGCAGGCGTTAAAGAAGTTCGAGCTTGGACTGTTAAAGTTGGAGCAACCGCCCCCCAAGCGGCAGGAGTTATTCATACCGATTTTGAACGCGGGTTTATTCGGGCAGAAGTCACCGCTTATCAAGATTATATTGATTGTGGCGGAGAACAGGCGGCAAAAGAGGCGGGGAAATTACGTTTAGAAGGTAAAGATTATATTGTGCAAGATGGCGATATTATGCATTTTAGATTTAATGTCTAAAGATTGCTGTGCTTGAACAACTGCTTATTTTTATTGTTGCCTTAATTGCCAACTTTTTTTCTGCATTATCAGGTGGCGGGGCAGGGCTATTACAATTACCCATTTTATTATTTTTAGGATTGCCTTTTGGAATTGCCCTTGCCACTCATAAAGTAGCGTCTGTTGCTTTAGGACTAGGTGCAACCGCCCGTTATTTAAAAAAAAGCCCTTTAGAACGCCAATTTGCCCTTTTTATTTTAATTAGTGGCTTACCAGGTGTTATTGTGGGGGCTTTTGTTATTTTAAAAATTCCTGATGCGCTGGCACAACTTGCTTTAGGTTTTTTAACATTAAGTTTATCAATTTATTCTTTTTCAAAACCTCATTTAGGACAAAATAGTAATCCCAAAAGGCGGGATTTTAAAGGCTTGTTACTTGGTTCTTTCGCTTTGTTTTTTATTGGAATTTTAAACGGTTCTTTAACTTCTGGGACGGGACTTTTTGTAACCCTTTGGTTAATTTATTGGTTTGGTTTAGATTATCAAACAGCGGTTGCTTATACACTTATTTTGGTCGGTATTTTTTGGAATGGTTGCGGTGCACTAACCCTTGGTTTATTATCTGAAATTCATTGGCAATGGTTGCCTGCATTGATTAGTGCTTCCTTAATTGGAGGTTATTTAGGCACCCATATTGGCATATTAAAAGGCAATCAATGGATTAAACGCAGTTTTGAAATTGTTACTTTTTTGGTTGCTTGTAAGCTTATTTATCAATATTTTAAATAGAGCTGAATTTATTACTGATTCGTTTATAATTAAATATATTAATTAAATTTGAGAGATTGTATGTTTAATTTACAAATTGCCCTTGATGAAAGGTTAGCAGCCCTTAAAAATAAAAAAATAAAGCCAAGATCCCAACAAAATGTTCAATTAATTGATACTTCTAAAAGCTATATTGAACATTCTTTAAAACAAGCAGGAATACTTGATAAAAATGGTAAAATGATTAATCGAATATTTATTCCATAATATGTATATTTCTCCTGAAATTGTTGTTGGTTTTCATGGTTGTGATAAAACAATTTTTGATCAAGTCATAAAACAAGGGGTGGCTTTATCCAAAAGTGAAAATGATTATGATTGGTTGGGACATGGTGTTTATTTTTGGGAAGGAAGTTATGAGAGAGCTTTAGAATGGGCTAAAAAAAATCCAAAAGTCAAAAATGCGGCTGTTATTGGCGCCTTTATTAAATTAGGTCATTGTCTTAACTTACTTGATTTAAATTGTTTAAAACAAGTTAAAGCAACCTATGATATTTTAAAATTAGAAAGTATTGAATATGGACAAGCATTGCCACAAAATAAGTTATATATTGATAATATTAGTTTTGTTAGAGCCCTTGATTGTAAAGTTATATTACGTTTACAACAATTAAATAATGAATTTATTGCTCAAGATTTAGAGCTTAGTGATATGTTAGGACAAAATAAAAGAAAGATTCAAAATCATCTCCAATTTATTGATTCCGTTCGTGGGATGTTTCCCGAAGGAGAAGCCTTATACGAAGGTGCTGGATTTAGAGCAAAAAATCATATTCAGCTTTGTATTATCAATCCTAATTCAATTATTGGTTACTTTGACCCAATTCAGCATAATAGCTGGTATAAACAAATATAAAAATCCTATGTCTGAGAAAATCTTTATAAAAACCTTTGGCTGTCAAATGAATGAATATGATTCAGCCAAAATGTTAGATGTTTTATCCGCCTCTCATGGTTTTGAATTAACTCAAATTGCCGAAGAAGCCGATGTTTTACTTTTAAATACTTGTTCTATTCGTGAGAAAGCGCAAGAAAAAGTCTTTTCTTTATTAGGGCGATGGCGACCTTGGAAAGCGAATAATAAAAAATTAATTATTGGGGTTGGTGGTTGTGTTGCTTCACAAGAAGGCGCAAATATCCGCCGTCGCGCACCTTATGTTGATATTGTTTTTGGTCCGCAAACGCTCCATCGATTGCCCGCCATGATTGAACAAGTTCGAGCCGAAGGCAAACCCGCCGTTGATGTTTCTTTTCCAGAAATTGAAAAGTTTGATCATTTACCCGCCCCTAAATCAACGGGTTCTAGCGCCTTTGTTTCTATTATGGAAGGCTGTTCTAAATATTGTACTTTTTGTGTGGTTCCTTATACCCGAGGCGAGGAAATTAGCCGCCCCTTTGATGATATTATTGCTGAAATTGTCCAACTGGCAGATCAAGGCGTGAGAGAAATTAATTTATTAGGGCAAAATGTCAATGCATGGCAAGGTGCGATGCATGATGGAACGCTTGCTGATCTGGCTTTACTAATTCGTTATGTGGCGGCGATTGATGGCATTGGACGGATTCGTTTTACCACCTCTCATCCTGTTAATTTCACTGATTCATTAATTGAAGTTTATGCAGATGTGCCCGAATTAGTCAATCATTTGCATTTACCCGTGCAATCAGGATCAGATAAAATTTTAATGGCAATGAAACGCGGGCACAGTGCTTTTGATTATAAACAAAAAATTAAAAAATTACGCGAAATCCGCCCTAATATTTCAATGTCTTCTGATTTTATTATTGGTTTTCCCAATGAATCAGATAATGACTTTGAAAATACCATGAAACTCATTGATGAGATTGGATTTGACCATTCCTTTAGTTTTATTTACAGTCGTCGTCCTGGTACGCCCGCCGCAGATTTTGGAGATAATATTCCCATTGAAGTCAAAAAAGCCCGTCTTTTCCGCCTCCAACAAGTGATTAATAATAGCAGTCAACAAATAAGCCGTAATATGGTTGGACAAATTGAGCGGGTTTTAGTCGAAAAAATTTCCATTAAAGATCCCAATCAACTGGCTGCTAGAACAGAAAATAATCGGGTGGTGAATTTTGATGGTACAGCGGAATTAATTGGACAATTTATTGATTTAGAAATTACCGAAGCTTTACCTAATTCATTACGCGGCAAAAGAATTAAAGAAATAATTTAGTAAACCTTTCGGTCTGTTAGAATTAATAAACTTATCAATCATCTTAATAATGAGGAATCCATTATGAAATTTAATCAAGCAGGTCCTGCAATTCGTCTTCTTTTTTTAAATATGAGTCTTATCCTTTGGTTGGGTATTTGGTTAACGGGCTTTGATACCGTGCATTGGGTTTTATATATTCCCACCGCTTTTATTAGTTTTGCAGCCATTACAGGTATTTGTCCTGGGCTTATTATTTCCAATATGATTTTTAAGAAAAAAGATTAATTATTTCTTAAATAAAATTTGTATTATTACAATCTTCTGCTAGATTTAGACACATAGAAAAAAGTATATTTTTTTCTAGTTTGATTATTAATGTTATTTAATCAAAAATTTAAATTAAATGAGGAAATATAAAATGTCAAAAGATATTTTAATTGTAGTTGATTGTAAAGCGGAAAGAGTTAAGATGTATGCGGCTGATGAGAGCATTGTTGTTAGTTCTCAAGGAGGTGATGAGCTTTTTATTAATGTTGCGGTGGGTGAGCAATTACGTTGGTCAGCAGTGCCTCTTCAATTTTCTGAGGGGATTGAAGGAGAGGGGGAATGGAATGTTATTTTAAGTAAAGTCCAGTTATGGGGAGCAGGTGGCGCTCAAGGTGAAGCCGATTTATATTTACAAGATTGGGCAATCAATAATGGTGGAAGTCATCGTCCTTCTTATGAAGATCAAGGTCCGATTTCATTTGAAACTTCAGGTAATAATAAAGT
>Ga0256847_1001522_pt1 | contig 11616 bp, 8 predicted proteins | sample TeddybearmetaG_FD_189099 | JGI IMG/M metagenome (GOLD analysis project Ga0256847, IMG submission 189099) | Hydrothermal vent microbial communities from East Pacific Rise, Pacific Ocean - Teddybear | ecosystem: Environmental > Aquatic > Marine > Hydrothermal vents | place: Pacific Ocean: East... | reverse complement strand
TAGGAAGATACCTGCCTGAGTTTGGTCAAATTATTGGGCAAATGCAGCATGACCTTTTCCATATATATACGGTCGATGCGCACACGATGATGGTCATTCGTAATATGCGTCGGTTTCGCTATCGTGTCAGCGAGGAAAATTATCCCGTAGCTTTTCACTGTGTGCACACTATCCCCAAGCTCGAACTATTGTATATCGCTGGTCTTTATCACGATATCGGTAAAGGTCGCGGTGGCGACCATTCAACTTTGGGGGCCATCGATGCGGAAGTTTTTTGTCGACGCCACGACCTAAATAAGGCAGACACTGAGCTAGTCTGTTGGCTTGTTGAGAAACACTTGTATATGTCTTCAGTATCCCAGCGAGAAGACATATACGATCCAGACGTAGTGCACCGGTTTGCTACCGAAGTTAAGTCCGAAATGCGTCTGGACTACTTATATGCACTGACGGTAGCCGACGTTTGTGCAACCAACCCAACGCTGTGGAACAGTTGGCGTGCCAGTTTGCTGCGACACCTCTACAACGAAACTCGAAAAATGCTTCGACGCGGCCTCGAATCACCTGCTGATCGCGAAACCACTGTAGATGCGTTCAAAGATCGCGCCTTGGAACGCCTCAGTATTAGTCACCCAAACTATACGCAAGCTGAGATCTTGGCCCATTGGCAATGTATGGGCGACGACTTTTTCCTTCGTCACACGCCAAAACAAATCGCACAGTTAAGCGTCGACATTTTGCAACATGATATTAACACTGGACCTTTCGTGAGCATTCGAGACACTAACCGTGATCTGACCAGCGAAGGTGCCACTCAAATTTACGTCTACAGTCAGGACCAACCACACTTATTCGCTCGTTCGGTAATCGCGCTGAACAAATTTGAACTAAGCGTGGTGGACGCTACTGTATCAACTGCCGAAGATGGCCAATGCTTCGACACTTACACGGTTATTGATAAGCAAGGGAAATCACTTGATCGTGATGAAACTCTAAGGCTGCGTATCCAGACACACTTGTACAAAAAAATTCGCGCCAACGCTGACATTACGAGCTTACCGAAAAAACGCTTACCGAGACGACTACGCGAGCTGCCCAGACCGACCGAGGTACAAATAGTACCCACCTCCGACGGTCAAGCATCAACCATCACGATACTGGCAAGTGACAGACCCGGCCTACTTGCAACCGTTGGCTTGTTATTTGCCTCCTTAGATTTGCAGCTATTGTCCGCAAAAATCACAACTTTAGGAGAACAGGTGGAAGATACTTTTGTCGTACAGAGTAGCGCGGGATGCGCAATCGCAGCTGGCGAATCTACCTACACACTAGAGAATACGCTACGTCAAAGTTTAGACCAAGAACTTGGTGTAGCTAACATCGGACCAATGTAAACATGTCATTTAACCCAAATTTCCGTGACCTTCAGGCTTACCCATTCAGCAAACTAAAAACTCTTAACGAGGGCATTGTTGGCAACCCCAATTTGACCCACATTCCATTAACGCTCGGCGAGCCTAAGCATACTCCACCCCAATTTGTAATCGATGCTCTGGCAAATCGTGCACAATTGCCACAATTCTTATCGAGCTACCCGTTGACCAAAGGCAGCGATGGACTGCGCCAAGCTATTGCCCAGTGGCTACAAAAGCGGTTCGCCGTAGCGGTAAGTTCAGAACACGAAATTTTACCGGTCAATGGCACACGCGAAGCACTATTTTCATTCGCCCAAGCTATGCTAAGCGGAATACCTGGCAGCCGTGTCATCATGCCAAATCCGTTTTATCAAATTTACGAAGGCGCGGCCTTACTCGCAGGTGCTCAACCTTTGCTCGTCGACCAGGATCCAGACAACGCTTACCGCCAAGACTTTTCACACATCGACGCCGCTACCTGGCGCAACGTGGAGTTAGTCTATATTTGCTCTCCGGGTAATCCAACCGGTCAAATTATGAGTACTACTCAGCAACAGGCGTTGATTGAATTGGCGCACAAATACGACTTTTACATCGCCGCGGACGAATGTTATTCAGAGTTGTACTACGACAACAAGCCAGTTAGCTTGCTTGCCGCAAGTGCAGCGATGGGTAACCCAAATTATGCTCGATGCGTTGTTTTTCATAGCCTTTCCAAGCGCTCTAACCTACCTGGATTACGCAGCGGTTTTGTCGCCGGAGACGCTCAACTTCTTGGTACTTACCTTCAATATAGAACTTACCATGGCTGTGCGCTGAGCCCCCACCACCAATTTGCTTCTGCACTTGCTTGGCAAGACGAGCAACATGTCATTGAAAACCGAGCGATGTATCAAGCTAAATTTGCTGCCGTTACCCCCATTCTCGCGCCACACTACGCCTTGCAACAACCGCATGGTGGGTTCTACCATTGGTTGCCTACCCCTATGGATGAGCAAGCTTTCAGCCAACAGCTACTTGAGCAATTTAACGTGTCTGTACTACCCGGCACGTTCCTCGGCCGAAACGGTATTCGCGGCAACCCTGGCCACAAGCATGTGCGTATTGCGTGGGTAGCGCCAATCGAAGATTGCCTTGAGGCCGCCTCTCGTTTAGCGGAATTCGCTATCAAACATTTCTGATAGGCGTGGCAGTGCGCGATCTGTAGAATATGCGCTCCTTAAAATTCCTAGAGATCCAGATGACCAAGGTGTTCGCATTCGGCATCGGCATTGCCCATACAAATTCTGCTGGCGACATACTAGATTGCTTGTTTCCAAACCCGCTACTCAAGCCCAGCGATAAACTGTTGCAAGCAATTTCAAGCTTCGCCACTGGCGTCAGCACGGCGAGCCCAGCAGAAATTGCGCAAGCCAATGATGCGGTAAACGGAGCGCTGGTTCCTGCGTCTCTGTTGAGCTTTGACAAGCCTTTAACTGTTGTCAGTTTGGCAACAGATGAGCCGGTCGCTTCAACCGCCGAGGCGTATCTAAAGCTGCACCTACTGTCGCATCGGTGCACTTTGCCAAACACCCTAAACTTAGACGGTATTTTTGCCCATTTGCCCAATCTTGCCTGGACCACTGCCGGTCCCATTGAAGTAGACGCCCTATCTGATGCGTTGGTGAACGCACGTGTGAGAGGCGAGCATTTGGAAGTAATGAGCGTTGATAAATTCCCAAAAATGGTGAACTACGTGATGCCTACAGGTGTACGTATAGCCGATGCCAGTCGTATTCGCCTCGGCGCTTACTTAGGTGACGGAACCACCGTCATGCATGAAGGTTTTGTGAACTTCAATGCTGGGGCAATGGGTCCCAATATGGTTGAAGGTCGTATTTCCCAAGGTGTCATTATTGACGAAGGCACAGACCTTGGCGGCAGCTCCAGCACTATGGGCACACTCTCTGGGGGCGGAGAAATAACGATCACACTAGGCAAGAACTGTTTAGTTGGCGCCAACGCCGGTACCGGGATACCGTTAGGTGATCGATGCACGATCGAGGCTGGCCTATATATTACGGCGGGTACGGTGGTCAGCGTCATCGACGAAGACGGTAATGAAGTGCGCAAAGCCAAAGCACGTGAACTCGCTGGCGGCTCCGATTTACTATTTATTCGAAATTCGCAAACAGGTCAGGTCGTGTGCCGCACTAACCGTCAGGCCATTGCGTTGAACGATGCCCTGCATGCACACAACTAAGCAAGCGAGTTAAAGCCGTGCCAAAAAACGACGTATTTGATTTAACCTGTGAGCTGATAGCCTGTGAGTCTGTCACACCCGACGATGGCGGATGCCAAGACATACTCGCTGCTCGGCTCAAGGTGCTCGGCTTCTGCGTTGAACAAATCAACGCCCACGACACAAAGAACCTTTGGGCCACAAAAGGCAGTACAGGCCCCCATCTCATGTTCGCCGGCCACACAGATGTTGTGCCAACGGGTCCGCTAGATGCCTGGCAATCCCCCCCCTTTACACCTACCGTCAAAGCTGGCTACCTCTACGGACGCGGCACTGCAGATATGAAATCGAGCTTGGCCGCAATGATCGTCGCTATAGAAAGACTCCTGCAGCAACATCCCGATCTACACGGCACCCTTAGCCTCTTGATCACCAGCGACGAAGAAGGCGATGCCACTTACGGGACACAATATGCAATTGAGCAACTGCAAGAACGCGGCATTAATCCCGACTATTGCATTGTAGGCGAACCCAGCTCCCATCAGCAGTTAGGCGACATGGTGCGTTGCGGCCGGCGAGGTTCACTAAACGCGCAGTTGACGATTCACGGCGTCCAAGGTCATGTCGCCTATCCCGCCGACGTTACCAATCCAATCCACCTGGCCGCCCCTGCTCTAGCAGAATTAAGCCAAACTGAGTGGGACAGCGGAAACGAATATTACCCGCCAACCAGTTTGCAAATATCAAATATCAGCGCAGGTACAGGCGCAACCAATGTTGTTCCAGGACACTTAACGGCACAATTTAACTTACGCTTCAACACCGAACAAACAAGCTTGTCATTACAAAAAAATGTTTCAGACTTGTTCAACAAACACAATCTAGAATTCGACATTGAATGGCGACTTTCAGGCGAACCCTTTCTGACTGAACGCGGTCAGCTCACCGCAGCAGTTACTGCTGCCATTGCAGAAAATACCGGCTTAACGACGCAACTTTCTACTTCTGGAGGAACCTCGGATGGCCGCTTCATTTCGCCGTGGTGCTTACCTGGGAGCAATCAAGTGGAAGTCATTGAGCTCGGTCCATGCAATGCGACCATCCATAAAATTGACGAGCGTGTTGCGTTGTCAGAACTTGAGCCCTTGGCAAATATTTACCAGAGCATTGCGTCCAAATTGCTGTTATGAAACGCTACTTTATCGTCGGCTTGTTAGTTTTTTTAGGCTTCGCTATTCGGCTTGCACCAGCGGATATACTCGATCGCTTGCTCACGACCAACACGCCAGCCAAGCTCATTCGCACCCAAGGAACGCTATGGCAGGGCCACGGTGAGTTACTGTTCGCCCAAACAAACATCGGCAAAGTTACTTGGCACTTCCAACCTAGTGCGCTGTTTCGGGCCATCGCAAAATACTCATGGACACTGAATCAATCGGAATGGCAACTCGCGGGAATTGCAGGTGTCACATTTAGTCATGTGCAGTTTGAGGTAGACGGCAATGTTACCCAAGACATGCTCAACCGATCTTTGCAACCCTACGATATTGACTTGCAAGGCGGCATCGAAATATCGCCTACCCACCTTACCATCGAGCTTGAAACCGAGCGTGTGCAAGAACTCGAAGGGCAGATTGACTGGCAAGGTGGTCGGGTCCGCTATACATTGTCAGGACTGCTTAGAGAAACAATTTTACCGCCCATGACTGGCTATCTGTCTATCAACGACAACGGTCAGCCGCAAGCCATCGTTTACGCGCAAAATCAACAAACACCGCTTATAATTGCCTCGCTGGAAGCCAACGGCTACGCCAAAATTGGTATTACAAAATTATTCACCAAATTGTTGAACAACCCATGGCCTGGTAGTGATCCAGATCACACGATCGTCTTACAAGTAGAAGAAAAAATTATTTAGAATCAGTATCTTAGGATCCATTCATAAATTTTTTCAGCCTTCCTAGCGCATAAGACAGAAGGTCGGCAAAGATTGTCGGGAACAATCATGGTAGCGTTGACTAGAAGACCAAAGGACAGGACGGGACAAAGGAAGAGATGTTGTTCGACGGCATATTAAACAAAGCAATAGAACCGCTGCGATGGCTTATCATCGTCGGCATTGCCTATACCTTGGCCACGACTGTTTGGTCCTTTTTCACGGTGCCCACAACCGCTGTCAATATGTCCAAAACACCAAGTAAAAGCATCTCCCGGTCAACTGGCCAAGCAGTGAACATCAACTGGATTCTAGCTAAACATCTCTTCGGAGAAGCTGGCGCAACGCCAGTTGAGCAAGATTCTCACGCAAATGAACAAGCGGTACAAACTCAGCTACCACTTGAACTTCAAAGCGTTTTTGTCGCCGATACCATCGAAGAGTCTGCTGCCATAGTTGCCCAACGAGGCAAGCTCGCTAAGCTTTATGCCATCGGCGACAAGCTACCGGGTAACGCAAGCCTTGTAGAAGTTCTGACTGATCGCATCATTCTACGACGTGCAGGTGTGCGTGAAGCCCTAATGTTCCCAAAAACAGGTACGCAATTTGTCGCAGACCCCAATGAAGATGATGCAATTTCTTCCGCAAGTCGCACCGCAAACGTTCCTAGAGACCAAATAAATCAATCTGCACGATCGCTAGACAATGACGCCGCCGCGGAGCGGGCTGCAGAACAAGCGAGTTTGGAGACATATTTAGACAAAATTGCGCATGATGCCGAAGGCACGCTACAAGAACTCGGCATAGAAACGGTGACAGAAGGTACTTCAACATCGGGCTACCGAGTGGGAAGTGAGGCGGCGCAAAACCCCTATTTACGAAATACAGGTTTACAAACCGGCGACGTTATTCTCTCGGTAAACGGGCGCGCCGTTGGCAACATACAACAAGATCAGCTAGAACTAGCAAACATCATGGCCCAAGGCTCCGCGCGCATTGAAGTGCAACGTGGCTCGCGCCGTTTTTTCATTACAGCGTCACTAAAGTAGCAACGCTAGGCAGATGGTACCAAGGCTCCAATGAAGCAAAACAGAATTCACAAATACATTTTTACCTTGCTCACAATGCTGGTTATGGCTGCAATGACACCAGCGTTTGCGCAAGAGCAAACTTGGCGTATCACTGCGAAGAACTCCGACATTCACGAGTTTGTTGCCCAGGTGGCAGAGATTACCGGCAAGACCTTTGTCATTGATCCACGCCTAAAAGGCAGCGTGACCGTCATTTCAGATATGCCGTTAGACAAGGATGGCGTCTATGCGTTGTTTTTGAGTGTATTGCGACTGCACAACTTTACTGCCGTACCCTCAGGCAACATCACAAGAATTCAACAAAATGCCACTGGTAAGCAAACCCCTGGCGCGCAGGGAGAGTTGAGTGGCGTTGCGCCTGAAGAATTTGTTACCCGCGTCATTGCCGCCCAAAATGTAGATTCGGCTGAGTTAGTTAAAATTTTGCGCCCACTCATTCCACAATATGGCCATATCGCCTCGGTAGCCCAGCCAAATGTGGTGATCATTAGTGATCACGCAGACAACATCGCTCGGCTAAAGAAGCTCATCCAGCAAATCGATGTTTCTGATGAGGAAGAAGTGGTTATGGTGCCGCTTAAAGATGCTTGGGTGGGTACTGTGGTTGCGATTCTTGAAAAGGTTGCACCGGAGCAGATAGGTCGTAATTCCAAAGGTCCCCAACGCATTCAAATTATTGCCAACGAACGCAATAACTCCTTAGTTTTACGTGGCAAACCACGCCCAATCGCCGAAGTACTGAAAATAGTCGACAAACTCGATCAACCTGCAACCACCACCGATGCAACCCAGGTTCTTCCACTGCGCCATGCAGACGCGGTAAATGTAGCCACCATTCTAACCGCCATTTTAGGTGGTCATGGAGCAAGCGGTGAAGAAGGTAATGTACAAGAAACGACAATCCAGGCAGATGAGTCCCTCAACGCTATTGTTGTGCGCGCCGACCCTGGCTCCATGTCTGAAATTCTAGATATTATCGAAAAGCTGGATATCCGCCGCCCACAAGTGCTCATTGAAGCTGCCATCGTAGAAATAACCATCGACGATTCGTTAGATTATGGTGTCGAAATGGCTGCTGCTGATGCCTCCGGCAGTACCGTGCCATTGATATCCACCTCTCTTAAAGGTGCCATCCCAGGTTTATTTTCCAGTCTGACAAATGACGGCCAGCTCGACGTACTTACCGGCCTTGCGAGCATTACCAGTCCGACTCTGGCCGCGGCAAAAATAGACGCCGGGGCTATTTCTTTTGGTGCGATCATCACGGCACTGGCAACCAATTCCGCAGCTAACCTACTTTCAACACCTCACATCATGACCTTGGATAACCAAGAGGCACACATTTTGGTAGGCCGTGAAGTGCCGTTTCGAACAGGATCTTTTACCACCACCGGAGACGGCACCAGCAACCCATTCACCACAGTGCAGCGCGAAGATGTCGGTGTGGAGCTAACGGTAACACCCCATGTACACGATAATTCTTCCGTTCGCTTAGAGGTTTCTCAACAAATCACGAATGTATTGCCTACGCCGGTAGGCGGATCAGCATTTGCAGACGTGGTCACATCCAAGCGTACCATTGAAACCACGATCCTTGCTGAAGATGGACAAACGATTATATTGGGCGGGCTCATTCAAGACGACACCACTGAATCAGAATCGCGAGTACCCTTCTTAGGTAGCATTCCAATTCTCGGCAATCTCTTTCGGTCGCGCACAAAGACCGGCGCTAAAACAAATTTACTGGTCTTCCTAAAGCCAACAGTGATTCGCTCAAAAGAAGATGCCATGGGGGTTACTCGAGATAAGTACAACGCTGTGTGGGAAGTCGAAATCACATCAGAAGGTGATTCTTTAGACAAATTATTTGACGGCATCCGGCCAGAATAACTAGCAGAACCCAAACGCGATATAATTGACATCAAGAACACGCCCATGGTTAACAAGCAAGAACGCTGACATGAAGGTTTTGCTCTATCGACTTAGTCGATTCATTGTAAAAATATTTGCCCGCCCTTCGCTTACGGGTGCAGACAATATCCCACCGCATAACATGGAGGTTGTGTACGTTTTACACCACCGCGCTGTAACGGACTTGGTTGTGCTAGAAATGGTATGCAGCCAAAACAATCTTGTGTCCCCATTCGAAGTTCTTGAAATTGGTAACGTGAGCGAACGGAACCGATTCTTTTCTTTGTTTCGCGCAAAGGCCGGGCGTATGATTTTGCCCTCACAATCAGCTCGAATGCGACGCTTGGTGTCCTCAGATTCAGATGCACAAAGCAAAATTTGCCTTGTCCCGGTCTCAGTATTTTGGGGGCGTGCCATGTCGAATGAAGGAGCTTGGCTGTCAAACCTTACTTCTGAAGATTGGGCTGTGACCGGTCGCTTTAAACGCCTACTCAACCTGTTGATCAATCGCAAAAATATTCAAGTTCACACCGGCAGACCAATTGTTGTTGCGGATATATCAGAGGGGCATGTCGGTGAAGATGAACGCGCAGAAATTATCGCTCGTCGCACGTCACGAATTTTGCGTGTACGGCTACGCCAACAAAAGGAAACCACTCTGGGTCCAGACTTTTCACACAGGAGGACCTTAGTAGAGCAAGTCGTTTCCTCAAGTGCGGTGAAAGAAGCCATAGATGCTGAAATATCCAGTGGCGTGAAAACGGTTAAAGCTGAACGTATTGCACGTAAGTATGCTCGCACCATCGCATCAGATATGTCACACCCCACCGTGCGCGTGTTAGCACGTATATTGAGATGGTTTTGGACCAAAATATACGATGGCATAGAAGTTACCGGCATCGAAGGACTAGAAGAGATCAGCGCAACTCATAGCCTAGTTTACCTGCCGTCACATCGAAGCCACTTAGACTACCTACTACTCAGCTATCTTTTGTACTACCGCGGCTTTGCTATACCGCATATTGCCGCCGGTGATAACCTTAACCTGCCTATCCTCGGTGGCATTCTACGTCGCGGTGGAGCCTTCTTCATGCGCCGTACGTTTAAAGACAACCCCTTGTATGCAGCTGTCTTTAGCGAATATCTTTATCAAGTCTATCGCCGGGGTCACAGCGTAGAATTTTTTCCCGAGGGCGGCCGTACACGGACGGGCCGCTTACTACCCATACGTTTGGGCTTGCTAAAAATGAGCGTCGACCACCAGCGTCGTGGCCTGCCAAAACCTTTAGCGCTTGTTCCAGTTTATTTCGGTTATGAAAAAGTCGTTGAAGGGTCCAGCTACTTATCTGAATTGCGCGGCGCTGATAAAAAATCTGAGTCGATCATGGATCTGTTTCGGAACTTAAAGCTCATTCGGCAAAATTTTGGTAGCGTTAAGGTAAACCTTGGCCCGCCGACAAAACTCGATACATGGCTCGAACATCACTCCACCCTAAGCGACACTGAACAACTTCAGCGCCTTGGGCAAAAAATAATGGTAGGTATAAACAGACAAGCCAACATAAACCCCGTGAACTTGGTTGCACTAGTTACTCTCTGCACGCCAAAAGTCGCCATCGAAGAAGCCCAGCTGAAGTCCCAGATCACTTGCTATAAAGCAATAATAAAGGCACTCCATAGAAACAATTCTATTGAGGTGTGTACAGACTCTGTAGATGAAATAATTGAGCATGTGGAACACCTTGGCCTACTCAACAGAGACGAAGAGTCGTACGGAGCTGTGTTTACCCACTCACCCTTTAGCGCTGTACTCATGACTTGGTATCGCAACAATGTTGTACACGCCTTTGCGCTGCCTTCCTTGGTGGCTTGCCTGATGGTGAAGCGACGTCGTAGTATTTCGTCCGAACGTCTACACTCCATGGTCTCGCTCATATTCCCATATCTGGCGGCTGAACTGTCTTGGCAAGAGGATGAAAGCGATTTTCAAGACTGTCTAAACATCATGGTCAGTCTGGGTTTGTTGGTGAAATCTGGAGACAGCTACGTAGCACCAAGCCCAGCAAACTCTGAATATTTACAGCTTACACTGTTAGCCAATCTAGTCAGTCAAACCCTCGAGCGCATGTTCATCGTCATTCACCAACTGGCTCTAAGACCCGCAGATCGAGAAACATTACTAGCCACCAGCCAGCTCACTGCACAACGCATTTCTAAACTCTATGGCATCAATGCGCCAGAGTTTTCTGACCAAAGACTTTTTGATCAATTTCTCCAGTCATTAGAACGCCAAGGCGTGGTGGATTACGATGGTGATGGTAAGTTTTCCTATGACCCCATTATTGAACGGGTACTGCGCGCAGCAGAGTTCGTTATTGACCCACAAATCCGCCACGGTGTGATGTCAGTCAGTCCTCAAACGTAAACATCAAATCGAACCGCCTGACCTTTGAGCTGATGAGAAGGTTTACCGATGATGGGATCCTTTAATCGACGTTTGAACACGACTCTGAGGTTGGCCCGCTGCTTTGCTAAATCTAAACAGGCGGGCAAATCAATATCCTCACCACCCGCAAGACTGCGCAAATGCTGCAAGCCTAAATTGGGCAATGCCTTTTTGCGTCGCGCGGGAAACATGGGGTCAAGAAAGACCACATCCCAAGATTCTGTGGTTTCCTGCATAAAGCGCATTGCGTCATCACAATGGGCTGCAACCTCTAAACCTAAGTCTTCAGCGAATTCCGTGAGCAAGAGCCAAATAGCAGGGTGTTTCTCGACAAACGTGAGGCGATGATCAAGGTGAGCCAACAGCAAGCCGTCGAGTCCAAAGCCCGCGAAAGGGTCCAGTATCGTGAGGTTTTGGCCGCCCCCAGAGCATGCCCGCGCAAGCAATGATTGGCCTGAAAGACGCGCACTGAAAATCTGCGACGTGAGCCTAAACGCTCCTGGTAACGTTGCATTAATGAGTGCCAGGCCTTCGCGATCGAGCCATAAAGCATACCCCTCATGGAGTTCTGGGGGTGTGCGGCAGCGACTAAGTTA
>Ga0256847_1001521_pt1 | contig 11624 bp, 9 predicted proteins | sample TeddybearmetaG_FD_189099 | JGI IMG/M metagenome (GOLD analysis project Ga0256847, IMG submission 189099) | Hydrothermal vent microbial communities from East Pacific Rise, Pacific Ocean - Teddybear | ecosystem: Environmental > Aquatic > Marine > Hydrothermal vents | place: Pacific Ocean: East... | reverse complement strand
GAAATGCCATCAACAAACTGGAGGATCTCAACTTTCCCTCCATTTGCCAAAACCTCGTCGGAACCCGCGATTTCTTCGATTTTATAATCACCGCCTTTCACAAGTATATCGGGAAGTATTTCTGCGATTAGACGCTGTGGCGTTTGTTCCTTGAATTCAACGACCCAATCTACAGAACCGAGAGCTGCTAGAACGGACATTCGTCGATCACATGGGTTAATAGGTCGTCCGTCGCCTTTAAGTTGTTGCACCGATTGATCGCTATTTACTGCAACAATTAACCGGTTCCCTAATATCTTCGCTTGTTTTAGGTAGCTTACATGTCCAGCATGTAAAATATCAAAACAACCGTTGGTCATGATCACTTTTTCGCCATGAGCTTTTGCTTCTTCAACAACTATTTTTAGTTGTTGCTGCGTCATGCAGCCTGAATCGGTATTACTGATCCTGCGTAATTTGCGCTGTAACTCATGAGAACTGACCGTTGCCGTTCCCAGCTTTGCAACCACAATACCCGCGGCAAGATTCGCTAGCGCAACCGCGTCTTCAATTTGAGCACCAGCGGCCAAACTGCTAGCTAAAGTACTAATTACCGTGTCCCCTGCTCCGGTTACGTCATATACCTCATGGGCAATTGCCGGAAAATGTAATTCTGGTTTATTGTTTCTAATCAAGGTCATGCCTTGTTCACCGCGGGTTATGAGGAGCGATTGCCAATGATGTTTGTTAAGTAGCTCTATTCCTTTTTCGACTAATTGTTCTTCATCAGAACAATCCCCAACCACCGATTCAAACTCTTGCAGGTTTGGGGTGATCAACATTGCACCGTCATAACGCGCAAAATCGCTCCCCTTTGGATCCACGAGTACCGGTTTTTTATATCTATTTGCCAATTTAATCAGCGGCTGAATATTATTTAAAGTACCTTTCGCATAGTCGGAAAAAACAACTGCCTGACAGTTTTGAATGTGTTTCTCCATCCTTTTCTCTAGCTCAAAGGAGTGTCCGCCAAAAGGTTCTTCAAAATCTAAGCGGATTAATTGTTGTTGCCGACTAATGACTCGGAGTTTGGTAATGGTGGGTAGGTAGCTAAGTTTCTCGAAATCACACTTAATATTGGCTGCGGCTAATTTAGTTTCTAAAATCGTAGCCGCTTCATCCTCACCTGTAATACCCATAAGTGTTGCTGAACCGCCCAAACTGGCGATGTTTAAAGCGACGTTGCCTGCACCTCCGGGACGTTCCTCTATTTGGTTCACTTTAACCACTTGCACCGGCGCTTCTGGGGATATTCTCGAGCTACCGCCGTGCCAGTAGCGATCTAACATAAGATCGCCTATAACTAGGACTTTGGATTCGCTAAAGTTAGGAAGGGATGGTTTCATTTGGTTTACTGATTATGGATTTTCAAGCGATTCTAGCATAATCGTTGGAGATGTTTGAATTTGTAGGGTTAGTCGCTTTTTGAATTGTTTCGCAGCGTAGGAAAGAGTGACGCTGCGAAACACTCTTAAAACGCATAAAAGAGTTTTAAGAAATTTGCTCGCCAAATTTGTTTTCTAAGTAATCAACAATATCCCGAGACTCGTACATCCACTTTGTTTCCCCATCTACCTCTATTCTTAGGCAAGGTACCATAGTACTGCCACCACCCACCTGGAGTGCATTGAGGTGCTCATCTCCCTGATGGATATTGCGCAGTTCCATATCAATTCCAAGCTGCGTCATTGCGGCTCTAACACTAAAACAAAAAGGGCAGTTTGGATAATGATACAGAGAGTGATTTTCTATTTTTCTCATTGATTTTTGGTCGCTTTTGCTAAATAGAGGAATTAATTTCTAGAGCAGATTATCTAATTCCGGTGGATGGGTAAATTCATACAGGATGGTCAACGAGTGAACAGTATACAATGATTAGGTTACTGGTTTGTTTGCTACTATGAAAATCACATGCTTGCTGGTAGATAGGCCTGTACAAAACGACCATAACAAAATGATATTGGTGCCTTCTGCCATTTGGCTAGAGAATTACTGCGTGATTGCTTATCAACGAATCCAATAGCCCTTGCGGATCGCTTAATTCACAACCATAATATAGATGGGTGGCACTCTCGTTTGTTAATTAATTCTGATCAAACGAATTTCAAGCCTTGCTTATGAAAGCGATTGGGGTTTTTATGTCCCGCTAGGGATTGTATGCCGCGAAAAGTCAGGATGTCGGTGTGGTGATATTCATATGAACAATGGAACAAGATGGGAAAGGATATGAGTTTAAAGCTAGTTTTGCCTAAAGGTCGGATCAATACTAAAGTGTTGGCGTTATTGTCAGATTGCGGAATTGAACTTTCCAGCATAGAAAGAAATTATCGACCCAAAGTCTCTGGTTTTGATCTAGAAGTTAAGCTCCTAAAAAGCCAGAATATTCCTTCGTTGGTCGCCATGGGACAACATGACATTGGGTTTGCGGGGCTTGATTGGATCCAGGAAACGCAAGCTGATGTTGAAGTACTAAAAGACCTTAAATTTGACCCAGTCAAAATAGTCACCTGCATCCCTGAAGATTGGGACTGGCAGGAGATGCAGAAGCGACCGCTGATAGTGGCATCGGAGTATAAAAATATAAGTACGGAATATTTGAATCGCTTGGGAATCAAATATGAATTGTTGCGCTCATACGGCGCGACTGAAGTTTTCCCGCCAGAAGATGCTGATATGGTAATAGACAATACCTCTACAGGCACGACCATCGTTGCTAATCGCCTCAAAATTGTAGATACCGTAACCACGAGCACGACTCAGTTTATCGCTAATAAATCAACGGTTAACGATGCTGGAAAAAAGCGCGATATTGAAGATCTACTCACGTTGATGCAAGGTGTGCTTAATGGGCGAGAGAGAGTGCTGTTAGAAATGAACTGTAGCAATGAACAGATCACTCAGATTGTTGATTTACTTCCTGCGATGCGATATCCAACCGTTTCTCCGCTTTATCAAGATAAAGGATTCGCGGTAAAAGCGGCGGTACTCAAAAACCAAATTCGAGAATTGATCCCAAATCTGATTTCCGCTGGAGCAACCGATATATTAGAAACCCCCATTCGCAAAGCGCTGTAAGTACAATTCGCTACACTCAATGACAAATATGATTTAAACATGAAATCAGAAATACGACAAACCGCGATCGGAAGCGGAATTCTCAAACTTGACTTCAACGAGCGTTCTGATAAGAATAGTTTGGTTGAGAGTGACTTAGCTTATGAGCAAAATCTTTGGAGTTATCCCAGTCGCCAAGAGCTAGAAGCAATTCTTGCAGAAAATTTTGATTTAAACACTGAGCAAGTTTTGTGCACTAATGGGGGTGACGAAGCGATCTATATATTGATGCGGTTAATGTCCGAATCAGGTCGAATTATTCTTCCACTACCCGCATTCTCTCAATATCTGTGGGGGATAAAAAGCTGGAAGCTAGATGCTTCTTTAATAGAGTCAAAGGCCGATCTATCTATTGATCTGGAAGCTACTATTGCAGAAATAAAAAAGCAGAAAGATAGCGTCACCATTATAACTCGACCCAATAACCCTACCGGAGAACTTATCGGTGAAGAGTCGCTTGAGCTAATAATAGAAACTGCCGAAAAGAACAAAGGCTGGGTTTTTTTAGATGAAGCTTACATTGAATTTTGCGAACATGACTGTATTTCTAGTAGTTTATTGCAGAAACATTCAAATTTGGTTATTTTGCGCACACTTTCTAAAGCATATGGATTAGCGGGAATTCGTTTTGGCTATCTGTTAGGTGAAATCAATAAAATCAGCGCTTTTGGTGAACGCTGTATGCCCTTTAACATATCGTCGCCGAGTCTTTCAATTGCTAAAAGAGCGCTAAAAAAAGAAAACCAATACGAAGTAAAAGGCTATTGTGAACGTATTATTCAGAACCGAAACATTATTGAAAATATGTTATCTGATGCGGGAGTAAAGTCCTTTCAAGGACAAGCTAATTTTGTATTTCTGAAACTACCTACGGGGTTAGCGAAAGCTATCACATCTTATGCTGAAAAAAACGATATTTTGCTAAAGAGTTTTGTTGAAGATGGGTTAGCGGATTGTTTGCGTATAGGCATTCCCTATGAAATCGAGCGACTTAATAATTTCTTAGAAAATGTTTTTTCTCCTAAACTGATTTGTTTGGATATGGATGACGTCTTGATCGATACGAGTGATAGTTACGATGAAGCGGTAAAACAAACGGTATTCAAGTTATCTAATCAAATAATAGAGCAACAACAAATTACCGAGCTTCGTCGTTCAGGAGGCTATAACAATGATTGGGTGGTCAGCCAAAAGCTGTTAGAAATACTAGGGATCAGTATTGATCTTGAAACCGTTACGCAAGAATTTCAAGCTATCTATCTCGGTGAAAATGGAGAAGGTTTAGTTAATAATGAAACTCCGCTTATAAATCCATCGTTAGTGAAAAAAATAACCGCCAGCAATAATCAGAAATTTTGTATTGTGACTGGTCGTCCAAGAAAAGAAGCGCAGTCCGGACAAAAGCTTATTAGTCTCGAGTCGCTTGAATTGATTAGCTTGGATGATGTTGATGAGCCGAAACCTTCTCCAGAGGGGATCAAGAAAATGCAGAATCAGATTAGTCAAAATAATTCGGCACTATCATTTTGTACTTGGATGTGCGGAGATAATCCCGATGATATGCAGGCAGCGGTTGGATCAAATTCGATGGCAATAGGAATCGGACTCGACAACCAAGAAGCGCTCTATGCGGCTGGAGCCGACATTGTAGTTGCTAGTATTAATGAGATAGAGGAGTGGTTCGCATGAATGATAGAAGTGATACATCACCGGTAAAAATTACTCGAAAAACAAAAGAAACGGATATTCAACTTTCATTGAATGTACATGGTAGTCAAAAAATCAACATTAATACTGGCATAGGGTTTTTTGATCATATGCTAGAGCAATTAGCATCCCACGCCCGCTGGGATCTCTCAATAGAGTTGAAAGGCGATCTTGAAATAGATGACCATCATAGTGTGGAAGATGTTGCTATTTGCCTTGGCGATGCTCTACAACAAAGTTGGCGCTCGCTAGATTCCATGTCACGATACGGACAGCGATTACTACCTATGGACGAAGCATTGATCTTATGTGCAGTCGATTTATCAGGCAGGGGGATTTACGCAGGAAAACTAGAGTTTACGCGAGAGAACCTCGGTGGGTTGAGTACAGAAATGTTCGAACACTTTTTCAATACCCTGGCTATTGGCGCTGGTATTACGCTACACATAATGCCACAGTATTTTAAGAATAATCACCATTTGGCAGAGGGCTGTTTCAAAGCGCTGGCTTATGCTTTGCGGGAGGCTCTTAGTCCAGCCGCTGGCGATAATACGACTAAGGGTATCTTGTAATATGTTAGCTTATAGAATAGCCAACATCGATAACAGAGCATAACGACTAGTGGCATTTCCGGTATGAAAAGAATATTAATTATTGACACCAAAGCGGGGAATCTCTTTAGCCTTAAAGCGGCTATTAAGCGTTTAGGTTTCTCACCCACAGTTCTGCAGCAACCAAACGAAGATTTATTCGATGCTATTGTAATTCCGGGGCAAGGGCGGTTTGGAACTGTCGTTAACAATTTAGTAGCGGACGGATGGTTTGACTATTTGAATGCACACAAAGGAACCAACATTCCTATTTTGGGCATTTGTGTCGGCATGCAAATATTTTTTGAGCGAAGCGAAGAGGATGTAGGAATAAAAGGTCTTTCGTGGTTGAAAGGCAAAGCAAAAGCGCTGGATTTCCCCAAAAAACCAATGGTGGGTTGGGCGAGTCTAACTAGCGAGCTCTGGCCGGAAAGTTGTGTTTATTTCGTCAACAGTTTTGCGATTAAAAGTTCAGATTATTCAATAGCAAAATGTACTTATGGTGAAATATTTTGCGCCGCAGTTAAGTTTGAAAATTTTATTGGCGTTCAGTTTCATCCAGAAAAATCCAGCCTAAGCGGTGCAGAAATTATTAGACAAGTTTTGACTGGAATTGATCCTGTAAGTTGGCAGAAACAAGCTTGATGAAAACGCTCCTCGTAAACGACCTAACCAAGCGCATTATCGTTTGCTTAGATGTAGACAAAGGTAGGGTAGTAAAAGGAACTAACTTTAAACAACTGAGAGATATGGGCGATCCCGTAGAGTTGGCGCTGGACTACGAAAAACAGGGTGCAGACGAATTGGTGTTTTTGGATATTTCCGCAACAAACGAAAATAAAGGAACCGCACTTAAACTAGTAACTAAAATTGCGACTCATTTGTCCATTCCCTTTACTGTAGGCGGTGGACTAAGAGTTATTGAAGATGTAAAAGCCTTCTTAGATGCGGGTGCAGATAAGGTCGCGCTCAATACGACGGCAATTCTTAAACCGGAAATCATAAATCAAACGGCACACGATTATGGGTGTCAGTGCGTTGTGGTCGCCATTGATGTCAATAGAGAAGTGCCAGATGAAAAGAACGACAACCCAGAACTAGGTGTATATATTAACGGTGGGAGAAAACGTGTTGATTTAGACTTTTTTGACTGGACCAAAGAAGTGGCGGAACGTGGAGCTGGGGAAATACTATTAACTGCTATGCACAAAGATGGAACCGGCAGTGGATTTGATATGGAGCTCACTAGCCAAGTTAGCCAACAACTCCCGATTCAAGTGATTGCTTCAGGCGGGGCGAAAACGGAAAAGCATTTTAAGCAGGCTTTTGAAAAAGATGCAGACGCGTGTCTAGCAGCGGGTATGTTTCATTCAGGGGAATATCGAGTTGATCAAGTAAAAGAGTATCTAAACAAGAACGGAATAAATATCCGCATGTAGATACTAACTTCCCTCTTCGTAAAGAGGGGACGGGTAATTAATAATTAACCAGGAATAAAAGATGTTAATACCATCAATAGATTTAATGAATGGCAAGGCTGTTCAATTAAAACAAGGTAAAGAAAAAGTCATCGAGCGCGATGATGTTTTCGAACTTTTGGAAGAATTCTCATTATTTGGTGAAGTCGCTATTATAGATTTAGATGCTGCTCTAGGAACCGGTAGTAATAAAGATCTGATCAAAAAACTTCTTAAAGTTCACTCTTGTAGAGTCGGCGGAGGTATCCGTGATTTAGAAACAGCAAGAGAGTATATTAAATCGGGTGCTAGCAAGATAATCATAGGAACCAACTGCCGACAAGATTGGGTTAAAAAGCTATCAAAAGATTTACTTATATTTGCTATAGATGCTAAAGGTGATTATTGGTCAACTCAAGGCTGGAAAACAACTGAAAAAGAAAAAGTACTTGATCTCATTCCAGAGCTTAGCGAACACTGTAGCGAGTTTTTATACACTCAGGTGGAAAAGGAAGGTCTGCTGCAAGGGATTGATAAAGAACGTATATTGCAAGTCATTAATGAATCTAAAGTACCAGTAACTATAGCTGGTGGCATTACGGATCTAGAAGACATTCAATGGTTCACTAATCTAGGTGCCAACGGCCAAATTGGAATGTCAATTTATTCTGGAAGACTCAATTTAATCGATTGTTTTTTATGCCAAGTTGATTTCGAGAAGTTACCAATGATCCCCACTATTGTTCAAGACGTTGATAGTGAAAAAGTGCTAATGCTCGCCTATTCAAATCAAGAGTCGCTAACGCAAGCTTTGTCCAGTAAAAAAGGAATTTATTGGAGCAGGAGTCGAAATCAACTTTGGGAGAAAGGGTTAACCAGTGGAAGTACGCAAGAATTGGTTAAAGCTGATATTGATTGTGATGGTGACACTTTACTTTTTCGAGTAAAGCAGACGGATAATGCCTGTCATTTTGAGCGCTACAGTTGTTTCGCCTCTCAAACAAAAGACTTTAATTTAAATCAACTGACTAAACTTTTACAAAAACGAAAAGAGAACCTTCCAGAGAAATCTTTTACCACTTCCTTATTTAAATCTGCGGAGTTCCGAGCCGAAAAAATTCGCGAAGAAGCCGAAGAATTAATCGAAGCACAAACGGAAGAAGAAGTTCGTTGGGAAGCTGCCGACTTGATTTTTTTCGCGCTAACCGATTCGCTAGCTAAGGGAATCACGATTAACGAGATAACCAATGAATTAAGGAGTCGATTTAATGACAATTGATTCTAACGAGTCGACGAGATCATTGTTCGACCAGCTCCCAGTGAGTTCAAGCCTAGTACAACTATCAGATTGGAATAGGCCATTGCTCGCTTTCGATCCTAAGTTGAAAGAAAAGGTATCAAGCATATTAGCGGATATAAAAAACGGTGGGGATAAACAGATTGAGTTTTACGCACAGAAATTTGATAAGCAGAAGGTTTCGATACTTGAACTGAAAGCTTTCGACCAGTATAAATTAGAAGAGTCGCTGGCTAGATCAATCAAAATCGCAGCGACTAGAATAGAAAAATTTGCTCAATTCCAAAAGGATTCTGGTGCGCAAACCAATAGTTTCACCGATGACTGCGGCGAATATGGTCAAAGTGTTATTCCAATAGAAAGAGTAGGTGCTTACATCCCAGGCGGGCGCTTTCCACTTATTTCAACCGCATTAATGACTCTGATCCCGGCAAAAGTGGCAAAATGTCCGGTGCGGATAGCTTGTTCTCCATCGAATCATCCTGCTATTTTAGCGGCGTCGTCGCTAGCGGGCGCTACAAAATTTATCCACATTGGCGGCGTACAGGCGATAGCCGCACTAGCCTTTGGCTATTCAGGTGAAGCAAAGGTCGATCTCGTGGTTGGCCCGGGAAATGCTTGGGTGAATGAGGCTAAGAATCAGATCCAAGGTCAAACAAAGATCGATGGATTGGCTGGTCCAAGCGAGCTATTGGCACTCTGTGATGGTGAACAAAACATAGAATTTCTAGCTCTAGATGCTCTAGCTCAATCGGAACATGATCCACTCGCGTGCTCCATAATAGCGAGCGATAATTTAAATTGGCTCAGCAGTCTAGAAGATTACCTGAATATAAATGAGGACACCAAATCGTTACTTGATAATAAACAGATTGAGTTAATATACGTGGAGGATGAAAAAATATTATGCGACTTCTCCAACCAATATGCGCCCGAACATTTGATGTTGTGCCACAAGCTAATTCAGCAACAAGATTTGGTTAATTACGGTTCTATATTCATTGGTGAAAATAGTGCGGTGGCTTTCGGCGATTATATTTCGGGACCAAATCACACATTGCCCACTTTAGCCAATGCAAGAAAAAACGGAGGTTTGAGTGTGGCGGATTTTCAAAAAATACTAACTCATCAAAAAATATCCGATCAAGGAAGAGTGGCTCTAGCACAGAACGCGATGCCCCTTGCAGAGGCGGAAGGACTAAACTTTCACTTTCAAAGTATGAAAGTTAGATAAAAATATTGTTCTCGTATCAAGGTAACCAATTGGTTGATTATGATAGAATCAGCTCAAACTGTTTCTTCCGCCTCCAAGAAATGTTTCTCCCATCCCCATAAAAGCGAATGGATTTGATCTTTCCGGCCAAAATTAATGCCTAAAACGATAAAAATAAACAACTCAACAATCTTCATTCTGCCCGAAGCATCCGTTTTCTCAAATCAAATCCAGACAAACTGGTTTGATGCGGAATATTGGCATCGAAACAATAAAATTGTAGGAGAATCAATAGGGCGTAATACGACGTGGTTTATCGACCCTAGCAACGAACTCGCCGATCAATCTAATGGCGAACAATGGGTGTTGCGCCACTATTACCGAGGAGGTCTGGCAGCAAAATTGACGGCTGATCGTTTTCTCTTTACTCATATAAAAAAAACCAGAGCTTATCGAGAAATTTCACTATTGAGTGCAATGAAAAGTATGGGTTTACCGGTACCCGCTATCGTTGCAGCGCGAGTGATTCGGTGGGGATTATTCTATTCGGCCGATCTAATAATGGAAAAAGTGGAGGGGTCCGATCTCGTTACTTTGCTAAAAGAAAAACCACTGTCAGAAAAAACGTGGGGAGCGATTGGAGCAACGATTGCTCAGTTTCATAAAAACGGAATTTATCATGCCGATTTGAACACCCACAATATTTTGATCCAAGAGACGAAAACTGGCATCAAAAATTGGCTAATCGATTTTGATCGTTGTAAGCAGCGAAACTTAGACGGGACCATAAGTGGACATTCTTGGCAAAAAAAGAATCTTGCGCGACTTTATCGTTCTCTCGTGAAAGAGAAAAAACTCGACTCCGCACTCAATTTTGAAGACCAAAAATGGTCAGAACTATTGAAAGGTTATAACGCTACAAACATAGATTCTGCATAATCGAAGTTTGTTTATCGATAGAGCCGCTGAGCTTCGCAATAGTTTTTCTCGCAGCTTGACGTTTTTCCTGCAAGTCTTCAGAATGGGAAAGTAATGTAGTTATGATTTTCACCAGTTGTTGACCTTTTTCTATTCTGGTCAAACTGCCATCATCTTCCATCAACTGACAAACTGTAGCAAAGTTATAAACGCTAGGCCCCATAACCACAGGTAACCCACAAGCGGCCGCCTCTATTGGATTATGCCCGCCTCGCTCTATCAAACTGCCACCAATAAAAGCAACATCAGCGGCTCCAAATAACAACATCATTTCATCCATCGTGTCACCAATTACCACGGACTGATCTTTGGTAGGCGAACTGTTTTCTGTTCGATTGACGAATTTAATACGCCTTTTTTTACATTGATTTTTCAATTCACTAAATCGTTCAGAATGCCTTGGTACCGCTATTAACAATAGGTTTGGGATGTTGTTTAACATTTGTTGATGGCTATCAATAATAGTATTAAACTCTTCAGGGTGAATACTGGCAGCAATCCAACATGGCCGATCCGCGCTCCAAAGTTTTCTTAACGTTTGTTGTTCATGTCTTAATTTGTTAGAAATATTGATGTCAAATTTAACGTTTCCGACAACTGAAATTCGATTTTCCTCACATCCAAGTGCCAAATAATTTTTCTTGTCAGCTTCATATTGGGCGGCAATGTGTGTCAGTGATGCGAACATGGGGGTACTTAATTGAGAATGGTTAAGATATTTTTTCATGGAGGCATCGGACATTCGAGCATTGGCTAGAAAAATAGGAATACTTTTACTCTCTATCTGATGAATGAGGTTGGGCCATAACTCGGTTTCCATAAACACACAAAGCGATGGCTTAATAGTCTCTAAAAAACGCTTGCATGCTCCCGGCCAATCAATTGGTAAATAACAAACTAGAATATTCTTCTTGGCAGGCGCGGATTGCGTTTCGCGGATAAGTTTGTTAATCACGTTTCTACCCGTTGGGGTAGTGGACGTTATTAGCAACAAAACCTCGGGGTAATTTACGCCTAAGGATTCAGTAAATGGAATAACCGCTCGAGATTCACCCACTGATGCACAATGAATATGGATACATTTCGAGCGAGTAAGTCGATTTTTACTGATGTCTTTGGAAACATAACCTAGACGCTCTACTAAATCTCTCCAATACCTTGGATCTTTCAGCCCCCGACAAGCAAAATAAATCCAGATGATTGGGGAAAGTAGGTAAAGTAGTAGTGAG
>Ga0256847_1001520_pt1 | contig 11633 bp, 20 predicted proteins | sample TeddybearmetaG_FD_189099 | JGI IMG/M metagenome (GOLD analysis project Ga0256847, IMG submission 189099) | Hydrothermal vent microbial communities from East Pacific Rise, Pacific Ocean - Teddybear | ecosystem: Environmental > Aquatic > Marine > Hydrothermal vents | place: Pacific Ocean: East... | reverse complement strand
AATACCATGAACACAACACCCGGCTGGCGCAGTTGAAAGCGTTATATCAAGAACGCGTATCGGCCAAACGCAATGTGCAAGCGCAAGTGAAAAAATTGACCATGGTGTTGCCGATCATTGAAAAACGTGCCTCGTCGCTACAAGGCCTAGCAGAACAGAAATTAGTGTCTGAGGTGGAATACCTGGAAGCGGAACAGCAGCGGATTGAAGCTGTGCAAGATCTAGAGAGCCAACAATATCAATTAACGGCATTAGGGGCCAGCTTGCGGGAAGCCAAGCAACAGCAAGTTTTGGTGCGGGCGGAGTTTACCAGGCAAGTGTTGGGCGAGATGTCGGAAGTGCAGCAAGCGTTAAAAAATGTGCAGCAAGAATTGATGAAAGCCCGTGTTTTAACCAAATTACAAACACTCACCTCACCGATTGATGGTGTTGTGCAGCAACTGGCGGTGAATACCATTGGTGGCGTGGTGACTCCGGCGCAACCGTTGATGGTGATTGTGCCGGATAATCAAGTGCTAGAAGTAGAAGCGATGTTGCCGAACAAGGATATTGGGTTTGTGTATGAGGGCCAAGCGGCGGAAATCAAGATTGAGGCGTTTCCGTTTATCAAATATGGTGTGATTAATGGGCTGGTGGAAACGATTTCGAATGATGCGGTAGAGCAAGAAGACGTGGGTTTGGTTTATACGACACAAGTGAGTATGGAGAATAATCAGATGAATGTGAATGGTCGGGTGGTGAATTTATCGCCGGAGATGGTAGTAACGGTGGAGGTGAAAACGGGGCAGTGGCGGTTGATTGAATATTTTTTAGCGTCGTTGTTGCGGTATCGGGATGAGAGTTTGGGGGAGCGGTGAGGTGAGAAATAAGCGAAAGAGACAGGTGGAAAGGCCAAAATCAATTTTCACAAAAAGATTAAGAAAATTTTTTTGTGTTTATAGTAAAAAAAGAAACTTTAGAGAAATAGATAACAATAGAATACATATAAAAAAAGAGGATAGGGAGACAATTAGATTATTTCCAAATAAAAAAAGTTGGTTGTTAGATAATGTATTTAGAATTCATACAGTGCTTTATGGCGGAAACGTCCCATATTTTCGGCAATATATGAGTTGTTTCATATGCTTTGATATGATGATCGCTTTGTTATTAAGTATTTTTTTATTAATAATGGGGTATATAGTCTTGACTCACCCTGAGACATATTTTTATATTAACGGAGAATATAACTATTATTTTTTATTTAAAATACCTATGTTGTTGTTTTTCTTTATTATGCCTCCTTTTTACTTGTTGGGGGAAGTTTTTGTGCCTCTATATATCCAATACAGGCATGTCAAAGGATGTATTGTTAGAAAAATTTTTAAATTAAGGAAAAAATTATGAATGTTTTAAATCTTTCGCTAGGATCAAGTCTTTTCCCTGTTGGTTTTATTTTCAATGAAATTAATGTAAAAAACTGAGCTGTTTGCTTAATAGCAAGCCATACATCAGTGGGCGTGGGGTTGCTTTATACGGCACAAGTGAGTATGGAGAATAATCAGATGAATGCTGAATGGTCGGGTGGTGAATTTATCGCCGGGGATGGTAGTCACGGTGGAGGTGAAAACGGGGCAGCGGCGGTTGATTGAGTATTTTTTAGCGCCGTTGTTGCGGTATCGGGATGAAAATTTGGGGGATCGGTGAGTTTCGACTCATACCAGAATATATTTGGCGCCTATATCGTGTGCTAAATCCCATTTTATGCTAGAACACAAGTGAGTTTTATTTTTCATTTAAGGGGAAAAGATGACATATGTTTTAAAAAAAATAGACTTCAAAGCTAGAGAAAAAATACTTGTTGATGTCTTTCATGACAAGGAGAAACTTAAAAATCTCTGTTTAAGATCTGGGTATTTTAATGAAAATAATAATTTAAATTGGGTTGTAGATGAGGGGGATAATTCTTATTTATTTTTAGCTCCAAATTTAACCCTTGGTGAGGATTTTTCAAGTTATTATTTTTATTTCAAAGAAAAAATGTATGATATTTTGCGTATATCTAGCTCTGAAAATATTATGTATTTTTCAGAAAAAAATACAAATAAATTTAATTTTATTAAAAATAAAATGCACGAGGCATTTTTGGCCTATGGTCAATTTGGTAATGGTTTTCCCTTTGAAGTTGAAGTAAAGGAGGAAGAGAAATGGATGATGCTTTAAGTTTCAGTGATGCTTCTCAGCTTTTGGCCCATGGGCTAGAATTACCACATGGAGTGGGCGCTAGCACATTACAAGATTTATTTGGTCTAATTCTGGATGACGTATCCGATGACGTTAACAGTATTGCACCACAAGCTATTTTCAATAGTGGTGGATTTACTGGTGGAGGGCGCTCTGCAAAAGTTAGGGATTTAATTCTAAACAACATTGAGCCAGGCAATATGGCCTCTCTTCGTTCTGTTGATGTTGCGCTTATACTTGATAGTGAGCAGTTCAAATCTTCTTTAAATACGTGCGATTGCTATTGCGCAATTTGATACCACAGTGGCAGAAGCAGAGCAATCTGGACAAATTGGTGACATTACAGCAAGACTCAAATTGCTCATGTTTGGCACTGATGAAAATAAGAATCGAGTCAGGACAAATAGTTTCTGGGATATTGTGTCCAGGAAATATGCAGAAAATGTCAGCGGAGATGTTCGTGTTATTCTTCCTGAAATTCCAAGTGACCGAAGTGTTTGGACGGTAAGTAAACTTCCTGCACTATTGGAAAACGTAAAAGTTACCTCCATCAATGGCGTCCCCAGAGAAAAATTAGCGGCACTTGGTCGTCAATACGATTGGCGGTGTGGTAACACCCGCTCAGCCATTAATGGTGATTGTGCCAGATAACCAGGTGTTGGAAGTTAAGGCATTATTACCGAATAACGATATTGGCTTTGTGTACGAAGGGCAAGTGGCGGAGATTAAGATTGAGGCTTTTCCTTTCACCAAATATGGTGTGATTAACGGGCGAGTAAAAATGATTTCGAATGATGCGGTAGAGCAGGAGGAAGTGGGCTTGGTCTACACCACGCAAGTGAGTATGGAGGATAATACGATGAAGGTGAATGGCAAGATGGTGAACCTGTCGCCGGGTATGGTGGTGACGGTGGAAGTGAAAACGGGGCAGCGGCGGTTGATTGAGTATTTTTTGGTGCCTTTGTTGCGGTATCGGGATGAGAGTTTATGAGAAAGGTAATCAATAAAATTTAAATTAAGGAAAAAATATGGCTTATGTACTGGAAAAAATAAATTCTAATGATCGAGATAGAATACTTTCAGATGCTAGTTGTGATGAAGAAAAAATTGGAAGGTTAATGTCAAGAAATAGTGGGTTTTTTAGGGTTAACAAAAATTTAACTTGGTCTATTGATAGAGAAAATGATTCTTACTTAGTTTTTGCGCCGAGCCGTAACTACGAATCAATATCATATAATTATTTTTATTACTATTCGGGCAAAATGTATAATATATTACTTAAGCGCCCAATGGATAAGGTTGTGTACATAACAGAGGATGTTGACATTGAATTACTTTCAGTAATAAAAAATAAAGTACAAGAAGCATTTTTAGTTTATGGGAGAGCTGGGTTGGGTAAGGACGAAAGCCTTACATGTGTAGTTGAATTAGAGGGGCTAAAATAATGGCTGGCATAGAGGCAATTTCAGCAGTTATTGGTTTGGGCTCGGATTTGGACTTTGATGTACTAAGGAATGGCGATTAAATAAGTCTGGCATTTTCCTATATCTGCGGAACATAGAAAAGAAAAAATAAAAACTTATGAATTCAGGGCTTTAGGTCAGCATTATAGAGCGAGATTAGGATCATTGCTGATTACAGCAGTTTTTGGGGTGTTAACGTTATATATAATAATACACTATATATCTTTTAATTATTTGGATGTTGAAGTGTATGGTGAAATAGGGAGGTATTTATTTATATGGAATCACAATCTACATGTACACACTGCATAAATTAATTTTACTATATAGTTAAAAAATTTATTTAATAGGGTGAAATCATGAATTTACTTAACGATGCTATAACAGTTTCGCCTGGACTTGCTTTAGCTTTTTCAAATATTTCTATCCCATTATGCAGCCCGTTTTTTGGGAATACGTCCTCCCCTTGGTTCCATTGTTAACTATGAGAGATAGAGAGTCTGGCATTATGAGTGACAAAATAACAACGCGAATAAATTATATTTTATTATTTGTATTTTCAATACATGCACTTGTATATATGTTTAATCCAGAGAAATTTTTATTTATTGAGAATTTCTCGCCCATAAATTTATGTTTGAGTATAACAAAAATGGCTGGAATAAATATTCAGTTGCATGATGCTGCATATTTATTTTACATGATTGTTTTCCTATTTGTTTTTATAAATTCAAGTATTTTTTCTATTTCGCATAAAAAAGAATGTATTTTAAATGTAGATAATAAATTTACACTAGTTACCAAGAGAATACATTTAAATTTAGTCTCAGCATGCGTTGTTTTTTTTATGATATTTCCAGTTATTGTGTTTTTTAATGTAAAATATATTATTTTTAATTTTGGGAATATTTTTGATAGATTAAATATTATTGCAATAATTTTTTTTATAGGGTCATCTGTGAAAATTGTTTTTGATACTCTAATTATGTCTCTGATTGTACTATTTACCATGAAAAGGAAAAAAAATGTTAGATATAAAAATCCCTCAATTTAAAGCCCCTGTGAATAGGCCAATTGTCTATCCTCTTGGTCTGATTTTCCTTTCTGTTAAAAGTTGGAAGTCAGAGAGGGGCGGAGTAGAGCTAAATCCTTAATATCTTCAAAATATTTCTACTGGCTCAGCTGCCGTTCTTCTAGCACAGCGGGCAGCAGAAAAAAAATTTAGGTGTTTTTGGTACTGGTCGACCGATAGTAACAATACAATACAAGACAAAACAAATGAGAGTCTTGTTACAAAATTTCCTGTTGATAACATCTCAAAATTATCAAAAGCAGTTACACTTCTACGTAATGTTACATGGTTTGGGCTTTTATGGGGAGCCGCAGAATTATTGAGAGAGGCCTCAACAACAGAGTTGGGAATTCAAATCTGGGATACCATATTTGATTTTTTTCTTGGTGATGAGCTTGAATTTTCAGAAAATCGTGTTGAAGAATTACTCAATAATGGACTAACTAATGATCAAATTATTGAGCTATTAGATTCACTTAATAAAATAGGATATTTTTATAAATATGCTGAATATTATTATATCTACGATGCATTAGATATTAGTAAATTTGTCAATGATCATTTCCTAGAAGGCACCACCCGCACTCCGCCACGCAGAGACCCCTTAGTCCTAGACTTGGACGGAGACGGCATCAAACACGGCACGGGCTGGGGGCAGATGAGTTGTGGTTTAGCCAAAGTGGCAACCATCTGGTGATTGATGTCATCGGCACACAGGATCGGGTCACGCTCTCAAATTGGTATCTCGACCAAATATGAGGTTGAAGAAGTCCAAAGCAGCGATGGCGCGGTTACTAAAAACCAAATTGATCAACTGGTTTCAGCTATGTCTACTTTTGACCGGCCTTCTGCGGGTTCGGTGGTGCCGACTGAAATGGAAGATCAACTGCGCCCAGTGATTGCATCGGCGTGGGATGTTGCTTAACCGCTAAATGGGTTAACGGGAGCAATCGTATTTCCGTTAATCAAAATAGCTATATAAAGCTATTCTATCGAATACTTCGAACCTTGATCCAGGTTAGAATACAATCAGGAAATGCATGATTAGATATTAAGTGTTTATTCTGTATTTAATGTTTATTTTATGTTTTTTTATAAAAAATTCGGATATTATGATTATTTTTCTAGAAGCAATTGTGTATTTTTTATTTGCCTTATGTGTTTACTACTATTATAGCACTGGAGTACTAATTGTTAGATCTGTCGAGTTTATTACTACTATCCTGAATGGATTGTTGAGTCGGTATGTTGGCGATTCAGAGGCTTCTTTTTTATATTTTGGGCTTATCTGTTCTATGATTATTTCTCTAATTCGAACTTATTCAGATCAAAAAACGTTTTCAATGTGGAAAGACAGTGAAAAAACACGTTTAAAATCGAAACGTCAGCTAAGAAAATCAGTGTTCACTGTGATTATGGGATTCTTAGGAATATATCTCATGATGGTAAATATACCCCTGGATTTTTCTTTGAACGAAAATATGCTAGAAAAGCTATTTTCTGTTTTCTACCTTAGCTCTTTAATCCATTACCTTAGCCTCGTATTGATAGTATTGCTTGGACTGTTTTTATATCGGATTTAACGCAATCATAGGAAACAATATAATGACAAAAGATACAAATTTTATTTTTAATAAAATTAATCTAAAAAGATGAGCTGTTGGCTTAATAGCAAGCCATACATCAGTGGGCGTGGGGTTGGTTTATACGACACAAGTGAGGGAGAATAATCAGATAAATGTGAATGCTCGGGTGGTGAATTTATCATGGCGGTGGTTGATTGAGTATTTTTTAGCGCGGTTGTTACGGTATGGGATGAGAGCTTGAGAGAGTGCTTATGTGAAGTATTTAATAAAAAAAATAGATTTCAATGCAAGGGAAAAGATATTTTGCGATATATTTTATGACAAGGGAAAAGTTAAAGATTTATGCTTTGGGTCTGGATATTTCAACGAAAACCCTGGATTGAAGTGGGCTATTGATGAAAAAAATAATTCATATGTATTTTTGGCTCCGAATTTAAATTTTGGAGAAGATGATTCAAGTTATTATTATTATTATTCTGGAAAAATGTACCATATTTTACGTGCGTCTAGCTTAAAGAATACGCTATATATCGAAGAAAAAATTGATCCTAATAAATTAGATTTAATTAAAAAAGAAATAACTCAGGTATTTTTAGTTTATGGAGAATCTGGTGACGGCTTTCCATTTGAAGTTGAAGTAAAGGCGCTAAAATAATGGAGGATCGTTTAAGTTCAAATGATGCTCGTGAGCTTTTAACCCGTGGTCTGAAGTCAATGAAATTAAAGCGTAACTGTTCAGCACAAAAAAACGAGAAAAGTGATTGACAGGGTACTCCTGAAAATTTTCGAAAATCCAAAATATGTCGTATCTGATCAGTTTTTACCTGAGTATTTCTTTTCAGATCCTGATCGTCTATATGTGCTTTAAATGGTATTGCCATGAGGTCCCTTTACAAAAAAAGAAAAATCATCACGATCCAGGCCACTGGCGCAGATTTTGGCATATTTTTAAGGAAACGTATCACTATTCATTTTTATCTATTACAAACATCGGTAGTTTATTGTCGCCAATATAGAGGCATACAGCACCCAATATGATTAATACAAAGGACAAAATAATCGAATATATGTTGTTTAGACTGGGGCTGCCAAGCACTAAGAGGGAACACATGATCAATAAAAAACCAACAGATGAAATAATCGATGCAAACATATTGAAACGCAGTCTTGAATGACAATGTTTGCAAATAATTACGCCATAGAAATTTATTTTAATACTTTTAATTAATTTAATTTTATTTATTATTTTGCATTTTGGACATTTTGCATCCATTGTCTAATCCTTGGCACCGGGCTAATAAAACCCGGAATTGTTCAGTGCCACGATAGGCTCGTCACTCGTCGCTATTTTTTTGAACATAGGCAGGTCAGTGTTGCCGGTAGACCAATGGAATATCCGCACGGATGCTTTGACCCCCCACCTTCAGTGTAAACACGCGATGCAGCATGTTATCCGCGTAAGCCCATACTCGTGCGTTAGAGCGGGAGAGTGTTTCACCCGGTGCTAGGCTATGTTGCCCATAAATTTGGTCGATACCTTCGGTGAATTTGGTGCGGGCCGATTTAAGCTGGCCGATTTCCATGTCGTAGTCGATGCGTTCAAAATGCACAAAATCGTCACTGATATTGGTGAAACGCACGTGATAGTAATCGGTGTTGGTTTGTTTGGGCGAATCGTCCCCCAGGTGTTTTCCGAGGTAATCGACCTCCACGTTTAAGACGGGCAGTTCATCCAACGTGGAAATACGTAAATGGTAGGTTCTTTGGTCATGCCAGGTGATTTCACTGTGGCCCGTTGGTTCTGAGCACCCGATCAAGAATACACATAAGCTGATGATGAGTGTCGAGCGAATCAATCGCCACCACCGCCACAACCGCCGCCACCGCCACCATCACCGCTGCCACAACCGCCACCACCACCACTGCCATCGTTTGAGCCATTACCGCGTCTACCGCCTTTGTTGCCTGAAAAAACGGCTTTGAGTAAGTTGAAAACGACCACGACGATGAAGATGATCCAAAAAATGTCCCAGAAACTCCAAGTGCTTGGCGGTGAAATACGCTCACTGTCTACGGCATAAGCCATGCTAGCACCGAACGTACTGGTGAGCGCCAATACCGTGAGTAAATGTTTGTTCCGTGACGGTTTTATGTGATCTGTAGGCCACAATATTGGATCAGGCGTCAAACTAAATTCTTGTTCATATAGTGCCAGTGTGGCCTTGTATTGTTCTGCCATGCGGTCACTCTGCGTGTCGTCAGAAGGGTCATGGTGCAATGGGTTGTGTAAAATATTCTCGCAGAGTCCCCAATAACAACGGCTAAAGGTTAAATGCAGATGCCAAACGGCATCAATGCTTTTGGAGGGGGTCACAGGAGAAGGGGATACCGCCGTCAAATACAGAAAACGTTTGTATTCGAGTATGGCGGACAGGCACATTTTCGCACTCCAGCCCGTCTCATGTTTGAGCTTTTGACAAAAAAGTTCAGCTTGCTGACCACCAATGTGATAATCACGTAATGTTTCCCACAGTGCTTTTTGTTGCATATCGATACATCTGCTTAATTTATGTATAAAAAAGACTAGTTTGGAAGTGTTGGTGTGTCAATGCCAGCGGCTTAAGATTCAGGCCTGAGGTGAGCAGTGCTCTGTCTATCATGTTATTATCTGCGTCGTTCAGTTTTTGGTCAGTTTCCAAGCGCTATAATTTTAACATAGCGTTATGTGCCCAGGATGTGTTGCGCATAATTGAACAGGTGTGAAAGGGTGGTTACAATGAAAGTTTTTCCTAATATCATGGTTTTGCTGGGTTTTTTGATGATGAATGTCTCCGTTGCCTGTGCCAGTGGCGTCAAAAATGGTTCTGTGTTTGATGAGCCTGGTTTGTTGTTGGGGGCAAAAATTGCCCGAGAAGCCAAGCGTTATGCGCTGTATGAAGCCAGTTTTGAGTCTATGCAACGTATGCCGCAGCATGCACAAAACCAGCCGAGCCAGGCCGAATTGCCAAGCGTAACCCTGAAATTTCAATCTTTGGATATTCCGATTATACGGACGCAAGGGCAGTGGAATGAGTAAGCCATTTTGGCAAACAAAATCGTTAACAGAGATGACGCAAATCGAGTGGGAAAGTTTATGTGACGGGTGTGCGCGTTGTTGTTTAATTAAATTAATGGATGATGATACCGGCGAGATGCTGCATACCGATGTGGTTTGTCGTTACTTGGATCATGATCATTGTGCGTGTACGTGTTATCACACGCGTCAGCAAAAAGTACCGGATTGCCTGGTGTTAACGCCAGACCAATTGCATACGGAAAATTTGAAGTGGTTCCCATCAACCTGCGCTTATCGGTTACTGGCAGAAGGTAAACCGTTGCCATGGTGGCATCCGCTGGTGTCTGGGGATGCCGAAACGGTTTACCACGCCGCCGCATCCGTGCGCTTTCGTGTGATTTCTGAAGACCAAGTGGACGACTTAGAAAGCCGTGTGGTGACTTGGCCTGAGGTTGAGACTAACCATTGCTGATTGGAATTTTTAAATAATGAACCCCGTTACTTTCTGCGGCGGGTAATTGACCCGCATTCAGATTAATCTGAACACCTTGATAAATTAGTTTTGGTAAGGGTAAGCGGCTATCTCGTGCGTTCATAAAATCAATGTATTCTTGTTTGTTTCTTGTGCTGGGTAAATCCACATTCTGGGCTTTACTCTCGCCAATGCTGGCGTGTGTGCGTAATTCGCGAGTACCGGGATAATCATGGCCAGGAAAAGTCTGCGTTTCATCGGGTAAGGTATAGAGCTTAGTCGTGATGGAATCATATAAATCCGCCGCGCTGCCTTTGGGGAAATCACAGCGGCCAGTGCCGATATCAGGCACAAATAATGCGTCGCCAGTAAACACGGTATCTTCAATGTGATAGGCGGTGCATGCGGGGGTATGCCCTGGAATGTGTAACACCTTAAAATTCAGTGTGCCCGCTTGCAGGGTGTCCCCCTGTTTGACTAAAAGATCGAATTGGCTACCATCGGTTGGCATCTGGTCATCTAGGTTAAATACGGCTTTAAAGGTTGTTTGCACCACGGAGATGGCGGCATTGATTACCACGGGCACGTGATATTTGTCTTTTAAATATTGCATGCCGGATAAATGGTCAGCATGAATATGTGTATCCATAACGTAATGCAGCTTCAATGCGTTGTCTGCGATAAAGGCATCAAAACTTTGTAAGCTGGTTGTGTGTGTTTCCCAAGCAATGACGTCAAGATCCAATACAGGGTCTATAATAACTGCATCGTGGCTGTTTTCATCATACACGATATGAGTGAGGGTAAAGGTTTGCTCATCAAAAAATGTTTTTACTTGCATGACTAATCTCTCATTTATTCAGTACTTAGTGGCCTTTAGTATAAGTTATAGATCATTTAACCCTTAAATGGGGTGGAAATCATTGTCAGAGTTGCAGCAAACGCCCGATAAGGGGTTTCACATCTTAGTCGTTGAAGACAGCGATGTGAATCGAACGGTATTGTGTCGTCAAATTAAACCCTATTATACCATTCATGAAGCGGTGGACGGCATTGAGTGCATGTCAATGTTGGAAGCGCTTAACATTGACTTGATTCTGCTTGATTTGCGTATGCCAAAGATGAGTGGGTTTGAAGTGCTGGAGCAGGTACAACGGAAAAATTTTAACCCACCTGTGCCGATTATTGTTGTGTCCTCAATGAATAATAAAGAAGACGTCATACACGCGTTTAATCTGGGGGCGTCTGATTTCATTAGTAAACCGTTCAGTGATTGGGAGTTAATGGCGCGCTTGCGTGCGCATGTGCGTTTACGTGGGCGTGATAAATTACTCAATCGACAAACCACGGCGTTGGTGCAGAATAATATTTATACCGAGCGTATTTTGGGCTCTATCCCAGAGGCTTTATTGGCCTTAAGTTGCGACATGGTGCGTTCGGCAAATCACGGTTTTACTCAATTATTTGGCTTTGAAGCGGAAGGCATGACGATTCGTGTGGCTTTTGAGCGTGCGGGTATTCCAGAAGATATTGTGCAGATGATTGAGAGCGGGGTTTTTGTTACGGATTTGGATGTTGAATTCATTCACCCGCGCAAAGGGCGCATGTTTTTGAACATCAGTCACATTCAAATTTTTATGGAAGAAGACCGCTTATTATTGATGTCCGATGTCACGGCACGCAAAATTGCAGAGCTTGCGCTGGTGGATGCGAGAGATGAAGCTGAACGTGCGAATGCGGCAAAATCAGAATTTTGGCGAAT
>Ga0256847_1001519_pt1 | contig 11639 bp, 9 predicted proteins | sample TeddybearmetaG_FD_189099 | JGI IMG/M metagenome (GOLD analysis project Ga0256847, IMG submission 189099) | Hydrothermal vent microbial communities from East Pacific Rise, Pacific Ocean - Teddybear | ecosystem: Environmental > Aquatic > Marine > Hydrothermal vents | place: Pacific Ocean: East... | reverse complement strand
CGAGCCGTTTCCCAGCCGTCGCCCATATTGATACCCCGGCCTGCGACGTTCAGGTTGTGCATGCTGCCAAAATGTTCATCGTTGCACTGTAGCGCACGACCGCCGTTTTCCATGGCCAATAGGTCTTCGCGGCCTTCAATTGGCAGGGTGGACCAGTCCTTACGAATTTCGCCGTAAAGGCGTAAGCGTGCAACGCCACCGTCCGGAAAAATGTTAAGCCGAATGTGGGTGAAGGCAGTTGGATTGCTGATACTAAGGTAGTGATGACTGTCGCCGTCTAAATCTGTTTGCTCGAGCAGGCTTTGCCACTGTGTTGTATCGGCTGGAAGTTCGTCGTCGCAAACGCAACCCTCTATTGATGCACCCGGTGGAAAATTTCCCGTGAAATGGCGGGTGTTTATATCAACACCGTGCAATATGCCTGGGATACCAAGGCGTAAAATACAATAGTCGTGACCCGGCACGCGTTTCCGTCGACTTTCCCAGCCGTCCATCCACTTGCCGTTGTCGTCATACTTGCCTTCTATAAAAACAGGTTCGGCCGGGTCAATGAGGCGGGCTTTATCTGCAAAAAAGTCATCGGTGGCATAAACCACAACACTTCCCAGGCGGGGTTGTGCAAGGTCAATCCATTGGTGGAAGGGGTGTTTTTCAGCCATTAGAGAATTTGCTCCAGACGTAGGCGGGCGATTCTATGTATTTGTTCAATCGCGGTAATGAATTCTTGCGCATAGGTGTTGTTAAGTCGGTGCTCGAAACTGCGCAGGATCTCGTGTCGATTACTATTTCGCACTGCCATTATAAAGGGGAAGGCGAATTTTTCGACATAAGCTTGATTGAGCGTTAGGAATTTTTGAAATTCAGTTTCACTACATTGATCTAGCCCGGCGCTGGCTTGTTCTGTGGTGGAGTCGACTGTGAGCTCTCCAGCCAGCGCTATACGACCAGCGAGGTCTGGATGCGCGCGGATTAGCCTGAGTTGTTTTTCTTCACTTGCAGCATCTACTACTGCAGCCATACTCGTGGCTACTTCTTCAAGGCTGCTTAAAGGGTTGCTTAACTGGTCGGTAGCGCTGTTTGCGGCGAGCCAGCTGGCTTCAGCTATCCATGCGGAATGTTCGTAGATGCCGCCGAATTTGGCGACATATTCTTCCTGGCTGTAGCTCACGATGTCTTGCTGGGCATTGGAAAGTGCTCGCGCCAGTGATTAGCGATATCGATGCGTCTAGTACTCCATACTCGGTCGTGCTGTTGCACATAGTCTAGGAATTTGGCCAACGCTGCTGCTCGACCGGGCTTACCTACTAAACGACAATGCAGACCAACAGACATCATTCGTGGGCTGATTTCACCCTCTTGATACAATGTGTCGAAAGTGTCTTTTAAGTAGTCAAAGAACTGCGTGCCTGAGTTAAAGCCTTGTGGGCTTGCGAAGCGCATATCATTGACGTCTAGGGTGTAGGGTACAACCAGCTGGGTGTTGTCATGGGTGGTGTCCCAGTAGGGTAGGTCATCTGCATAGGAATCAGCGTGATACACGAAGCTGTTGTTCTGTGCTATCAAACGGTGTGTATTAGGGCTTGTACGGCCTAAGTACCAGCCTTGAGGTGCTGAGCCAGTGACGATTTTATGTTTTTCAATAGCCCGTTCTAGGTGCTCGTATTCGATAGACTCTTCTATGAATTGATAGTCTAACCAACGATATCCATGGCTGGCGATTTCCCAGTTGGCTTGCAGCATAGCCTCCACGACGGCTGGGTTGCGCTCCATAGCCATGGTGACGCCGAATACGGTGACGGGTATATCGCGCTGGGTGAAGATTCGGTGCAGGCGCCAAAATCCTGCGCGTGCGCCGTAGTCGTACAGGCTCTCCATACTCATGTGTCGCGTATTTTCATACGCTTGGGCACCAACAATTTCAGATAGGAACGCTTCTGACTCGCCATCACCGTGTTGAATGCTGCGCTCGGCACCTTCTTCATAATTAATAACAAATTGCACGGCTATGCGTGCCTTGTTGGGCCACTGTGGGTTCAGTGGGGTCGCGCCGTAACCGACCAGGTCGCGATCGTAGATTGTCGACATAATGTTCCCTTAGGGTTGCAGCGCTTGATACCACTGTGTGATATCTGCGCGTTCTGCATCTGTCATTTTGGTGAGGTTGCCAATGGGCATCACCTTGGTGACTACGGTTTGTTCGTGAATACGTGCAGCATTTTGTTCAATTTGGGCAATGGTTTCTAGCATAACGCCTGCAGGTGGGGTGGTATAAGCCGCGTATGTAGGTGTTTGCGCATGGCAGGTTGTACAGCGGGCCGTCATGATTACTTGTAAATCTGCCGAGCTGATGGTTGTCTCAGTTTCTATTTTCGATACTGGTTTGGTTGTTTGCGGTGCGATGGCCGCAGCAATCACAGCGAGAATCAGTCCTGCAATAATAAGCGCCGTGGGTGAGGTGCGCCCGCCTCGGGCCGCGGCGGTATGTCTTGCCACAAAGAACACCCTAATGAGAGCCCCTGCTAGTGACAAGCCAACTAGAACCAGCCAGTTATATTCGTGAGAATAAGTCATGGCGTAGTGATTACTGACCATGACAAACAGTACAGGTAACGTAAAATACGTGTTGTGTACGGACCTCTGTTTGCCGCGAATGCCATGAATTGGATCAGGTGTTTCGCCGCGTTCTGCTGCCGCCACCATCTGTTTTTGACCGGGTATGATTACGAAAAATACATTAGCTACCATGATGGTGCCAAGGACTGCGCCAAAGTGGATGTAGGCGCCGCGGCCGCTAAACAGTTGGCAAAGTGCCCAAGCAAGGAATACCACAAGAACAAAAAGGCCGCCGGCCAGCGCCGTTTCATTGCGCCCAAGTGGTGATTTACACATGAGGTCATAGACAATCCAACCACCAACAATAAAGCTGATGGCTGCGCCGACAGCCTGCAATGGGGTGAGGTCGCTGACCGCGCTGTTGACCAGGTAAATCTCTGCGCCGTACCAGTAAATTAAGCACAGCATAAACATACCAGTCAGCCAGGTCGTATACGCTTCCCACTTAAACCAGTGGAGGGTTGCAGGCATAACCGCAGGTGGTGTGCGGTACTTTTGGGCGTGGTAGAGGCCTCCGCCATGCACTGACCAAATTTCACCGCCCACGCCTTTTCCTGCATCTTCTTCGCTCTTTGGCGGTTGTAAGTGATTGTCTAGCCAAACAAAATAAAATGACGAGCCGATCCACGCAATGCCTGTAATAAGATGTACCCAGCGGCCGAGTAGACTTAGCCAATCAATAATGTAAGGCAGCACGTTGCGATTCCTGTTCTTGAATATGATTTGGCTCTGTGTGAGATGTGCGCATGTGCATACGCTCTATGGCCTGTAGAACTTGGGCCGCCACAGAAATGGCGATGTCCGCAGGCGTTTTACTGTTGATGCCGCTGACGCCAATAGGACAAGTCAAGCCATCGGTTTGGCACTTTGTTAAGCCTATCTTCTTGGTTAGCCTTAAGTACTTTGCTTTCTTTGAAGAAGAACCGATAAGCCCACAAAACTCAATGTCTTGGCGACGCAATAAAGCGTGGCAAATTTCGAAGTCCTGAGCGTGACTATGAGTCATAACCACACAAAATGAATGGGCGGGTAGTTGCGCCGCCAGTCGTGCAGGGTCTGTGGCGTAGGCAACATCTACATTGGCTCGCGTGTCTTGTGCGCAGAAGTCTTGGCGGCTATCAATGCAGATGAGCTGTGCGTCAATGGTGGCCAAGGTATTCACCACTGCACGACCTACATGGCCTGCACCAAATACGGCGATATGCACGTTGCGATTAACCACCCTTTCAACAAACCATTTCTGCTGTAGACCATCTTGCTCTATATTGAGCACAGCACAGGTTTGTGCGGAGGATTGAAATTTTGCCAGTGCTTTTTGAATACTTGAGGTTTGGCTAGACGACGTATAAATCAGAGTTGCATTTTCGGCTGTTAAGCGGTCACTTGGTAAACATCGAGCCAATATGCACTCGTCGGCTTGAAGTAACGCATCTCTCGCTTGTTCTATCCATATGGGCCAACTGGACGATTGGGCGCCTGTGACTTCGAACAGAACGTCGACAACACCGCCGCAACACTGCCCACAATTACTACCCAATGGAAAGTTACGCATCGTGCGGGTGTTTGCTTGCTCGGTATTGAGTAGGTTGGTTGCAATAGACTGGCATTGGTATTCAAGCTCGCCGCCACCAATTGTGCCCCAGCAGCCGTCTAGAGTTGTCACCATGCTAGTGCCAATTTCACGCGGTGTTGACCCGCGTGTTCGAATCACGGTTACTATCACACAAAGCGCAGAGCGCGGTAAAGATTCACGTTTGTCGTGATTTCTATTTAGCTCATGTATCCAATGATTCATGCCCTAACTCTACTCTGCACTGGTCTGTAATGGGGCGGCGCTGGCATTCAGGAGCGCCTCTGCTGTGGCAGGTGCTTGTAAAGGTGGTAGCGGGTTATCGTTACTTGCCAGCGCATCACGCAAGGCGAAAAATACCGATAGGCCGAGCATGAGGGGCGGCTCGCCGACTGCTTTAGAGCGATAGATTGTTTCTTCTTCGTTACCCTGGCTTTGTAGTAAAGCCACGCGGAAATCAACGGGCAGATCAGAGCTGGTGGGTATTTTGTAGGTCGAGGGGGCGTGGGTTTGCAATTCGCCTTGAGCACTCCAACTGAGTTCTTCGGTGGTCAGCCAACCAGCACCCTGGATAAAACCACCTTCGATCTGTCCCAGATCTATCGCAGGATTTAGCGACTTACCGCAATCATGCAAAATATCAACGCGCAACATCCGATTTTCGCCGGTAGTGGTATCTACAATGACCTCTGTTACTGCCGCGCCATAGGCGTAGTAGTAAAAAGGATGGCCGCAAAACGCGTCTTTATCGAAGTGGATTTTGGGCGTTGCATAGAAACCAGTCGCCGACAAAGAAGTTCGGGCTAAGTAGGCCAAGTTAATCAGTTCTGCGAATTCAAGAGTCTGTTCGCCTACGTGGACCTGGTTATTTTGGAACACAACTTGCTCTTCGTGGACATCAAAGTGCTCTGCCGCAAACCTGGTTAGGCGCGCTTTAATTTTTCGTGCGGCCACGGCGGCTGCTTGCCCATTGAGGTCAGTGCCACTTGATGCTGCGGTCGCAGAGGCGTTGGGTACTTTGGCGGTATCGGACGCTGAGATTTTTATTCTGCTGACATCTATTTGTAGTTCTTGTGCAACAATTTGCGCGACCTTGGTGAACAACCCTTGCCCCATCTCTGTACCGCCATGATTGAGATAGACCGTGCCGTCCGTATAGATATGGATTAACGCGCCAGCTTGATTAAGGTGCGTGGTGGTAAAAGATATGCCGAATTTAAGCGGGGTGATGGCTATGCCGCGCCTTAATAGTGGCTGACCGGCATTCCAAGTCTGTATTTCGGTGCGACGGGCTTGATAGTCGGAGCTTGCTTCTAGCTGATCAACAAGGTCGCCGATAATGTTGTGTTCTATGACTTGTTTGTATGGTGTAACGTTCCGATCAGTTATGCCGTAAAAATTGCGTCTACGAACCGCTAGTGGATCTTTGCTAAGGCTCCGGGCTATGTCGTCAATGATGTATTCAATGGCAAACATGCCTTGGGGGCCGCCAAAACCACGGAAGGCTGTGTTTGACACTGTGTTTGTTTTACAGCGATGTGAAACAATGGTGACATGTTCAAGGAAATAGGCATTGTCACAATGGAACATGGCGCGATCGTTAATGGCGCCAGAAAGATCTGCGGACATGCCGCAACGAGAAACAAGCTCAATCGAAAGGCCTTGAATCAAACCTGAATCGTCAAAACCAACGTCGTAATCGATAACAAAATCATGGCGCTTGCCCGTAACGATCATATCTACGTCTCGATCGAAGCGTAGCTTAACTGCCCGGTTTGTTTTTTGGGTGAGCAGGGCAGCAATGCAAGCCAAGAGCGCTGGTTGGCTTTCCTTGCCGCCAAACCCGCCGCCCATGCGCCGACATTCCACCATTATGTCGTTAGCATTTTTATGCACAGCCTTGGCGACTGCGTGTTGAATTTCAGCGGGGTGCTGAGTGGAGGCGTAAATCAAGATGTCGCCACCTTCTCTGGGGCAGGCCATAGCAATTTGACCTTCGAGGTAAAACTGGTCTTGTCCGCCGAGGTCTACTGCTCCTTTTATGCGATGTTGTGCGGCTTGCAGTGCTTTGCCACTGTCTCCGCAACATAGGGTTTTACTGGGCAAAACAAATGAGCCTGCCGCCACGGCTTCACGTGGGTCAAGAATTGCTGGTAAGACTTCGTATTCTACCTTGGCAAGGCTTAATGCCCGACGGGCGATATCGACGCTGGTCGCAGCCACGGCAAAGATTGGCTGGCCAACATATTGCGCGATGTCCGTGGCAAGAATTGGGTCGTCTGCTGACACCGGGCCATAATTGTTGGCGCCCGGAATATCTTCGCCGACAAATACCTCTACTACACCGGGGCAGGTGAGTACATCAGTTAGATCGATATTTTTAATGCGCGCATGGGCATGTGGGCTGAGGCCAAGGGCTGCATGCAGTAAGTTTCTTGGTTCTGCTATGTCATCCGTATATTCGGCTTCACCACGCACATGTAGATGGGCACTGTCGTGTGGAATCTCAGCACCAATGCCCCCCCTAATTGTATTATCGGCCATAGGAATACACACTCTGGCTGAGGCCACCTTGGCCTGGAGACTTGACGTTGTGGATAAAGCGGCGTAACAAATTGGCGGCTGCGCGTTCTCGGTAATTGCTGCTCGCGCGCATATCTGAAATAGGTGAGTAGTCTTGTTTTAGCGCTTCTAATGCGCCATCAAGGTCTGCTTGAAGGAGCCGTGTGCCGGTTAAAGCTTGTTCGCAAGCGGTACCGCGCTGTGGTATTGCCGCCATACCGCCGAAGGCGATGCGTACATTCTCGGCACTTCCATCCGCAGCTAAATCAATACTAAAACCCGCGCAAACAGCAGAGATGTCTTGATCAAAGCGTTTGCTGAGCTTGTACGTGGCTACATGCTGCTCGGCGCGACGGGTGGGGATGATTATACGTTCAACAAACTCACCCTCGGCGAGAGCATTGTGCTGATAGCCAAGGTAAAAATCACTCAATGCAAGTGTGCGGGTCTGCGGGCCTTTTCGTAGGACCAAATTTGTATCCAGTGCGAGCAACGCTGGCATGCTATCGCCGATGGGTGAGCCGTTAGCTACATTGCCACCCAGGGTCGCGGCATTGCGGATTGGGGTGGAGGCAAACCGAGTGAGTAACTCTTGCAGTTCAGGATAAGCTTTTTGCAGTACTGGTAACGCCTGGCTAAACGTCACCGCGCAACCAATGTCTAACTGATGCGCTTGCTCGTCAATGCTTTTAAGTTCAGCCACACCACTCAAAGATATGATGTGAGGAAGGTGTATTTGTTTCTTGGTCACCCACAAACCAGCATCAGTGCCGCCCGCTAGGATCGTGGCTTTTGGATGGGTTTCAACTAGAGTCGCCAGCGCGTCGATGGTTGCTGGTGCGTGATATGTTTGGTTACGGGTGGTTATTGCTAGTGGTAGGTCGCCCGCGATACCACCTAGTGCGGCGATGGTTTTTCGTGCGAGTTCGTCTGTAGGTTTTGTATAGCCGTGCATGGATGCGGCTGCGTCTAAGATCGGTCGATATCCTGTGCACCTGCAAAGATTTCCAGATAGAGCTTCGTCTACCGTTTTTCGATCTGTCGGTTGTTCGTTTTGGTAGTGGGCATACAGCGACATTACAAACCCTGGCGTGCAAAAACCACATTGTGAAGCGTGATGGTCGACCATAGATTGTTGGACTGGGTGCAAGTCATTAACAGAGGGCGCTAGACTTTCTACAGTAAAAAGGGCTTTGCCTTGCAGTGTAGGTAAGAATTGGATGCAGGCGTTGACCGCCCGATAGCTTAGTCTGTTCGCGTCTGTTATCTCGGCAAGAACCACAGTGCACGCACCACAATCGCCTTCGGCGCAGCCTTCCTTGGTGCCGGTGCGCGGCAAATCTTCACGAATATATTGCAGCACAGTTCGAGTCGGTGTGGGGTTTTCTATCTCGACAATTTCACCATCGAGTACAAAGCGCATTGTGGAGGAAGAAAGTGTGGGTGAAGGCGTGTTGGTCATTGCGTTAGATACCCAGTTTTTTGATGCGCTAACTTACCCATAATGTAGGTTGCGGCAATGGAGCGATCTTCACCCAGAATCATTTGCATAAATAGTCTTTCTTCGATGGTGTTTGCTTGTGCTATGCGTCTTGTTAGTAATGGTGTGGCCTGAGCATCTAAAACAATAAAATCGGCTTCTTTGCCGACCGTGAAATTACCTACTTTATCCTCAATACCTAAAGTTTTGGCAGCACCCAAGGTGGCTAAATATAAGGCTTCGCTACTGGCCAGACTTTGCTGTTGTAGTTGCAAAACTTTGTAGGCTTCATTCATTGTTTGCAGCAAGCTTAAACTAGTACCACCGCCAACATCTGTGCCTAAGCCAACGTTAATATTGTGTTGGCGTGCACGGGCAAGATCAAACAAACCGCTGCCTAGAAATAGGTTTGAAGTTGGGCAAAAAGCGATGCCTGCCTTGGCTTTTTCTAGTTCTATATAGTCTTCGTCTTCGAGATGCACGCTATGGGCGAATACCGCACGTTCGCGAACCAAGGCATGACGCTTGTACACATCCAAGTAGCTGTGTGCATCTGGAAATAGTTCAGCGACCCAGCGGATTTCGTTGTGATTTTCAGCAAGATGCGTGTGGATGAGTGCGTCAGGGAATTCATCCGCCAATTTTCCGGCGGCGGTGAGTTGTGCATCACTACTGGTGATGGCGAAACGGGGAGTAATGGCATAATGCAGCCGGTCCTGCCCGTGCCACTGCTCGAGTAGAATTCGAGACTCGGTGTAACCAGTTTGCGCCGTGTCTTGCAAATTGTCAGGGCAATTCCGGTCCATCATTACCTTGCCTGCCGCCAGGCGCATGTTTTTTTGTTGCGCAGCATTAAAAATGGCGTTCACGGAAGCCGGGTGGACGGTGGCGAATACCAGTGCACTGGTGGTGCCGTTGCGCAGTAATTCGTTAATAAAGAAGGTAGCGCCTTCTTCGGCAACGGCTGCATCGATGTAGCGTGCTTCCGCAGGAAAAGTATAGTTTTCTAGCCATTCTAATAACTGCGTGCCATAGGAGGCGATGATATCGATCTGCGGAAAGTGGATGTGGCAATCTATGAGCCCGGGCACAAGGATGTTGTCGCCATGGTTAATAACCGTTGTATCGCCGGTCAATTTTTTCAGCAACGCATCCGCTGGGCCTACCTCGACGACTTTGCCTTGCTCTAGAATAAGGACGCCGTCGGCAAAATATTCGAGGGCTGTGCTGTCGTGGGATGGGTCTGCTAAACAGTGAGCCACCTGTCCACGATGGGCGACGAATGTGCTCATGGGGCTAACTGCCACGATAAGTGTTGTAAGACCAAGGTGATACCAACAGCGGTACATGATAATGGCTGTCAGTGCCGATGCTGAAGCGCAAAGTGATCAGATCAAGAAATGGTGCTGTATGGGCATCACATGATTCATTCTCACCCGCTTGAGCAGAAAAATAATCTGCCACGCGAAACTGTATTTCATAGAGCCCAGTCATGAATTCTGCCGCTGCTAGGAGTGGGCTATCTGTGCGGCCGTCACTGTTGGTTTGCGTGGCCGCAAGCAATGCTCGGCTTTCAGACTCGCTGTTGTCCTCTCTGTTGGATTTAGTCTCTATGCGAAACAGCTTGATCGGTATTCCCTGTGCGGGAATGCCGTGGGCTGTATCTAGTACGTGGGTTGATAAGCCACCCATGATGTCTCCTAATTTAGACCATTGGTATTGCGCTAACGTGGGTGCGACGTTTTAATAAATCGATTGTTTGTCGATGAATTGTATCGAGCAGGTCACCCTCATCTAGCCGCGTCAGTTTACCCTGATCGACGAGGAGTTCACCTTGTATCCACACATTTGTCACGTCACTAGCACGAGCGGCGAAGACCAAATTCCACAGGACGGGATCGTGATCTTCGGCCACGACGATGGGTAACATATGCGGTTGCCACAGGTCGACGGTAATCAGATCTGCCTGCTTGCCTGTTTCTAGAGAACCAACTTGTTGGTCAATGCTGAGTAAGCGCGCGCCTTGAATGGTGGCCAGTTCCAACGCCTGTTGAGCATTGATGCATTGCGCGTCGAGGTGATGCACTTTTTGCAACAAACTGGCGGTTTTCATGCACTCGAACATCGACAGAGAATTATTGGATATGCCACCATCACTACCAAGACCTACAGGAATGCCTTCCGCCATAAAACGGGGTAAAGGGGCGACGCCAGAGGCCAATTTCATGTTGCTGATGGGGCAGTGAGCAACACCGGTACCGGTACGCACCAATGCCTGAATTTCTTCATCATCTAACCACACGCAGTGCGCCAACACTGTGCCTGGACGCAAAATTCCGTATTCTGCAAATTGCAGTACAGGGCGCTTGCCAAAGAGTTCTTTGACCACCTCTACTTCCTCGACTTGCTCACTGGTATGCGTGTGAATATGCACGCCTTTATCCAACGCCAGAGCATTAGCTTGGCGATACATTTCTGCTGAACAATAGGTGATGTGTTCCAAGCCCACCCAGGTGTGAATTTTGCCGTTGGCCCGGCCATGGCACCGGTCGATTAGATCGGCAGTGCTGTCGAGTGTTTCGAAGAAAGTTTTATCTGGGTTATCGGCGGCATAGGGAATGAGCTCTGCACGAATGCCGACCAATTCTGCCGCATCTGCAGCTTTGTGTAGTAGGCGGTACATATCTGCGACGGTGGTGGTGCCACCTTTTAAGGCTTCCATGTAACTAACAAGGCAGCCGTAGAATGCATCTGCTTCTGTGAGCACTTGATGCTCACGTTGATATTCGGGTAACCAATCCATCAGCTGGGCATTTTCTGAAAAGCCCTTTAGCAAGCTAGAATGGCTGTGTACGTCAATTAAGCCGGGTAAAACTGCCAGTTTTCCACCCCCATCAAGTATATGGGTGCCGTTCGGAATTTCGATTGAGTCTGCCGACCCTACTGCTAAAATTTGTTTCTCATCGAACACGATAGTGCCGTCTTCGATGACATCGAAACTTGCGTTGACGGTAATAATTTTGGCGTGGGTAATGGCCGTTTTCTGTGCCATGCCAGATATCCTTACTGAATTAAGAGGTGGGCGGTGTCATGATACCGGCTTTTAGCCCCATAGTGATCAGCGCTGTGCGATTGAAGCATCTGACGTCGACATGAGCGTGAAGTATAGGAAAATCTGTATGTTAAAGCCGGTCCTGTTCAGCTGCCTATTGATATTTAGCGCTTTTGCCTATGGCGCTAGGGATGCAGGGCCACAAGATAAGCCCATATCCATTACACCCATGCCGATAAAGGTGGTTGTTGTGGCCATGTATGAGCATGGTGAGGTGACTGGTGACGCGCCGGGTGAGTTTCAGTATTGGGTAGAACGCTTGCCGTTGGATCAAGAAGTTGAGTTTGCCCTTGGTCCTTATC
>Ga0256847_1001518_pt1 | contig 11639 bp, 11 predicted proteins | sample TeddybearmetaG_FD_189099 | JGI IMG/M metagenome (GOLD analysis project Ga0256847, IMG submission 189099) | Hydrothermal vent microbial communities from East Pacific Rise, Pacific Ocean - Teddybear | ecosystem: Environmental > Aquatic > Marine > Hydrothermal vents | place: Pacific Ocean: East... | reverse complement strand
GGTAACTAATCCAACCCCCCCCTGAAAAAACAGACTCTTGTTTTAGATCCTCTCTTGGTGGTTGAGAGAACCGAATCATGTTTCCCTTTAAATTATCTCCTAATTATGCAAATATGCCGATTATCAAAGAAAAAGGTTAGTCCCTCTCATGTTGTCGGTCCCAATGCTCCAGCGTCACGCAGAACTACGCAAAAACACGAATGAATTAAGCGATTTCCTTAGCGACAGTTCAACCAAGTTCATAATCAACCATCGAGGTAGATTTGTATGCAGTGGAGGCAAACCTATTTACTTTAGTCATGTCGAACTCGCTCAAGCAACATCAATCAAATTGTCGCTCAACAATGGCAAATCGGTGGAAACTACCTACTTGGGGGAAATGGAAGCGCAACATTACTTTATGTTAAACATTAAACAACTACCCGAAGCTCTCGAAACCAAGGAACTACTTGATCTTCGTACTGCCGCTATGAATGCAAACGCGTTCGATATAAGCCTGCTGTTTTACTCACAGGGATTATCTAATTGGCATTTCAGCCATGCTTTTTGTGCAAAATGTGGTTCTGAAACTGCCACAGCGCAAACGGGTCATAGTAGAGTTTGTTGCAATGCAGACTGTGGCAAGGAGCACTTTCCCAGGATCGAGCCTGCGGTGATTTTTTCTATCCAGACGACAATTGAAAATACGCCGAAAATACTTCTTGCCCGACAACCCAATTGGCCGAAAAAACGCTATTCGGTTATCGCGGGTTTCGCCGAACATGGAGAGTCGCTAGAGCATGCCGTTGCACGGGAAGCATTAGAGGAAGTTGGTCTTGAAGTCAGTAATATTAAATATATCTCATCGCAGCCGTGGCCCTTTCCTGCATCCTTAATGCTCGGTTTTAGCAGTGAAACAAAACAGCACGATATTTGTCTAGTCGATGAAGAGCTTGAACATGCCCAGTGGCTAAGTGCAGAGGAAATCAAAAATCAGGTAGAACAAGGGGAATTGTTAATGCCTTATTCGGTATCCATCTCTTGGCATTTGGTGGATCTTTGGTATCGAGAACAGACAGGAATGTCACTTAAGAGTTTGAATTCTCGCTGATTGCCTACGCATCTACTCCGTTGAGGAAGAGCGAGGTTGTACTGTTGATTTTCTGGGCTAAAAATACAATGTCATTGCGAGCATAGCGCGGCAATCTCTTGAAGGGATGCAATATCGTTTTAGTATGATCCGAACATCGTACCAATCTTATGGCGATTACCGCGTCGTACCTCCTCGCAATGACGGTATTATTGTGGAGAAGTTCGCAGAAAAACACGTGCTCTCAGCGGGATGAGCGTCAGGATGAAATAAATAACAATATGAAAAAAGAAACCAAACGAAAAATAGTTAGTTGGACAAATCAAACGCTTATATTTGTCGCACTATTTTTTGCGATTACCTGGTGGCAACAAAAGGATATGTTGCAAACTAATTCCAAGGCTCTGTCTCCAGAATTTTCTTTGGTAGATATGCAAAATATTGTGCAAAAATTTATTCCTGACCAACAAAAACAGAAAACATTGATCTATTTTTTTGCCCCTTGGTGTGGTGTTTGTCATGCTTCTATCGATAATATTGAAGCAATTAAACGCTCAGCTGAGGGTGAGATTAATTTTTACCTGGTAGCTTTAGATTGGAAAACCAAGCAAGAAGTGGAACTGTTTTTGTCGAGTCACAAACTCACCATCCCTGTTGTTCTCGGCACCCGAGAGACACAAGAAACGTTTCAGATTAGAGGCTTCCCCAGTTATTACGTTATTGATAGCAAAGGCAGTATACAGTCCAAAGATATGGGTTATACGACAGAGCTAGGCATGCGGATTCGTTTGGGTTTAGCGGAGATCTAATATTAGAAAAATAGACACTGTTCTTAACTGTTTTCGACTTATAAGTCTCGTTCTAATAAATAAGAAACTCAAGCCCTTTTCTACAAGACAAATTTAATCCAGCAGAGATTGGCAATCAATACAGCATTTTGAATCTGGTTTTATTTTCAATCGCGCAAACAAAATTTCACCACCGCATTCTTGGCAATAACCGTAGTCACTTTCTGTTTGATCGTTTTCCCTTTTTAATCTAGTTAAAACTTCCTCGAGTCTAGTTACTAACTTTCTGTCTCTAATCATTGATGATACGGCCATTTTTTGTTGTTGAATGGCGTCAATTCTAGATACGCGTCCGGTGGCCGATTGGTCGAGCTGTACTGTTTGACTAGAGTTTTCTGACAGATTTAGTTGATCAGTTAACTGTCGAATTTGACCTTTGACAATTTCTACAATTATTTGCCGATCGGAAATTAGCATTAATGCTTCACATTCATGAAAATTGGTTTTTCAGCTACGTTTTTCCAACGATAGAATATTTTTGAGTCTTCACCTTCAGAACAACCACAACTATTTCCACAGGCGCCCGAAGCATCAATCACTTCTACGCTTCCTTTCTTTTTCCAATGAGACAACATACCAAGCATGATCGATTCAGACAGGTAGAAATGCCGCGATAAATCTGTCACACTCATTTGACCTCTTTCAATTAGCAATTTTTTTATTTCCATGAGCATATTATGCTAACTCACTAAAACAGAATTGTTGCTAGACTCAAGATCAGAGCCAGACTCAGAGCCAGAATCAGAACTCGAATGTGTGTCAGAGCGCGATTTATTTGCCCAATGCTTTAAAATAATAACATGTATCAAATGTAATAAAGCAAAACCTATAATCCAACTTAACGCTGTAACCGGACTTTCTTCAATTTGCCCTGCTTGATAAACCATTGTTGAAAGACTGTAGGCTAAAAAAGTTGTCCACCAAATAGAAAAAAGGGTCCATCGACTCCCTGTTTCTTTTTGCGTGGCGCCAAGCGCAGATACACACGGAGAATAAAGTAAAATAAACAATAGATAACTAAATGCGCCTAGTGTCCCATCAAATGAACTTCTTATCACACCAAAAATTGACTCGCTGACGTTCTGTTCTTCTGCGATAGACTGAGTATCCGTGACATCTACACCTAAGCCTAGAGGATCTGCCCAACTGCCTAGTGCATCAGACAAGTTATCGGGCACAGTTTGCAGAGCCTCTGCTAGTTTTTGTTTGAGATCGAACGCTTGTTCTTCCGACGTCACATCCACTTGACTTAAATAGAGCGCATCGATCGTGCCAACAATAACTTCCTTGGCAAATAAACCAGTAAATAAACCAACTGTGGCGGGCCAGTTATCTTCCTTAATTCCAATGGGTTCGAAAACAGGGGTCAAACTTTTACCAACATTAGTCAGGATTGATTTTTCGGTATTCTCATTTCCAAAAGAAAAATCAGTGCCTAATGAATTAAAGAAACTTAAAATAACCACAACAATAACAATGAGCTTGCCCGCGCCTAACACGAAAGACTGGAGTTTCTCCCAGGTTTTTAGCAATACATTTCTCAGTTGTGGTAAATGATAAGCGGGTAGCTCCATGACAAAAGGTGTTGTTTCCCCGGCTAGTAGCGTTTTCTTTAACATTAATCCAGTTAGAACGGCGATAACAATTCCGATTAGATAGAGTGAAAAAATAAGGTTTTGTGCATTATCCGGAAAAAAAACAGCGGTAAATAAAATATACACCGGTAGTCTTGCACCACAAGAAATAAAGGGGCTCATCATAACCGTCATAATGCGATCTTTCTCATACTCCAAGGAGCGCGTTGCATAAATTGCAGGGACTGTACAGCCAAGACCAACCATTAAAGGAATAAACGATTTCCCGGGCAAGCCTATCGCTTGCATAAATCTGTCCATTACAAATGCACCACGAGCTAAATAACCAGTGTCTTCAAGTACTGCCAAAAACAAATACAAACTACCGATGATCGGTATGAAGGTCGAGACGACTTGGACGCCGCCACCAACACCATTGGCTACTAAAGTAACAAGCCAATCTGTCATCCCCAAATTAGCCAGCCAGATTGCAGCACCTTCGACTAAAACGGCATTAGTAGTTTGATCGAATACATCGATCAATGCGCCGCCAAAATTAATGGTGAACAAAAACATCAGATAGGTGATAAACAAAAATATTGGTACGCCTAAATATTTGTTGAGAAAAAACTTATCTAGTCTGGATGATAAGCTGCGTGATATTTGACCTTCCCTTTGAACACTTTTTTTGACCCAGCTTAGTATTTTTTTATACCTCGCATCAGCCACCGCAATATCAATGTCTTCTCCGAAAGTATCAAATATTTGCTCCTGAATTCGGTTAAGCTCAGATCGTATCTCCAATTTTATTCCAGATTTTATGTTATTTGGAACAGGATGGTTTTTATCTTCTATAAGACGCACAGCCAACCATTCTGGTAGGACAGAAAGTGTCTCTTTAGAAGTCTTGAGTAAGTCTAATATAGACTGGTAAAACCCTTTTAGCGGAGTATCAAAATCTAGTTGAAATGAAGCTGGTTTATTTTTCTTATCAGCAAGACTAACAATTTCCTCAGCCAACAGATTACCATTTCTTTCTCGACTAGCGACAAACGGAAAAATGGGGCAACCTAATAATTCAGACAGTTTATCAATATTGATATTCAGTTGATTGGATTTAGCTACATCCATCATATTCAATACAATCAACATCGGTTTACCCATTTCCAACAACTGCGTAGTTAGATAAAGATTACGCTCGATATTGGATGCGTCAATGATGTTAATAATAAGATCTGCATCGTCCGAAAGAATATAGTTTCGAGCGATTTTCTCATCAAGGGCAATAGACTCGTCAACGGCATCTAACGAATAGGTGCCAGGCAAATCGACTACTTGAATGGTCGAATTAGGATCAAATTTAGTTGATGATTTTAACCAACCCAATTTTTTCTCTACCGTGACGCCCGGCCAATTACCAACTTGATGTCTGGAGCCTGTGAGTAGGTTGAATAGAGTGGTTTTACCACAATTGGGGTTGCCGCAAAGAGCAATAGTAGAATGATGTGGCATGTTGGTTTAACTCGGTACTATTTGACCAGTTGGCGAATTGAATAACTGATTGGCTAGCTGACTAGCTGAACTTGAATACCTTGTGCCTCGTTACGACGAAGACTGAGTGAAAAGCCTCTCAGATTAAGCTCTAAAGGACCTCCGAGAGGCGCTTTACGTAGAATATTCACTTCGATCCCGGGTGTTAAGCCCATAGATAGTAACTTTCGACGGAAAATACCGCCTGCATTACCTAGGCTGATGACCTTTACTTTCTGTTTTTCGGCAACATTAGCCAAACTTTGAATCATTCTACTACTCCGTTTATATCCTGTTAGTTGTTGACTAGGCTAGAGAAAGAAAAACTTTGTAATTGCTGATTTGATCCTAGCGACATCTCTATAACAAGAGCTTAGTAGAATATTATCCTAAATGCGAATCATTTTCAACTAGGTTTGCTAATGATAGTGTTTCTTATTGTGATCTAGATCACTTATTCCTGAATCTCTTCGACAATAATGAGCTTCACAGTAAATAGTTAGCGAGTAGCAATGCCTACCATCGTTTAATTAATTGTCTACGAATTGTCAACAGATTAGGGGAAAGGTCGTCTTAGTGAAGTTCGGAACGGGGCTGATCCATCAATAATTCAAACCGTTTTGCGGTCAGTAATCCATCACCAACTGTATTTTCAAGCTCAATCGTTTCCTGCAAACCTAAATCACCAAACGGTTGGCCAAATCGCATAATGCACTCCTTATTGATCCGCTGCATCAGGCCACGGTGTTTTTTAGCGGCTTTCACCGCTTGTATCAGCAATTTAGTAAAATCAGAATCTGTCATGACGACTACTCCTATGACAATAACTACGTTCTTCAGCTAAGGTTATCGGCCAATAAAACAAACACTTAAGCACAAAATCAACCTCATTTAACTCTTCCCTTGGAATATACAGAAAGTAAATAACTGATATAATCCACTATTCTGACTCAAAGCATCGCAGCGCTTAGATCAAGCGAACTTAATTGGAGAAGGTTTAACAGTATGGTTCAGAGATTGAAAAAGATCAAAGAATGGAACAATGTCGATAAAAAAAAATTCCATAATGAGATTCTACCAACAAATCAGCCTGCAATTCTAAAGGGCTTAGTGAGCGATTGGCCTTCCGTCAGTAGGGCAAAAGAGTCTAATCAGTCAATCGTCGAATACATGATCAATTTTGAGCAAGGTCTTCAGACCACGGCGCTAATATCGCCACCAGAGGTTAAAGGACGTTTTGACTACCAACCAGACATGAAGCGATTTAATTTTGAACGCTCAAATCAACCACTGCGCAAAATGCTGGAAGATCTCATTAATTTAGCAAAGATAGCTAATCCTCCCGCTTTTTCAATTCAAGGAATTGATGTCGAACAGCATTTTATTGGTTTTTCCGCAGAAAATAAGCAGTCATTACTGGAGCAAACAGAAAATGCGCGAGCTTGGATAGGAAACCGCACAACAACCAGAACCCACTATGACCACGTTGACAATTTGGCGTGTGTAGTAGCCGGTCATCGCAAATTTACTCTATTTCCGCCAGAGCAAGTTAGTAACTTGTACGTTGGTCCTTTACTCTCAACCCCGGCAGGCCCTTCGGTTAGTTTAGTTGATTTGGCGGAACCTGACTTAGTAAAATATCCAAAATTTGAAAATGCGTTAAGTAACGCACTAGAAGCAGAATTAGAACCGGGAGATGCTATTTACATCCCGTATTTTTGGTGGCATAACGTTGAATCACTCGATGAATTTAATATTTTAGTTAACTATTGGTGGAATCAAGGAAACACATCCTCCGATATACCATACCAATGCCTATTACAAAGTATGCTATCGATCCCGCAATTACCTGCATACAAACGAAAAATTTGGCGAAAGTTTTTTGATCATTATGTTTTTCAACTTGACGGCTCGCCTGGTGAACACTTGCCAGATGATTTACAAGATATTGTCACCAGTTTATCGCCTGAACATAAAGAAAAGATGAAGAAAATGATCAGTGCATCGCTGCTGCAATAGAGCAAACCAATTAATTAACTAACACGATTAAGAATACCAACCTCATGTCTAAGCTCAAAAACATTGTCATCCTAGGTGGCGGAACTTCCGGCTGGTTTACCGCAGCGGTTTTGGCTTTTCAGTACAGAAATAATCCAATCAACATCGAATTGGTTGAGTCTGATCAGATAGGAATTATTGGCGTTGGTGAAGCTACCATACCACCTTTTTTAGATGCACTACGCAGTATCGGAATTGATGAAATCGATTTTATCAAAGCAACTCAAGCAACTTTTAAGTTGGCAATAAAATTTACGGGCTGGAAAAACAAACAACACGACTATCTGCACCCTTTTGGTCAACTTGGACAAGATGTTCAATACCAAAATTTTTATCAGTGTTTTCTAAAGATGCGCATTCTCGACCCAACTCTGTCTTTGATAGATTTTTCGCCGAGCGGAAAAATGTGTGAATCTAATAAATTTGTATTCCCGCATCAAGCAAAAAACACTGCAGCGGAAGCCTCAGCATTCGCATTACATCTTGATGCGAAGCTAGCCGCCGACTATTTTAGAAGACACGCAGAAAAGCTTGGTGTACACAGAACCGAAGGTCTGGTCAAAGAGGTAAACCTAGACGATGAAGGATTCGTTGAATCTTTAGTTCTAGAAAGTAAACGAATAATTAATGGTGATTTTTTCTTTGATTGTTCAGGGTTCAGATCAATCATAATCGGTGGTGCGTTAGGTGGAGAATTTGAAGACTGGTCTCAATACCTAACGGTTAACAAGGCGGTTACACTGCCAACAAAAAATGAACCTGATCTTCCATGTTTTACAGAATCGACAGCACAAGACTACGGCTGGAGTTGGAGAATTCCACTACAGACTCGCACCGGAAATGGCTATGTTTTTGATAGCAATCACTGCAGTGTCGAGGAGGCGAAAAAACGATTACTAGAAATAGTCCAAGGTGAACCCATTGGTGAGCCTCAACTTGTACACTTTAAAACGGGCATCACAAAACAACCTTGGATAAAAAATTGTATAGCAATTGGTCTCGCTGGAGGCTTTTTAGAGCCCTTAGAATCGACAGCAATTCACATGATTACCAGAGGTATAAAACACTTCATTAGAATGATCCCTAATCAAAAATACGATCAGGTTTTGGTTAATGAATACAATCGAAGAATGAGAAACGACTTTGAGGAAATTAGAGATTTCCTTATTTTGCACTATGTTACAACAGAGCGAACTGATACTCCTTTTTGGCAATATTATAAAAGCATGTCCTTACCCGAAAGTTTGCAGTATAAACTAGCACTTTTCAGGAGACGCGGCTTATTGGTCGGTGGTGAAGATGATCTATTTCTATCGGATAATTGGTACGCGGTGTTAGATGGTATGGGAGTGTTCCCAGAATCTTATGACCCGCTGCTCGACACCATCAATTTTAGTGAAATTGCAGGCCTACTTAAGCAAATTCCAGGCTCGATAAATCAAGTAGTGAGGAATTTACCGACACATCAAGATTTTATCGAGCGTGTCTGCAAAACAACAATTGCAAAAATGGAGTAAAGCGACTTGAAGACATTTCAAAGCGGTAAGCTAGCAATGATATTTGATTATTGTCTGTTACATTAATTCTTTGAGTAATTTCTTAAATTTAACTCTCTTCTTATAGCCTTCAAAAAAATACTTGTGAATAACTTCGTTTTTCCCGTTCACAACGATCACGCCGGGGAAAGGAATTCCGTAGTGGCGATCAGTTGGTTGGTGATCAGTATTAACAACGTTAAAGGCTTTAAATGTCTGAACATTTTGGTCAGACCATAGAGAGAAACTTAGCTTTTTATTTTGTGAAAATTTCCGTAAAATTTGTGGCGAATCATAAGAAACACCCACTACACCATATCCTCTTTTTTTAAACTTACCAGCAACCTCATTTAGCTCTAATAAGTGACGCTTACAAAAGGGACACCAGTCGGCCGAGCGAAATAAAACAATTACTACCCCTTTTTTGCGCATCGCATTGTTCAGGAGTTGTTTATCGCCGAACTGATCTACTACAAACATGGCCGGTAATTTAGAGCCTAGTTTTGGCCCCGTATCTATCGGAGGCTGATCCGCAACAACATTAAATGTCATAACGGTAAAAATTATCAAGAATAGCTTTGTGAAAGTATTTATCAATGATTTTAACGAGTAATGGCTGATCATTTCGCTGTATTCCTTGTTATTATAGATTGTTACTATTCGTTGAACATTTGTATTCTGACATAAAAGAAACCTTTACCGCTTTTAACGACGAAGGCTACTAACTACAGGAATGGGTTTAATGACCTGTCTATTATTAAACGCGTTGTGGGCTGAAAAGTTACAAAATACTATTTGATCGTTCTAGTCGAGCGACAGGTCGGGAACAAAACACATCGTAAATATTGTTGGCCAGCGTTGCGACCGCTTTTTTCCACCTTTATTTCCATCTCACTACCACAGCTTGGACATCCTTCCTCATCGTCGAGTATCGAGCTAATTTGACTACTTGTGTCCAGGTGCTTCAACCCTGAAATTAATCCTTGTTTTTTTCGTTTTGCTTCTATAGTTTCCACGATGTTTTTAATTTCTTTAGTAGTAAGTAATAACTCCCGTTTTGTTCTAATATATTCCATATACCCATTTCCGTGGGTTGTTCTTGCCCGCATGCTGGACGCAAAACCAGAAATTCTATCGAAAACCACGACAGAAAATATTTTTTTCTTGTCGAGGTTGATCAAACTTCTTAATGTTTCGGTGTTTTTCTTAAGCTGCTTAGATGGATTAGGAAACTCGTGTGCTTCGTTTTTATTGACGATCTGAAGCCATGTATTACTCGATTCAGCCCCGTCAATGACGCCTGTGTGATCAAAGCTTGCCACCACAAATACGCCAAATCGGCTAACAATAATAAAATCAATTTGGATCAGACCTTCAAAGGTAAGCAAAACCACATCACTCATCACGTAGTAAGAATCAGATTCAATTAAGTACTGGGTGGCAGCATCAACCTGTTGTTTGCATCGTCGAGCTTTCATAGCCTGCGAGTTGTGGATTACAAACCCTACAGCCGCAACAATGGCAGCTAATATTATGAGAAAAATGATCATTGTGTTTTGATGTGTGCTTCCATGTTTACAACTTTAGATTACTTTTGTTGTTTTATACAGTCTCCAATTGACTGGTAATGCATCGCATAGAGTAATATACCCCATTTATTTCGTCAATCTACAGATAGAAATAGTTATTCCTAATCCAGCATATAAGGATAGACGCATACAGTGCTTTTTACTTCATTCTCGAAATGTTCTCTCGAGAATCTGCTAATTCCTGCATTAGAGTTCGCGATATTCCCCATGAAACACGTTAGGAATGACGCAGTTTTGAACGATTAATGACAAAATTTAGTATTTGATTGATAGATCGTAGAGAAAAATATCATAGGCTCAAAGGATCGGCTAAAATGATAGTAAGACCTCTCTATTGCTCTTGGTTCATGGCAAGCGGTTAAATTCAGCAGTTTATCCATGATTTCTTAAAATACAGGCATGATTTGAATCACTTCTCAGATAAAATTCGATTACTACTGTTCTCATTTGGGCTGATATTGGGACTATTCTCTGTCCAGACTGCAAATGCCAGTATTAATCTAGAGCAAAACGAACCAATCTTACTATCGGGAAAAATCCAATACCTTGAAGATGTTGACCGATTACTCAGCAAAGAGAATATTCTAGATACTCGGATACAAAACCAATTCCAACATCTTCCAACAGATCGTGATTCGTTCGGTGTCACCAATAGTCATTGGTGGTTTAAGATCCAGATTAGATATACTCAGTCACCTTCGGAAGCGCGATTGTTATTGCTGGATACACCGGTAATATTTGAAGCCCATTTATTTCAACAAAATAAAAATCAATTAATAGAGATTGCAAAAGGAGGCTTTGCATTCCCTGCAAGTCAAAGAGCAATAAAAGACTCAAGGCTGATATTTCCACTCCCCAACCAAGACGTAGAAACAACCTATTATCTCAAAATATATAATGATGGCACGCTGCAACTTCCATTAGTTATTTATGAGCCAAAAGCACTTATGCAAAAGCGGAGTCAACTGAATGGTATTTTGGGTCTTTATTTTGGTTTGCTTTTCTCTATGGTTTTGTACAATTTGTTCGTTGGCTGGTCTACGCGTGATAGCGCCTATTTCTATTATGTCGGATACATTATTTCCCTTATCTTATTCATGTCATTCAACGAAGGATATGCCCAACTACTACTTTTCCCTAATTCCCCACATATCGCCTATACCGGCATTAATTTGGGTGCTGCTGCAATTATATTATTCGCTACACAGTTTGCGAGAGTATTTTTATCAACTAAAAAAATCGCTCCTAAACTTGATGTATGGCTAAAGCTAAACATGCTACTTGCTATACTGTATTTGTTGTTTGATACGTCGTTAAGCGGTATATATAAGGCAAATATTATTCTATCACTATCGCTGCTTTTTTTGCTTTCAATGTTAATTGTCGGTTTTTATTGTTGGTTCCAAAAAACACCTTTTGCTCAGTATTTTATTCTG
>Ga0256847_1001517_pt1 | contig 11649 bp, 7 predicted proteins | sample TeddybearmetaG_FD_189099 | JGI IMG/M metagenome (GOLD analysis project Ga0256847, IMG submission 189099) | Hydrothermal vent microbial communities from East Pacific Rise, Pacific Ocean - Teddybear | ecosystem: Environmental > Aquatic > Marine > Hydrothermal vents | place: Pacific Ocean: East... | reverse complement strand
TACCCAGGGGTACTCAGCTCGATCAGGTCCATTGTCACTGGCATACACGACAACAGTATCGTCGCTTAAGTTAAGTTCTTCTAGGGTGTCGAGTACTCGACCAACGCGATAGTCATGCTCCAACATGGCATCTGCATAACGCCCTACACCTGAGCGGCCTGCAAAATCTGGGTGTGGCAAGGAAGGGTGATGCATGAGCGACCAGGATACTACCAGGAAGAAGGGCCGTTTCTCTCGAGCGGGGTCGCGTAAAAAGGCGATCGATTTTTCTTCTATTGTTTCTTCTATAAACGGCCGACGAGCGTAGTTATATTCGCCAACCACCTTGAGCCCGTCTTTGGCGGTGCCTTCATACAAGTTGAACTTAGGTAGCATCTCTTTAGGAAATCCAACAGATCGTGGGAAGTTCACAATGCCGGTGCTGTTTGGAAACCCCCACCAATGGTCGAACCCTTGGTCAGTGGGCAGGCGACCTTTACTGGCGCCTAAGTGCCATTTCCCATACAGCGCTGTGTCGTAGCCCGCATCTTTAAGTGTTTCGGCTAAGGTTATTTCCCATGGTGCTAACCCTTGGGGTAGTCCTGGTACAGGTGTGGCCACGGTTGTGCCAGAGCGAACAGCGTAACGTCCAGTCATTAAGGCAGACCGAGAGGGCGTACAAGTGAGTTCTACGTTGAAGTTAGTTAACCGCATGCCTTGTGCAGCTAAAGAGTCGATGTTGGGGGTTGGAGCACCGCGAATAATGCCCCCGCCATATACGCCTAAGTCACCGTAACCAAGATTATCACTCAGAAGAATCACGATGTTTGGCGGTGAGCTGGCCCAGGTAGGCCATGCCATCACGGTAAGTAATAGCAGTGTGCCCTTTATTAAATGAGTTCGCATTTCAAGTAGCATTTACTTGTTCTTAATGATTGTTAACAATTGACAAAGCGTATCTTATGCAAGAATACTTGTCACCCCTATCATTGACCGCGTGTCGTGAGACAGGCTCATTCAAAACATGTCCAGTAAGGAAAAACACAGTGAACACATCAGTTAACGGGCCGAAAAATCAGGCGATGTGGGCTCGTACCGACCGGGTGGTGCCAGGTGGTGGCGTCTACTTCACCAGGTCTGCCCGATTTGCTGGTAACGACGTGTTGCCAGGGTTTATTGAGTATGCTGAAGGCTGCCGAGTAACTGATGTTGACGGCAAGTCATACATTGACTTCAATTGCGGCAATGGGCCAAACCTGTTGGGGTACCGACACCCCGAGGTAGACGCCGCGGCCGCCGAACAGGGAAAGAAAATGGATCTAGCCTCATTCTTTCCAGATTCGATGCCTGCATATGCTGAACGTTTGCTTGATTGGGGCGAGGGGTTTGATTGGGCAATTTTTACCAAGAATGGTTCAGACAGTTCCAACTTGGCTTTGCGTATCATGCGGTCTGTCCGCCAGCGGCCCATTATCATTCTGTTTAAAGCGGCGTATCACGGCTTTGGCCTAGAAATTTCTCTATCACACGAAACCACATTCGATGAAAAGCCCAGAAACATTATTAGGGTGCCGTGGAACGATGCTGATGCCTTGTTAGGCCTTATCGAGGAATACGGCGATCAGGTAGCGGGAATACTTGTTAACCCACTCGATCAGAGCCCGGTGCAAGAAACACAGCCTATGTCGCAGACTATGGTTGATGCTATTGATACTTTTCGTGCACGCACTGGTTGTTGTGTTGCGCTTGATGATATCCGGCATGGCTTTCGCCTCCACCCCAAAGGATCACATAAACATATGGGTCTAGACGCCGACCTGCTGTGTCTTGGCAAAGCTCAAGCGAATGGCTACTCAACGTCTACAATTCTCGGTAAAAGTAGCTTGCGAGAAGGGGCAGAAAATATTCGCTTTACAGCGACCTATATGTTCTCGTCTGTTGCGTTTCGTGCTGGTATTGCGACGCTCGATATCTATGAGCGCGACAATGTTTTTGATCATCTGTCGAGTATGGGGGAGCAATTGGTTGAAGGGATTACCAAGGCAGGTCTTGAAGCGGGACATGAAGACGTTGTAATGTCCGGGCCACCTACCATGCCAACACTTCTCCTAGGTCAAGATAAAAAGGCGAAGCGAGCGCGTATGTTTGCCGCGAACGCAGCGCGATTGGGGGCAATATTTCACCCGACCCTGAATTGGTTCTTGTCCTATGCGCACAAACAAGCCGATATTGACGAGGCGATAGAAATCGCTCGTCGCGCCTTTGCTGACACGCCAATAAACGAAGTGCAAAAGTGAAGTTGGCAGAGCTATCGTTAATCAATGCTTTCGCGAGGAAACATCAAAATGGGTAAATATAGTTGGACTGTCGTCGTTGTTGTCCTCTTCGTCGTGAGTGTAGGCACCTATTTTTACCAGAAATTTGATGCGCAACTCTCCCGCCTTACACCAGAAACGATTGCTAAGCTGCAGCAAACCGTAGCTCGAGAAAACGAGGCAGCCATTGTTAAGCCAAATTTCCGTGCGAGAACTATTCAACCGCGAAATGCCTTAAAGAACGCCTACTTTGGCGATCTACACGTTCACACCGGTTGGTCGTTTGATGCTAATTTGAGCGGTAACAGGTTCGATCCTGATCAGGCCTATAGGTTTGCCCAAGGCGAAAAGCTCGAGCTGATGTCCGGTGAAATAGCACAACTGGCAGAGCCGCTAGATTTTGCGGCTATTACAGATCATGCCGAGAGTTTTGGCATGTTTGAAGGCTGTGCGGCGCCCAATATCACGCCAGAGCAAGTTGAGTTCTGCGATCTGTTTGAGAATCCCTCTTTGTCTGTATTCATGACACTACGACGACAAGGCACAAAGCGACCACCGATAAGGCCGGATTTCTGTGGTGAAAACGGTGAATTTTGCATAGAACATGGCAAGACAACTTGGCAAAAAACTCAAGCGGCAGCAGATGCCGCCTATGTACCAGGGCAGTTCACCTCCTTTTACGGTTATGAGTACTCGCCCACATGGCCAAAAGGAGGCTCGACCCATAGAAATGTGATTTTCCGCAATCGCACTGTGCCTGAGCTGGTGGTCAGTGCCTACGACGCAGCAACGGCCCCGGATCTATGGAAAACTCTTGAATCAACGTGCACCGGCGACTGTGAATTTCTAACCATTCCACACAATCTCAATCGATATTATGGCAAGGCATTTTCTAGAGTCGACGAGGATGGTCGGCCTTATACCCCACAAGATTGGGAACGGCGCGAACGTTACGAGCCAGTGGTGGAGGTGTTTCAGTCTAAAGCGATGTCTGAATGCGCCTATGGTGTCGGCACCAGTGACGAAGAATGTAAGTTCGAACAATATTTCCCCCGCTGCGAAGCAGGCGAAACTGTCGCTTGTGCTGGAGCCCAGTCATTCGCACGAGACGGTTTGAAATTTGGCTTACAGCTTGAACAAGAACTTGGTGTCAATCCGTTGCGGGTTGGTTTCATCGGCAGTACAGATGTGCATAACTCCAATCCGGGTGATACCGAAGAGTGGGACTATCGCGGCAAAAGCGGTATTAAAGATGCAAGTGCCAAGATGCGTTTGTCTAAACGTGTATTCGGACCAGGGGTCCCCATTACCCACAATCCGGGTGGCTTGGCGGCTATATGGGCGGAAGAAAATACACGTGGCGCATTGTTCGAGGGGCTGCAGCGTAAGGAAACGTTTGCCACTAGTGGTACGCGTATACGGCTGCGTTTTTTCGCCGGCTGGGACTTTAACCCCGACATGGCCAACGAAGCTGATGTCATACAAAAGGCCTACGAGCATGGTGTGCCCATGGGCGGGGTGTTACCGCCCCCTCCAGATCGGTCGAAGGCTATCGCAAAGCCAAAGTTGTTAGTTTGGGCGGTCAAAGACCCTGGGCATGCGAATCTCGACCGTGTACAAGTGATAAAAGGGTGGCTAGAAGATGGTGAGCCAAAGGAGGCGGTTTTTGACATAGCCTGTGCGGGTGAGCGCACACCAGATCCAAATACACATACTTGCCCCGACACTGATGCCCGGGTGGATTTAACAACCTGTCGAGTGACACAAGATAACGGCAATGAGGAGCTAAAAATTTTGTGGGAGGACGAAGATTTCGCACCTGACATTTCTTCGTTCTACTACGTACGGGTTTTGCAAAATCCAACCTGCAGGTGGTCGACTTACGATGCCATTCGTTTAGGCATTGAGCCTATTGCCGAGGTAGCACCGTTGATACAGGAGCGGGCTTGGTCTTCGCCAATATGGTACTCGCCTGGTTAAAGTGGAACGCTGTTAGGGCTCGTATATTTTGTATTTACTTTCAACTCGTGCTGCATGATATTTAGTTGCAGGCGTGTGGTCTGCCGCACGATCTGTCGCGTCTACGCAAATGTTCAAATAGGGTATGAAAAAGATGCAACAATTAAGTGGCGAGTCCCACAAAGATGCGGTAAACGTGTATGCCGACGCAGGGGTGGCTCGAGCAAGATCACTTGGTAACCGCGGCCCTCTTCGCTACGACAGCAATGGTGCAGTCTCGGCTGAGATTCTCCATGCATACAATCACTATGGATTTTACGTTTTCGAGAATCTGATAGATTCTGCAGAGATCGATGTATTGCGCCTAGAATTCGCAGAACTCATAGATCGCGCCCCAGTCGACAATGGTGCAGACCTAGACATCCAAGGTCGACCAGCGTTTGGGCGCGAGTTCGCTCGAAATCCTTACACAATGATTCGACCGCTGTCTGACCCTTGGGGCGGAACGACATTGTTGGGCGGGCGTCATCCTACAAAAATGTCGCAACCCAAGGCGGCACAAACCGCACCGAAAAAAGTTGTATTCGTCATAAGTGGCATGTGCCAGCTGAGTGAGGCGGCGTTACGACTTTATGGCCATGCAGATATACTGTCTATCGCGGAAAATATTAATGGCACGGATTTTGTACCTTATAACGATGCGACGTTTGTAAAACAGCCAGGCCTAGGAGGTGCTGTTTCGTGGCATCAAGATGGTGTAACCCACTGGGATTCACCAGCATGGGATGATGGTATTCATGGCTTCAACGTACAGGTGCAACTCTATGAATGCACCGCACAAAACTGCCTGTGGGTGCTTCCGGGTACGCATACGCAGGGCCGCATAGATATACCAAAGCTCGTCCGCGAACAGGGAGAGTACCTAGAAGATGCAGTACCTTTATTGTGCCAACCCGGTGATATCACTATTGTTAATCGCCAAGTTTTGCACGGCTCCTTTGCGAATACATCTGACCAACAGCGAATATCTATTACGTTTGGATTTCATCGCTACGCATCGATACTTGGTGCCAAGGGCGCACTGAGTCAAACCAATGACGAGACTTATAGTCATCAACGTATCGACGAACGCTCAGCTGTCATTCAAGTCGCTATAGATGCGCGAGCTCAATTCTACCCTGAACAGCCGGTTTACCGGTATACACCGTTTGTTGGCCGCGAAGATGAGCTGCGCCATTCCGCCGAAAATATCGAACGCGTTATCAAGAACTATAATTTGAAAGATCTATCCATTTAGGGAAATTGGTAAGTCGACATATGCCAATACTATGTCGACAACTTCAATCCTTCTTCAGGTTCCCCTAACGCTCGTGCCCGGTCGATACGGCTTGCTTCTTCTTTAGGCAAATGTTTTTGCGCAAGGAATAAAAATATAATCGCTGGAATGAGGGTTACTGTTGAAACAGCAATCGCAGTCCGCAATGCGTCCGCGCTGTTCATGCCAGAGGCCAAAAACATATCTGACAACTCCCCCATTACATAAGGTCCAAGAGCGAGACCTAAGAACGTATTCATCAAAATGTAATAGGCACCGGCCACGGCGCGCATGCGCGGCAACACCAGATCGCTGGCCGTACTGGGTGCAACGCCGCCACCACTTGCCGATACAGCAATAAAAAAGAAATTGAAAATGTAGGCAGAAGTTAAGCTTTCGCTGTACAGCAGCGCCAACAGCATCGGCACCTTACCTATAGACACCACATAGCCCAGAAAAAGCCGGCCACTGGGGTACTTCAACTTCAGCTTGTCGGCAAGAATGCCGCCTAGAGTAATGCCAATAAAGCCACCAGCGGCTGCGCCTATGCCTAAATACAGGCCGATTTCAGTCACTGAGACATCGTGCATGCGCAACAATAGCGGCGGTACCCAAAAGCCAGCACCATAGCCAACAAATGCTGTGAGAGGAAAGGCAAGTGTCATATAAACGAAAGCGCGTGAACCAAACATCATATTGAAAGTCACTGGGTCACGTATTTTTAAGGATTGTGCCCAAGTCAGGGTAATCCAGATACCAAAGGCTGAGGCGATCCATTGGGCAACGCTGCCTGTGAGCAGAATGAGTAGCCATGCAGCAAACACGATTACCGCGGCGAGACATAAGTTGGTGATGAGAATACGCCGGTGTTCTCGCAAGCCAAATAAATTGAATGGCGGAATCACCGCCATGAGTTCGCTACCCAAAACCCTAAATGGGTGCGGGTGCTTTTGCGCCACAAGTCCTTCGCTGGCGCCACGCGTAGGCTCTCGAAGGGTGCGTACCCAAATGGCCATGACCAACCCCGGAATGCCTACTACCATAAAGGCAGCCTGCCAACCCTTAAGGCCAAGGGGTGCTTCAGCTGCGACAGGGTAGGCGGCAGCCCAGCTATCAAGAATATAGCCACCCAAGAAGATACCGATGCCAGCGCCGATATAAACTCCAGCTGCGTATATAGCAATGACGGTTGCACGTAATCTGGGTGGATAGTAGTCGGACAGCATCGAATATGCCGCCGGTGATGCGCTGGCTTCACCAATACCGACACCCACACGACATAGGGCAAGCACACCAAACGAACGCGCCAATCCAGAGGCCGCTGTCATGAAGCTCCAAAAAGACAAACCAATTGATATGAGCGAGCGTCGGGTCCAGACATCAGCAAAACGAGCAAGGGGTATGCCGAACACCGCGTAAAACACAGCAAATACCGTGCCGTAGAGAAAACCCATTTGCGCATCAGTGATGGCAAGATCAGCCTTTATGTCTTCAGCGAGAATAGACAAAATGTTGCGGTCTATAAAATTGAAAATATAGACAAGCATCAACACGAATAATACGTAGTGGGCGTACCAACCACCGGTCTTGGTCTGATCTTGATCCTGATTCATTTAGTCATCCTTGTGGCGCTAACTGATTCATAAAGAGTGCTTGTGGCTAACCGCTGCAGCCAAGGATGTGTCGCTAACGTTGTGAAAGCGACAACTGCTGGGCTTCTTGCTTATGGTCGTAATTTGGATCGAGGCATATAATTTCTAACCGTCCGCCTTCGAGTGCGGGTGGTGGTAGGGGGTTGTTCGACAAGCAGACCTGGCCATTGGCCATAAATGTCATGTCGCGTGTATAAGTTCCCGAGAGGGGTACGGGATAAACTATCCAGCGTTCTTCGGCGGGAATAAAACGATAGATTCGATCAGTCATGTTTTCGTTCAACCAAATGTCTTGAGTTTGCGGATGTACACCCAGCGCATAGGGTGCTGGGCGAGAGCCTGGTGAAAATTCAGGCATATCGTAAACCGTGGTGGCGAAGTCTTTAGCGACATCTATACGTGCGAGTTGGCCCTCTGAATAGCCAGATACCCAGAGAATACCTTCGTTGTCAAAGCGCATGCGGCGCGGCCCGCGTATGGGCGAGTCGTATTCGGTAACTTTCAATGTTTCGCTATCTACGGTGCCTATCTTGTCGCCGAACAAGCGTCCGTACCACATGGTGTCATCCACTGGGTTGATGTCTATACCATAAGGTTGTGTACCACCAGAGATGCCGCCAGAAGCCACTTCGGGTAAATCAATAATGCTAAATGAGCCGTTGTCTGGGGCTAAACGACCGACCTTTTCCGCACCTGCGAGGGTAAACCAGACATAGCCTTTCTGATCTACTCGAATAGTGTGAGGATAATAGGCCTTGGATTCGCGCGGGATGATGTGTGAGGCTTCCCACTGATTGGTGGCTGGGTCAAACACGCCAATGCTATGGGTACCTGTGTTGGTCACGTAGTACTTGCCATCAAGGCCCAGATCTAGTGAATGAGGTCCGTGTCGTGTGCCGGGGTCGAACTCTCCGTAGACTTGTTCTTTGGGTACACCTTTGTGGTATTTTTCGGCATCGCCATCAGCTTGTATCACATAGACCGATTCGCGACTAATAGGGTCTGTAATGACCATATGGTCTAGCGCTTGGTCCACTGTATAGATCAAACCGTTGGTAGGATGGCTGATGGAGTCGTGTGGCACAAAGGCGCGGTCTAGCATGTACTCGTAAATTTTTGCAGTTTGCAGTTCTGCGTCTATAGGAAACTCTGGACGTGCCTCTATTGGCTTTCCATCAAATCCTTTGGACAAAATATGTGAGCGTCGGTCGCGCAGTTTTTCGTCAAAATTCCCCACCATGCGGTGCATACGTTGAATGGTCACGGCCCAAGATTCTGCGGTTCGTGGTATCCGCGTAAACGGATTGCCAATTTGGTGGCAAGATAAACAATCGCGTTGGAATTGGTAGGCGTTGAAGTCTTTATCGTCACCTTCTTCAAATTTCAAATTATAGAAATGGTATGCGGCTGGCAGGCTATCTGATATCTCTTGGTCGGTCGTCATGGCCTGCATGACAAGATTTTCTACCGAAGGTACTGCACCACCAAGTTCCACGCTGGATTTGGCATCGCGAAAATACGGCGAACGGGCTCGAAGCTCCAGACTCCCTTCCATGCTTGTGACCAAGGTGTAGACACCTTTTGGGTTGCTGTACACCGATTCTGAAACGTTATTAGCGTTGTCTGTAACACGTACGAGAACGCCGTTCATAGGCTCACCGTCTTCGCTTGTGACGGTGCCAGTGAGTGTTGCAGCAGTAGCGGACATCGCTAGAGCGATGCTGGCCATCGTGCATAGAGACTTAAAGTATCGAGCCATTGGTTCCCCCCATACTGTTCAATGGATATAGTTGATTAACACTACCGTATAAGTAGCAGAGATTACCAGGAGCGTTATTTCAAGGGAGTCAGCTTACGGATCCAGCCGTCGGACTTTGTGAGCAAGTACAATTCACCCAGGGCATCGATACCCAAGCGTAGATCTACACGACTTCCTTGCTGGTAGGAATTGTCGATGCTGGCTACGTCAACGAGTGACTTTTCGAGCCCGGCGAAAGACAGTCGTAGCTCTCTGATGGCTTGTGGGCGTCCTGGCTCAAGTTGGTCAGTGTCGATATAAAATACTCGTCCACGGACGATATCTGTGAAGACGAATTTGCCGCGCAAGGCCGGAATGGCCTGGCCCTCATAGAGGTAGCCGCCGCCAATTGCATTACCCTCATCGTGGTCGTATTGGGCAATGGGGTAAACGAAGTTCGGGTTTGGTTGTTGTGCATAAACTTCTCCAGGCACACCATCTTCTACAGCATAAGCGGTGGCGAAATTTCCCTCACTTAGCCGCCAGCCATAGTTGGCGCCTGCTTGTCCCAAATTCACTTCTTCAACTTGGTTCTGTCCGATGTCACTCAAAAACATCCGGTTGGCACTGTCCCAACTGAAGTGTTGTGTGTGACGTAACCCATAGGCCCAGACTTCGGGGGCTGCAATCTTAGAGTCTCGCCTTACAAACGGGTTGTCGGGAGGGATGCCGTATGCGTGGTCTTCATCAATCGCGAGTGGCAGGATGCGAATGATAGAACTTAAAGGTTCGAACAAAGACTGCCCGTATTGACGGGGATCATTAGCGATGCCGCCGTCACCAAGGCTTGCGTACAACACGCCGTAGTCTGCGGAACCGAATTCAGCGTTAGGGTTGAAGGCGATAGTGCCGATATTGTGGTTCGGTGCAAATTGCCCGACGCGAAACACTTCGCGGCTCTGGCCAGTAAAAGTAGTCGAGCGAGGATTGTTGGTTGTCCATTCGCGAATCACACTTTCGTGACTACCAGAATCTTCTTCTAGATAATCCGCGATGCCACTGTCAGAACGGGCGCTGTAGGCCGTATAAAATTTACCAAAGCCCGGTTTGCCGATACTGGTGAATTCAGGATGAAAGGCGACGCTAGAAAGCCCCATTTCGTTTGGGAACATAGAGTCATCAAATCCTATGTCTTGTTCGCGCAGGTCCAAATATACGGTGGGCTTGGTGCCGTGTTCGTCAGTTCGATACAAAATGCCACGAGTGTCGTTAATAACGAGTGGTCCCATGGTGTTACCGAATGGCACCATATATTGAATGCGTGCATAAGCTGCATTGGTTAGATTAGCGCTGGAATCTTTGGTTTTTGGCGCGCGAACAAAGTCTTCTACAGCGACAACTATGTCGCCGAATTGGATTTTTTCTGGTATAGGATCGTCGAGTGGACTCGCAGCACGAACCAATGTTGGGCATGCCAGGCTGACAATAGCTGACAAGGCTATGCAAGAAGTGATGCGCATAGAACTTTCCTTTGCAATGACAGAGATTTTGATACGTAAGGCTATAACGGATGTGGCTGCGCGGATACATTTTTGATGTGAGCTTTGTCGGGCATATCAGTTAGATGTTCTTTGTGTTTGAATTCTTGGCCCACCGTTCTACGATATTTCGTTACTTTGGGCGGTAGAAGAATCTGGGTCAAATTATGGGGAGAATTCAAACTATGTATCAGCTACGCATGCGCCTTCGCACGGATCAGGTGGCATCGAGTCTTGGATGCTTGTTTACTCAAGTTGCTCCGCGTGTAAAAGCCGAATTTGCGAATGTAGAATTTTGAAGAACGAGTCTCCAGATGACGATGTCATTACGACAAAGGAGCGGCTACTTTACAGCTTGTTCAATGGTGCGGATTATTTGATTAAGAACATTGTTGGCAAATACATGTTCTTTTTCTACACCACAACATTTGCCATCAATCCGCTTTGGCTGGCATTTTGGCAGCCTGCGCTAAAAATTCTTGATGTGGTAACAGATCCATTGGTAGGCGAGTGGTCGGACCGGACGCGTACAAAAATGGGTAGGCGTCGCCCTTGGATTTTAGTGGGTTCCATATTGCTCGGTATTGTATTTCCCCTGAGTTGGATGCCTACCGTGGTTATGTTTTGGGACCCTGCGCCCACAGTCCTATCTATTTTCATTTACTTCATGCTGTTCAAATTTTTGTACTACGTGACACACACCATAGCGGTTGTTCCGTACTACGCGCTGGGTGCGGAGTTGTCTAATGACTACCACGAACGCACAAAAATAGTCGGTTGGCGACACTTGGTTGGTCTACCAATGACGGTTGTTGCCACGCTGCCCTTTGTTTTTGCAACAAATCCTGAGCTCTTTGATAACGAAATTGAAGGTGTTGCCACGGTCATGGCCTTTGTTGGTCTGATCATTATAGTGACTGGCGTTTGTTCAGCGCTTGGTACGCGTGAGCGGGTGGAACCAGACCCGAGGCAGCCGCTGCCGTTGAAAAAAGCGCTAGGCATTACATTGAGAAATCGGTCGTTTATGTTCTTAGTCGGCACGGTGTTCTTTTATGGTATTGGCCAATACTTCGCCGTTAGTTTTGGTGCCTATCTCATCACCTACAATATTTACGATGGCGACAAAGCAGGGTTCGCGACCTTGTTGATGTCG
>Ga0256847_1001516_pt1 | contig 11649 bp, 11 predicted proteins | sample TeddybearmetaG_FD_189099 | JGI IMG/M metagenome (GOLD analysis project Ga0256847, IMG submission 189099) | Hydrothermal vent microbial communities from East Pacific Rise, Pacific Ocean - Teddybear | ecosystem: Environmental > Aquatic > Marine > Hydrothermal vents | place: Pacific Ocean: East... | reverse complement strand
ACGGAAGCTATGGGAGTCCTATTAATTTAGGTCCTACCATCAATACCGAAGCAAGAGAGACCTTTCCTTTTATATCCAAGCAGAACAATCTTTACTTTTCGAGTGATGGACGTTCTGGCCTTGGAGGGTTGGATGTTTTTGTAACCCCCCTAAGTAGTACTGGACGGGCTGGTATTATTACCAACCTAGGAGAGCCGGCCAATAGTAATCAGGATGATTTTGGTTTTATCATAGATGAAGAGAAACGCATCGGTTATTTATCCTCGAACCGAGAGGGTGATAGCGGAAGTATCTCCGATGATATTTACCGTGTACAGGAGAAGTGTGAGATCACTATCGTAGGAACTGTTATCGATATGGTATCGGGAGAAGTTCTTGCCGGAGCTACTGTTACTTTATTGGACAGCAACAACCAAACGGTTGAGACGGTAATCGCCGGATCGGACGGTAGATATAGTTTTACGCAGTTCGCAGAATGTAGTTCACAATACTTGGTGCGAGCCAAGAGTGAGGGCTGTGAGTTTAAAGAGGAATTGGTAGAGACCCCAGAGAAGACTGGCGTGATCGAAGTACCGATGGCCTTAGAGTGTGACCCATGTGCGCCTAACGACTTAGGCTGTCGATTGAGTCTACAACCTATTTACTTTGATTTTGATCGTTATAACATTCGACCGGATGCTGCTATCGAGTTGGCCAAGATCTTGGCAGCGATGCGCGAGTACCCGCAGTTGATTATTCATATCGAATCCCATACAGACTCTAGAGGGAAGGATTCATACAATGAGGCCTTGTCTGAGAAGAGAGCCCAATCGACCCTTAATTGGTTGGTGGATCAAGGCATAGACAGAGGTAGGTTATCTGCCAAAGGATATGGCGAGTATCAATTGCAGAACCAATGTTCTAATGGAGTGGAGTGTACCGAGGAAGAACATCAACTCAATAGACGTTCTATGTTTATTATTCAGAATTAAAAATACTAGTTAACCAATATATTTCGAAAGCGCTTTGTGTATTATATCACAAGGCGCTTTTTGATATTGTTAACATCGCATTTCGTATTTTTGGTAAAAATTGTACAGATTCTATGGAAGAACAAGTAATACTTGTAAATGAAAATGATGAACAAATTGGATTAATGCCAAAAATGGAAGCGCACAAAAAAGGGGTGTTACATCGCGCTTTTTCAATATTCGTTTTCAACGAGTCTAACCAATTATTATTACAACAACGCGCTTTTGGGAAATATCATTCTCCAGGGCTTTGGACAAATACTTGTTGTAGCCATCAAAGGGACGGAGAAACTTCGTTAGAGGCTGGTATACGTAGACTTAAAGAAGAAATGGGTTTCACGGCTCCCTTAAGAGAAACAACTAGCTTTATTTATAAAGCATCTTTCGATAATGGTCTGACTGAACATGAACTAGATCATATTTTAATTGGAAACTTTAGCGGATTACCTGAAATCAATGAAGATGAAGTTGCTTCTTGGAAGTGGATGTCACTAGAAGCTGTAAAAGAAGATATAGCTGTGAACCCTGAGCAATATACCGCTTGGTTCAAGATAATTTTTGAAAAGTTTTATCAAACCCTTTCTTTATGAGTAGTACGGTCTATAGAAAAGCTCACTTCAACGCTGCACATCGTTTGTTCAGAAAAGAATGGAGCGACGAAAAAAATCTGCAAGTATTTGGAAAATGCAGTAACCCGAATTACCATGGACATAACTATGAATTGGAAGTTGGTATAAAAGGGGCTATTGATCCAGAAACTGGTTTCGTTATTGACTTGTCGCTACTAAAAAGTATCATTAAGGAAGAAGTGGAAACGCCTTTCGATCATAAAAACTTGAACGTGGAAGTACCCGAGTTTCAAGATTTGAATCCAACCGTTGAAAATATAGCGATGGTTATCTGGGAAAAGCTTAGAAACAGATTGGATATCTCTTACGATATTTCTGTAAAACTCTATGAAACACCCCGTAATTTTGTAGTCCATACTGGTTAAAGCCTTCAATAAATGAGATCAAAGTGCCAATGAAACTTCCATCTTTATACCCCATTAAATTTCACCCACAACTGAAAGAAAAAGTTTGGGGCGGTAGGCAATTGGCCTTGCAATACGATAAGGAGGCTGACGGAAATATTGGGGAGAGCTGGGAAATTTCAGGTGTTGCAGAAAGCGTATCTACGGTTTCCAATGGAGTATTCGAAGGAAGACCTCTTACCGAACTCATTGAGTTGTATTCAGATGAGTTGTTAGGCAAAAGCGTGATTCAACGATTTGGGAATGAATTCCCTTTACTTTTCAAGTTTATAGATGCACGTGAAGACCTTTCAGTGCAGTTACATCCGAACGATGCCGTGGCTCGTAAAAGACACAACAGTTTTGGGAAAACGGAAATGTGGTATGTGCTTCATGCCGAAGAAAACGCAAGATTGATATTAGGTTTTAACCGTGAAATGGATTCCAGAACCTATCAAGCCTATCTTTCAGAAAATAAAATTACCGACATTTTACATGCCGAAAAAGTTGATAAAGGGGACGCTTTTTTTATCGCTCCTGGAACGGTACACGCCATTGGAGCTGGGGTCATGTTGGCTGAAATTCAACAGACTTCCGATATTACCTATCGTATTTATGACTGGGACCGACCGGGTATTGATGGAAATATGAGAGAACTTCACAATGAAGAAGCTTTAGATGTAATTGATTATAACGCACCCAATGCGAAATTGAATTTTACCGAATTGGAAAATCAGTCGGTAGAAGTTTGTACCTCGGCTTATTTCACCACAAACTCACTGAAGCTAACTGAAGGAATTGAAAGGAATATTTCCAAAATTGATTCATTTATCGTTTATATGTGCATTGATGGTCATGCCGTTATTGGCGTAAACAACCGAACCGAAGAAATAAAAAAGGGAGAAACACTACTTATTCCAGCCAGTGAAAGCCTGCTAAGTATTGAAACCAAAGGCGCCACACTTTTAGAGGTTTATGTGCCTTCAGCTCTATAAAAAGAACTATTTTTGCTGAAAATTTTATACCATGGCAAATATTCGCGATTTAAAGAAAGATATTAATTACGTACTCGGTGATATCATTGAGGCGGTTTATATATGGGAATTAACCAACCCAAGCACGGATGCTAAGCAATCTGAAAAAATTATAGACGAGGCAATTCAAACTTTTGACGTTTTGATTGAAAAAGTTAATGCCAAAGATGTTGAAAACAAAAAACAACACTTCAAGGCAATCAATGCAGAACTAGAAGAAAAAGGCCGCAAGTTAATCGATAAGATAAACGCGCTGTAAAAATTAGTTTTTACGCTCAAAAATAAAAGACTCCAATGCTTTACCGTATTTGGAGTCTTTTATTTTTGGGGTAAGGCTGCTGTAAATGGTATCCAAATATTTGGTGTTTACATCGAAAATTTCATTGAGGGTAATATAGGGAGCAACTTCGTAGGCACCGTTGTTTATAGCAAAGTTAACGGAAGCTAAATAGCGGTTTTTAAGTAATTTATCCTTCTGTGCGTTGTTGGCCGTCATGAGAGAGTCATTTCCTTCCTTCATTGCATCTAAGCCTTTCTTAATTAGATCGAGGTTTTTATCATTATAACGCTTCATTAAGACTTTATACTGATTCAATTTTCCTTGGTTTATTGAACCGGTAATTTGAGCATCACGTTCGTAGTTTTTAAGGGTAGTATTTACAGTAACATTTCCAGCTTCAGCAAAGAAAGGAAGTCGTTTTATAATGTTAGAACTGTCCTGAAATGTTAGCGTAAGATATAATACCTCAGGAACCGTAATTTCTTCAGAAAAACTAAATAGAGCGCTACCATCCACTACCAACGAATCTAGCGTAACGTAAGCCGTGTCGGTCACCTTTTGAAGATATATACTACCTTTCTTAAGGCCTTTCACCTCTCCAGTAAGGAGCATATTATTTTTGGATGGTTCACTGCCACAACTGGTGAGTAAAAATAGTAAAGCGAGTAGCGTAAAATAGTGTTTCATGAATGTGATATTAAGGCCGCAAATATGCAAAAATTAATGGCAAACACCTAGGAGGGAATTCTAAATCTAAGTGTGAATTACGTTAAATTAGTATTGCTTTTATCCTATTGCAACCGCACGCATCATAATGGTGCAAAGAACCGCGCCCAAGGTTCCAATTGCGTAACCAAAGACTGCTAATAAAACACCAACAGTTGCCAATGATGGATGAAATGCTGAGGCCACAATAGGAGCGGAAGCAGCGCCACCTACATTCGCCTGACTGCCCACAGCCAAGAAGAAGTAGGGTGCTCGTATAAGTTTCGCAACTAAGACAAGTAAGCCTGCATGAATTAACATCCATATAAAACCAACCGATAAAAGTCCCGGGTTCTTAAAGATTTCCATGATGTCTATCTTCATCCCAATACTGGCGACTAGGATATAAATAAAAACACTTCCAATTTTACTAGCTCCGGCCCCTTCAAAGTTTCTTGCTTTTGTATAGGATAATAGGATCCCGATAATGGTGGTTATGGAAACCATCCAAAAGAAGCTTGACGTTAGGAAGGATAAGGAATTTCTTGTTAATTCACTATCAATTCCAGCCACAAATATCTCAAAGCCATCACTTAAATAACCCGCTCCAAAGTGCGCTAAACTAACGGTACCAAAAGTGATCCCAGCCAAAACCATATAGTCTGTAAGTGTTGGGTTACGCTCTACTTTTTTGGAGAATGTGGATACCTTTTCTTTTAAACTCTCAATGGCAGAAGTATCTGCCTTTAACCATTTGTCGATCTTGGCTGCTTTGCCAATCCCTATGAGAAGTACAGCCATCCAGATATTGGCAATGACCACATCGACGAAGACCATTTGACCGTAAGTTTTGGGATTAAATTCATAGATTTCTAGCATGGCTGCTTGGTTAGCACCGCCACCAATCCAACTACCTGCCAAAGTGGAGAGACCTCTCCAAACGGCATCAGGGCCTTCGCCTCCAACAGTTTCTGGAGAAATTAAGCCAACAATGGCTACTGCCGCAACACCCCCGAGAATGATTCCTACAGTTCCCGTAAAGAACATGAGCAGTGCTTTAGGGCCGAGATTGAAAACTGCTTTCAAATCCATGCTTAAGGTCATTAAAACCAAAGCCGCTGGGAGTAGATACCTACTGGCAACAAAATACAAACTGGTGCTTCCCTCCACTGCTTCACCTGTTTCGGTGATTGTAGTCCATTCAGGCGCTATAAGGCCTGTGGAAGTAAAAATAGCGGGTATTAAATAGGCAACGAAAAGGGCCGGAACGAATTTATAAAATTGACTCCAAAAGCCTTCTTTTTTGGAAGAAGTGTAAAAAATGAACCCTAATGCAATCATTAGGAGTCCAAAAACAATAGTATCACTTGTGAAAAATGGAGTCGTGTCTTTTATAACCTCAGTTATGGGATCTTGCATGTTAATTAGTTTCCTGCAAAATACAATTTATTCACTAAAACTCACTTCAAAATAAAGCTCCCAACCAATTCAATCAGCTCGGTCATTACTGGACGGTTGGGTTCGTTATAGGATTTGCTGTTTTCTACGTCGTCACCCTTGATTTCTTTTAAGATATGATTCATTCTGGGAATCAGTTTAAGCTGAGCATCTGGCTTGGCTACCTTTAGTTTTTCAGCTTCTGAAACTTGCACTTGAAGGTCTTTTTCTCCATTGATAATAAGGATAGGGATATCTAACTTCGCGATTTCCGATTTAGGGTCATATTTCATCCAAGTAAGCATGAAAGGCTGAATTTGTTTTCTGAAAATAGAGGCTAAACCAGGACTATAGTTCACCGCAATTCCATTGGCTCTCATATCATCAAATGCTTGTCGGGCATTGTCTTTAAGACCTGGCGCTTGCTGTTCCAGTTGGTCGACAATCACATCGTCTATCGCCTGACCAGCACCTGCCAATGAAACAAATCCGTCTGCGCCATTTTTGGCAGCGACCATTCCCACCAAGGAACCTTGACTATGTCCTATCACAATTATTTTTGAAAACGCTTTGGACCTTTTAAAATAATTAACCACCTCTGTAGCATCTACGATAAAGTCTTCAAAACTAATCTCTTCTTCCGTTAGGGTGCGATCCTTCATTTGCTTCAGAATGCGTTTGTCGTATCGAAATGTAGCAATCCCTTGATTGGAGAGCCCTTCTGCTAATAACTTCAGGGAATTATTGTTGATCATCTGCTGATTGCCATTTCGATCGGTCGGACCAGAACCTCCCACGATAATTGCGATGGGTGGGTTTTCAACGCCTTCAGGAACTAATATGGTTCCATCAACAAAGGCCGAAACACTAATGTCCCGTGCTGTTATTTTATATTTTTGAGCGTAGGATAGGGTAGTGGTCGCAAGAAATAGAATACAAACTAATGATTTCATAAAGGAGCATTTTGGGACTATAAATGTAGTGATATATGAAACAAACGCAAGCTTGCGATTAATGTTACGAATTCGTTTCAAAAAAACGAGAATAATTTAGGATTAAGTTTACTGGGCTATAAGTATATTTGTAATTCAATCCATACATTATGAAATACATTCTTCTACTTCTATTATGTCTCTCTAGCCTAAGTTTAACTAGTTTTTCTTCGGAAGATTGGGGTAAGACAGGACATCGTGTAACTGGAGAAGTGGCTGAAAAACATCTCAGTAAAAGAACCCGAAAAGCCATAGACAAACTGTTAGGAGGGCAATCCCTTGCCTTTGTTTCCACCTACGCCGATGAGATTAAAAGTGATAATGCCTATCGGTCTTACGGCCCTTGGCATTATGTGAATTTCCCTTTTGATAAAACCTATGATACCCATCCTAAGAGTGAAAAAGGAGATTTGGTGGCAGCTATAAATAAGTGTGTGTCTATTTTAAAAAGCGATACTGCTACAAAAGAGGACAAAGTTTTCCATTTAAAATTATTGGTACATTTTATAGGAGATTTACACCAACCGTTGCATGTTGGAAAAGCAGACGATAAAGGAGCCAATGATTTTCAAGTACGATGGTTCAACGATGGGACTAATCTACACACTGTTTGGGATACAAAAATGATTGAAAGCTATAATATGGCCTATAGTGAACTAGCTGATAATACTGCCAGACTTTCTGATGGTCAGTTACAACTCATTGAAAGTGGTACTGTCGAAAGTTGGATGGGCGAAAGTCGTGCACTCTGTTTGGATATCTATGCTAACGCTAAAATAGGTGAAAAATTGGGCTATCGATATATGTACAAATACGTTAATGTAGCTCGTTCTCAGATGCAAAAAGGCGGAATTCGTCTTGCGGTACTCCTAAATGATATCTTCGATTAGTCTATTCTGTTAAAAAAAATGACAAAGGAAATTGCTGTTTAACTGCTATGCGTGCATAACATCGAAGAATTCGGCGAATTTCACTTACTACAACGTTTGTGTAACTTTAAGTAATTTGTAAAGTGTTAATAATGAGTATCTTTGCTGGCTCTTTTGATGGAGCGAACTAATTTATTACAAAGAAACACTTATTGATGAAGTTACGGATTTTGACAGGCGGCATTATTGCAGCACATGGTTTATTAAGCATTGTATTTATTGAAAATTACACCGATTTTGTGTTTGATAGTTTGTATCAAACTCTTCCTTTCGAAACTATTTTGATGGTCGGTTCGGCCATATTTCCATTTTTGGAGTTTTTTGTGGGCTTGTTGATTATTTTCGATTTGGGTAAAAACGGTTCTCTATGGGGAGGGTTTTTGATATCCTTAATCATGACCGTTTTTATCGTTAGCAGTGGTTTGTAAATGCGACTTGTATACCATGCCGTCGTCGTTTTACTCTTAGCGTTTTTATATATCAAACAACTGAAGACGAGCCGAAGAAAAATTATTTTATAACCCGAAATGTTAGATTAATGCGCGGCTCGGTTATCTTTTTGGACTTTGGTAGTTCATGTAGCCAGTGATGTTGTGTTTCTCCTTCCATTAGTAGTAGGCTTCCGTGATTTAGAAATATTTTGTAGTTCAATTTGTTATCCCCTCTATGCTTTAATTTAAAGCTTCTTTTCGCCCCCAAACTCACGGAAGCTATTACAGGGTTTTTGCCTAACTCTTTTTCATTATCACTATGCCAACCATTGCTGTCATTTCCATCGCGGTATAAATTGAGAAGTACTGTGTTAAAAGTAGTTCGAGTGACCAGTTCAATTTTGGATTTGATTTCTTTTAATAGGGGTGTCATTGGCTTCGGATACATGATAATATTGCTATAACTATAGCTTTTACCTTCATCACCGTAGAGCGCTGTCAAACGCGGTTGCTTGTATGTTTTTCCGAAGATTTTAATGTCGTCCTGTTGCCACGTCGTTTCTTTATTCAGTTTTTGAAATACTTCGGAAGCATAGGTAGCTTCCATAAATTGGGGATAATACATTATAACTGCATCGGGCAGGGGGAGGGTAAGTGCATTTTGGTTTTCTTCGGAAGAGAATAACATAGGGTCAAACATATTGATACGCCCAATATATAAGCGCGAACTGAAGCGGAAGACGCAGCCATAAAACCCACTTCGGAAGTTTCAAAGCAGCTTTTTCATTTTGTAACATGTGTATATGAACTGGTAAAAATAAGACGAGCAGTCCAATAATTCCCCATGCAGCATTAGACTGAGTATCTACATTTAAAACCATAAAACCCAATACCATTTCTATGATTCCAGTAAGTAAGACCATCGTTTTGCGCTCCGGAATGTAAGGTGGCATAATACGTTCATAAAGTTTCGGCTTGGTAAAGTGGGTAACACCCGCCGCAACAAATAGAATTCCAAAAATGTATTGATGCCAAACTAGTATACTGCTCATAGTGGTATCAAAAATAATCCATTTGGTTCGACATAAAAACTTATTCAATTAAAAAGCCTCCTTTCAATTCCATTACTGGAAGAAAGGAGGCTTTATCTATTAAGCTAATTAATTATATAGTCTATTCCTTGATCAGACGTTTGTTAATTTGTCCGTCAGGTCCTTGGATTACAACAGTGTAAGCTGCTGAAGCCAATGTCGAGATGTCTAAGCCAATATCCGTACCCATTTCTCTTAGGTCGTAAGTAGCAACTTTTCTACCCGTAATGTCGAAGAAGGTAGCTTCTTCAAGAACAATACTTTGTGGGTTGCTAATTCGAACCTCAGTGGTTGCTGGGTTAGGATACAATATAATGGTTGAGATATCGATTCCGTTATCTTCAACACCTAAGATGCTCTCTACAGTCAATTCGAAGGTACAAGTTCCTACGTTTCCATATTCATCTGTTGCGCTCATTGTTACTGTATACACACCGTCAGGTAATAAGGTTCCTGGCGCTGGGTCTTGACCGAAGATCGTTAATGGATCTGTACAGTTGTCAGTAGCCGTTGCTTCACCTAAGGCGAAGTAATCTGGCACTAAGTAGAACTGATTACCTGCTCCTGGATCAACCGTGATATCTGCTGGACAAGTTACTACTGGCGCTAAGAGATCAACTACAGTTACTACCGCTGTACAGCTAGATAGGTTTCCGTTGTTATCTTGGCTAAATACAGTCACCGTTACTGGTGTTCCGATATCATCACAACTGAATTGGAAGATATCAATACCAGTGGTTAAAATTCCACAGGCATCTGTATTGTTTGCCATCACATCTTCTGGTACGATTTCAGCTTCACCGTTCTCGTCTAGTTCAACAGTGATATCCATACAAACTAAGTCTGGAGCAATGTTGTCTTCTACTGTTACAATCGCAGTACAAGAAGTTACATTTCCATTATTGTCTGTTACTGTCAAGGTTACTGTGTTCTCTCCAACATCTGCACAAGTGAAGGTGTCGATATCTATTTCTAGATTCGCAATTCCACAAGCATCACTAGAACCACCATCCACATCGGCTGGTGTAATAGTAACTGTTCCGTTCACATCTAACTCAACCGTGATATCCATACAAACTGCTACTGGATCAACATTGTCTTCTACCGTTACCACAGCGATACAAGTGCTAACGTTTCCGTTTACATCTGTTACCGTTAAGGTGATATCGTTAGCTCCAACATCGCTACAGTCAAATACTGTTTGCGAAGCATCTAGACTTGCAATTCCACAATTGTCTGTAGAACCTCCGTCGATATCTGCTGGGGTAATAGTAGCATCTCCGTTAGCATCTAGTTGAATCGTGATATCCATACAAACTGCAACTGGCAATTCGTTATCAGTAACTGTTATCGTAAAGGTACATACCGCAGTGTTTCCACTAGAGTCTGTTGCCGTGAACTCAACTGTATTCACTCCCACAGGGAATGGATCACCACTATTAAGGCCTCCTGTTTGAGCAACAGTCACTGTACAATTGTCAAGTGCTAAGGCATCTGGGAAGACAACCACAGTACTACATAGTCCAGGATCTGTATTCACTGCGATATCTGCAGGACAAGCAATGATAGGATCAATGTCATCTACTACGGTTACTACCGCTATACATGTGCTTACATTACCATTGTTATCTGTTACCGTTAAGGTCACATCGTTCGGTCCAAGGTCAACATCACAAGTGAAGGTGTCAATATCGATGGCAAGTGAAGCAATTCCACAAGCATCGGTTGAACCGCCGTCTACATCAGCTGCTGTGATAGTTACACTACCCGCAGCATCTAAGAAAACTGTGATGTTTTGACAAACTGCCACAGGTGGAATATTATCTTCCACTGTTACTACAGCGATACAGGTGCTTACGTTTCCGTTTACATCTGTCACAGTCAGTGTCACATTGTTTGGTCCTACATCGGCACAAGTGAAAGTATCTGGAGAAACTGCTAATGATGCAATTCCACAATTGTCGGTACTTCCTCCATCCACATCAGCGGCCACGATTGAAGCATCGCCATTCACATCTAATTGAATAGTGATATCCATACATACTGCTACTGGAGGCTCATTATCTACTACTGTTACATCGAATGTACAAGTGGTTGAGTTACCACACTCATCTTCGATTAAGAAGGTGTTTGTAGTGGTACCTACTGGATATGTTGCTCCTGAAGGTAATCCTGCCGTTTGCGTAGTAGTTGTGTTACCACAAGTATCTGTTCCTACTGGATCAGTATAGGTAACAACAGCTCCACAAATTCCTGGATCGTTGTTTACTGTGATATCTGCAGGACATGTAGTTGTTGGTGGTGTAGTATCTACTACTGTGATTATTTGATCACAAGTAGAAGTATTTCCACAATCATCTGTTGCTGTCCAAGTTCTCGTAATAGTTTCAGTGTTACCACATCCAGCTACTGAAACATCTGAGAAGGTAATGGCTACGCCACCACATCCATCGGTTCCAGTTGCGAATCCTGTAACAGCTGGACTCGTATCCGTTGAAGGAATACCAGCATCATCCCAGTCTACTGTGACTGAGAAGGCATGAATACAACCTGCATCACCGCCTGCATCATCTACTACTTGTAAGGTCCATGTTCCAAGTGCTAATCCACCATCTAAAGCTGACAATGGATTGTCAGGATCGAAGGTTCCGTCAATAGCTGCTGCTATTAGGTATTCTTGAGGACAAGCATCTGGTTCTGGTGCGCCACCTGTATCCACACCAGCGGT
>Ga0256847_1001515_pt1 | contig 11661 bp, 14 predicted proteins | sample TeddybearmetaG_FD_189099 | JGI IMG/M metagenome (GOLD analysis project Ga0256847, IMG submission 189099) | Hydrothermal vent microbial communities from East Pacific Rise, Pacific Ocean - Teddybear | ecosystem: Environmental > Aquatic > Marine > Hydrothermal vents | place: Pacific Ocean: East... | reverse complement strand
AGTGAAGCTTGTCGAAAGGTTTTTAAATAGTTCTCGACTGCGACTGCCTGCCGCAGGCTGGCTCGAACAGACAAAACTCTGATAATTAATATAATTTATTTTATTATCAACATTTTTAAGTCGAACTCACGTTATTTTAATATTTTCCATACATCCTAAATAATTAAACCCACTAGTGGGTAAAAACAGTGAAAGTAAATCGCCTTTCCACTACGGAAATAGAAATTTTTACAACCTCAACAATCAGTTTTAAATACATTGATTAAAGAGAATACAATTTCTAATAGCATTATTTATCTCAAAAACCTATTATATACAGAAAAGTGACTGTTTCGGTTTGTACAGTGAAATCTATTTCAAAGTACTTTTAAGGTTGTTATTCTCATATAAAAAATAACAGATTTACCTTTCACTATTTTTGTCAAATTTTTCTGTTTCGATTACTCGAAATCAAATCTCAGCGTGACGGGCTGGTAATCAGTTTTACAAGATGATTAGCTTTTCTGATTGGATTTTGAGTCCATATCCTACATCCAAAATGTAGTGCTCTACCTACTGAGCTACTTTAGCCATTAGCTAAAGACGGGAGTCGAACCCGTGACATCCAAGAATCTGTTGTTCTAACCTACTGAACTATCCGCCAAAGGCGGAGTGGGAGTCGAACCCACGACCTACAGGTTGGTGGCTATTTTTTGGTGAATAGCTGAAACCTTCAAGTCAAGTTGAACATAAACATACTATACGAAACCGCAGTAGTTCATGCAATGGTGCTATTTGAAACACGCAACAAGACTCGCTTGATATTTTAATACTTTTGTACCTCTTACCAGACTCGAACTGGTACTTTCACATTAGTGAACAGATTGGCTCTAAATGCGCTTCCCTACTTTTAATCCTGTTAATTTCGGTGCTTCTGCAAATTCTGGTCATTAGCAGGCTTGCCGCTAACAACATTATCCAATCACTCCATGGTCATGAATCAAAATCTTTTACCATAGCTCTTCCCTTTAAGCTAAAGAGGTTTATTGTGGAACAGACAGGAATTGAACCTGTATTTTCGGATTTTCAATCCGTTGCATTGATCGACTTTGCTACTATTCCATTTTTAATCTGATGACCTGACAACCTATACAACAAGAGTCAAAATCTTATATGCTACCATTACATCACAGATCAGTTTGTAAGCTCAACAATCCCGATTCCGAGATTTCGGGACGGAAAATCTGCACCGCAAGGGTCGTAACCAAGGATGCTATCCGTTGCACCATGAGTTTAATTTTGTACCCCTCCCTAGATTCGAACTAGGACTGTATGGATTTTAAATCCATTATCTCTTCCAGTTGGATTAGAGGGGCATTGTACAAGGAGAGAGATTCGAACTCTCACAATCTTGATTCTAAGTCAAGTGCGTTTGCCATTTTCGCCATCCTTGCATATGTACTCCATAAGGGAATCGAACCCTTGTCTCCTGATAGAAAGTCAGGTGCACTAGCCACTATGCTAATGGAGCATTAGCAGTACCGACGGTCCCGAGACTTCGGAGAACCCGTACCTTCCCGATAAACAGTCGGGTGCTCTAGCCTTTTGAACTACGATACTTTTTGTGAAAGTTGTAGGATTCGAACCTACTCAGTCTTTCGACAACAGATTTACAATCTGCTCCAGCTCTCCAACGCTGACGAACTCTCCCCTAAATCAATCCGAAGTATCGTTTGGATTTCTTCTTAACTGATTTATTCTTTTTCTTTTTCTTCTTTTTTTTAGGCTTCATCTTTTTCTTTACTCTAGAAATTTCATTTTTAACATAGTCAACAAAGCTGTTGTTTAAACCTCCTTTCTTGGCCTCTTTTAACGTTGCTAATGCCAATTTGAATTTTCCGGTAGCTTCATAAAGTTGCCCTTTTTTTAGAAGCATTACGCCTATATCAATTCCTTTAATATTCAATCCAAAATCGATTAGTTTTTCTGCTTCTTTAAAATCATCATTCCACAATAAAGTCTGTACATAGTGTGGATAGATAAAATGTGCTTCAATATTTTCAGACAACGCTTCTATATAATATTGTTTTGCAGTATTATAATCTTTTAACTGCTCCGCAAAAACCCTTCCCATTAAACATAAAGCATAGGCATCTCTAGGATTATAAGACAATGCATAATTTAATGCCTCTAAGGTTTCTTCAAGGTCATATGGATACGCGTCCAATGCTTTAAACACATAACTATTATGTAAATTTGTTCCCATTACTTACTCTTTATATTCTATGTTTTTACTGGCATCACGAATTTATCATGGTGCTTTTTTAAAACTGATTGGGATATTTTTACAGGAAATTTTGCGCACAAAAAAACCCGAAACAGTCTACTATTGCTTCGGGGTTTTTCATTCTGGAAAGTTTATTTACAGAAATACCGAAGCCTTAAAAATGACAATACATCATTCTCGAGTTTTTGAAATGTTATAATCTGTTCTAACATGACTTCTATAATTTTTATTAATTATTAGTATTGCTATTTGATGTAATACCAATTTAAACATATAATGTCGCATAAAATAGTTTCTTTTTCACAATCTTATCGTTAAAATATTGTATCGTAACTATGGCTATGTTAAAATATTTTGTCTCAATCTTGTAAAAAATAATATCTATTTTATTTTACAACATCAAATATTTAAATTGGTATAATTCAAATGCGGTGCAAAGATGAAGCTATTATTCAAAAAAACAAGGAAAATTTTAATTAATTTACTGATTATCAATTAGTTGTGTTAAATTTAAAACAGAGTATTCCTGTCCGTTTTTCAACGGATACTGGATATTTTTGCAATCGTCTGTCTACCTGATGCTTATCTTCCAAATTGGATTTCTATGTTTTTAAATTTTATTCAATACTTTTTTAAAATAATTCACAAAAAAAGCGTCCAATTTCTTGGACGCTCAACTATATTTCTATTTTTTGGTTAAATCATTACATAATAATGTTTAAAAATAGCTATACAAGGCCCTTGCTCGATGGAATAATTCATTCATTCCTCGATAATCCCACTGACAAAACAGTGAATTTGGCGTAATATGTACTGCTATTCTTTTCATTTGTGGTGCAAATATGCTAATTATAATTCATACTATTCAACTAATTTTATAAATTCCTACACCTTAAAACTAAAAAAAGAGCACCTAAAGGGTGCTCTTTCCACTTTTTCTTTTGCTTAGTAATTTTTATTTCTAAGCATTCGTAACTTGTTAACGGTTATTTCTGTAATATATTTCTTTGTGTCTTCTTTATCTTTATGGTCTCCTTATACATATTATTATTTTTTATAACCAATTTTTTGTCGATCTTTTTCTTTTGGTTTTTCTAACAATTATTGAAGTACTTCGTAAATTTCACCAAACTGTACTCGATAGTTGGATTCCATCTCTTGTATTTTAATCATGATCTCTTCATAGTTATTTACTAGTTTTCTAAGTTGTACAAAAGTTTCTATAATATGTACGCTCATTTGTATTGTTAATTCACTGTTTAGCACACCTGACAACATTAATATGCCGTGCTCAGTAAAAGGAATGTAATCCTTTCTTTAAGGTGCCAATTTGGCTCCTTATACTTTCGTTTTCTTGTTTGGTTAACTCGAACATAAAACTTGTAGGAAATCGTTCAATATTTCTACGCACTTGTCTTTTTAATTGTTTGGTTTCTAATTCATAAAGTTCTGCTAAATCTCTATCTAACATCACTTTTTGATTTCTAATTAAATAGATTTTACTCGTAATAGTTTCGTTAGGAATAATAATTTTTTGACTCATCTGAATAAGTTGTATTATTAACTCATAGGATGACTAATCTAAACTACGAATACAGTCATCCTATAAGTAAGAAAAGTACTATTCGCCTTTACTTCCTAAAAATAAAATTTCATTACAAACTATTTCGGTAATATATTTTTTAGTACCATCTTTATCGTCATAAGATCTTGATGTTATTTTTCCTTCAACAGCAATTTCTTTTCCTTTCACTAAATATTTTTCAACCATTTCGGCTGTCTTATTCCATGCAATTACATTATGCCATTGAGTATCTGTAATTTTTTCTCCTTTTGCATTTGTATAACTATCATTTGTAGCTATAGAAAATTTTGCTAATTTTTTACCAGAATCTAAAGTGATTACTTCTGGGTTGTTTCCTAAGTTTCCAATCAACTGTACTTTGTTTCTAAGTGTGTTCATAATTTTAATGTTTTAAACAGTTAAGACTTGTCCCAAACTCTTCAGGACTTTTGTTGGTGCAAACATATTTCACTTTCCAAGCTCAAGTCGGTAATTAAACAGTTACTTTCGTTTGTAAATGAATGTAGTCGTTTGTAAACGGATAAAATAAACTCACTTAAATACTGTAGATTTGTAGTAATGATAAGACTTCTAAGCTATATTTATCCCATAACCAGAAAAGTAAAATCCGATTTTAATGGTATCTTAGAAATTACATGGTATAACGGAAAAAAACATCTAAACACTAAAAATGCCAATTATTCATATGGCTCTTTACAGAAAATTTTAAAAATTGGTTTGCAAAAAATTGACCTTAATCAAACTAAAAACATACTAGTTTTAGGTATGGGTGGTGGCAGTGTTATTAAAACATTACAACAAGATTTCAACTATAAAGATTATATCACTGCCATAGATATAGACCCAGTAATTATTGACATTGCAAAAGAAGAATTCGAGTTGACAAAAAGTGGAAATTTAGAAATTATTTGCATCGATGCTTTGCAGTTTATGCAACAGAATAACGCACAATTCGATTTGATTATTATTGATTTATTTGTTGACACAGAAATACCTACTTCATTTTTTAGCGATTCTTTTTGGCAAGATATTATGAATTCTGTTAGCTCTAAGGGTAGTGTTTTATTTAATGCTTCTTTGCATGAATCTGACAATAAAAAACTATCGAATATCATCACGCAATTAAATAACAATAATTATCAAGTTGAAAAAATAGAAAAGGTAAATAAGACCAACACCTTGTTGATTGCTAAGTTATCCGGTTAATTTCATCAACTCAAACTACCTTGTTATTTCTTCATATTCAGGACAATCTAATCTAATATCTCCATTTAATAACTGCCTATCTAATAAATTACAATAATCTCTATTGTTAGATTTATTATAAAATTTACAACTAAAACAACTCCGCTGAACAGAAATAATTCCTTTTTGGTTTAACTGATAGATTAGTTGACTTATTGTTGTGTACAAATTTTCCAATTCGTCCTTTTCAACACTTTTTAATTGTGTTTTTATAGGGTTTGCAAAATTCTCTGTTTCCGCAACAATACCTTTTCCTTTATCTGATAATAAAATAGAATAACTACGATTATCAGGCGTAGAATAATCCTTAACAATAAATTCTTTTTTATCCAACACCTTAATAGCATCACTTATCGTTGGTTTTGTAATATTAAATTCTTTAGCTAAATGACTAACATTACACAATTCTTGTTTATGATATGCAATAAAAATTAATAGTTGAATTTGAATTGGGCTTATACCAATTGTCTTCGCGTGTTCCCACAGCAAGACCTTAAAAACTCCTGATAAGCGTTCAAGACCAACCACAATTTTACTTGTAATACTTTTTTGTTGAAATTCTATATTAAAAACACTTTCCTTCATATCCAAAAAATACCTGCTGAATCTATAGATTCAGCAGATAAAGTTAGTAATCCTAATTATAGAAATCAAGTATCATTGCAATTTTCCATTTCAATGATATAGTATCCTTTTCTCTTAATTCCGTCAATCATAGGCTGCGTAGCTTCTTCAATATGGCAAAACACACACTCCTTTGAACTTAATTCTCCACTTTTAAAAGGCTTACTTTTTAAATAGTCCAACCCAAAATTAAATATATTGGTTTCGTTAGTCATCTCGCTAGGAACGAGAATATCAAAATGCATAATCAATCCATCTTGTCTTTTTACATAAGTGTCCCAAACTGCTATTTTCATGTGTCTATACTATTTTATTAAATTTGTCACATACTGCCTGCCTGCCGCAGGCTGGTTCGCTATTAATCATTTCCTTTGGTGAGTCCCGAGTACTCGGGATTAACATGCTCGTTTCATAAGTTATTGTTTTACTGAATAAGGTAAAGATAAATTCCCAGATGCAACACTATACACTTTATAAACACCTAACATTGGTTTGTCTTTCTTTTCTGTGTTTACTTCCATATAACAAGCAACTCCATCATAGTTAAAATTGGTTTGGTTGTTCATACGATAGTCGGGTACCACAACTTTTATAACATTTCCTTTTGGTGTGACTAATGCAGGAACCGATTTTATACCTGCACTTTCAGCTTCTGCTATTCTATTTGTATTTTCACCAATATTAACTATCTCTACCTCTGTAGAAATAAGATTTAACAATTCGTGTTCTGCATTTACACAAACTGGACAGCCTGCATGATAAAAGATTGATTTACTCATTTTGTTTAATTTAAACTTATATGGCAATATTGCCGATACAAATATTATAAGGATTCCTAATTATATAAATATTTTGTTAAGTTTTTTACAAATTTAAACACGATTAGGCAATATAAATAGATCTTATACCTTTTGAATTATTGTTTTTTAATAAGAGTTGCACCAAAATTTTACCGTTTTTATATCAATAGATTTTACTTACACACAAAACAGTAACAATATTCAGATAATTTACTCTAACCGTTTACAAACGGATAATTTGTATCTTGCAGCAACAAAATCAAACAATTATGAGCAAGCAATGTAAATTACTACTATGTATCGCTTTTATAGCTATTTCTTTACACGGTTATACACAAAATACACTACAATTTACCAAAGACACCATTTCGCCTAATGCTACTTTAAAAGATGTTTCTTGGATACAAGGTCATTGGAAAGGAGAAGCTTTTGGAGGTATTACCGAAGAAATTTGGAGTCCACCACTTGGTGATTCCATGATGTTTGTTTTTAAATTGGTTGTAGATAATAAGGTAGCTTTCTATGAAGCCGGAGCCATCCGCCAAGTAGATAAAACGCTATTCTTACAATTCAAGCATTTTCATGGAGACTTTAAAGGTTGGGAAGAAAAAAATGAAACAGTAGATTTTAGATTAGTAAAAATAGAAAAGAATAAAGTATATTTTGAAGGTTTTACTTTCGAAAAAATTAGCGATAATGAAATTAATTTATATGTTGTTATAGAACAAAAAAAAGGGGAAAGTGAAGAAGTAGAATTCAATTATAAAAAGTAATCCATGCAAAAACTATGTCCCGAATGTGGTGAAAAAATAATCGGTAGAACTGACAAAAAATTCTGTGCAGATTATTGTAGAAATGCGTACAATAATAAAGTAAATAAAGACAGTAAAAACTTGATTAGAAATACCAATAATCGGCTTCGGAAAAATTATAAAATTCTAAGCGATTTAAATCAATCTGGTAAAACCAAAGTTACAAGAGTCAAATTGTTAAATCACAATTTTGATTTTAATTTTTTCACTTCTATCTATACTACCAAAACAGGAAATACCTATTATTATATTTATGACCAAGGTTATTTATCGTTGGAAAAAGAGTATTATTTGTTAATTAAGAAAGATTGATGTACTCACTAATAATAATAATGAAATATGAAACCAACCTTATACTATATCCATGATCCCATGTGCAGCTGGTGTTGGGGATTTCGTAAGGTTTGGAATCAAGTACAAAAAGATTTAAAAGGCAAGATAGATATTCGTATTGTAGTAGGTGGTTTAGCTCCAGACAGTAATCAAATCATGTCTGAAACAATGCAGAAAAGTATTCAGCAAAACTGGCAAAGAATTCAGCAACATATTCCAGGAACACAATTTAATTACTCTTTTTGGCAAATATGTAAACCTCGCCGATCAACTTATCCTGCATGTAGAGCTGTTATCGCAGCAAGGTTACAAAGCGAGAAATTCTCAAAAATGATGGTATTGGCTATTCAACAAGCGTATTATTTAAATGCAAAAAATCCATCAGATGATTTAGTATTGATACAACTTGCAGGAGAAATTGGACTTGATTCTAAGCAATTTGAAATCGATTTATCTTCTGATGAATGTAAGCAGTTATTAGATAAAGAATTAAAGCTCACAGCAAGTCTCAACGTAAATAGTTTTCCTAGTTTAATATTAAACTATAAGAACTCTAATATTAAAATTCCTGTTGATTATACTTATAAGAAAGCTGTCCTTTTAAATATACAAGAAGTTATTTTGACTAAGAATGACCATTTGCTTTATAAAAAGTAAGAGGTTGGGTATTTTTTAATCAATCCTTTAAAATGATAAAATCAAAAGAATAAACTTATTATTTCCAGTTATTCCCTTTTTGTTCTAAAGCGGCAATTAAAATATCTTTTTGACTTATTTGACCAACTAATTTACCATTCTCAACAATAGGAAATCGCCTTCTTTTAGATTTTAAAAATTGCTCTGCAGCTTCAAAAATATTTAAGTTCCCCTCAATTGTTTCCACATTTTTCACCATATGTTTTTCAACATTATCATTATCAATTGGAATATTATAATACCTGCTTTCTGAGATATGTTTGATACAATCACCTTCAGATATAATGCCTAGTAATTCATTATTTTCATTAACAACTGGCCCACCCGAAATTTTATTTCTAATTAAGATTTCCATCACCTCTCCAATTGGTTGATTCGGGCTAAAAGTTATCAACTTTGTTGTCATATAATCTGAAACCAATGCTGGTTTTAATTCCTCTTTTTTGGGTTGATTTCTCCTCCCTTGAAAACTTTTGATTGCCATAATTATTTATTTTGGTTTCGATAAATATAATAATAAAATCTTAAAAAGAAAAGCCCTACATTAGTAATCCCATAAAAGGGAATTTATTCAACTGTCCAATTATGCTCACAAAAAAATATTCTTCAGCAATTTCTTTTTTAATTATTATTACAGCGATTTACTTTAGTTTTTCATCATTAATGCCCAATAAAATAAGTGACGCTTCCACTCCGATAACTCAATTTTCTACAGAAAGAGCCTTACTTCATTTGAAAGAAATAAGTCAATATCCGCATTATGTAGGTTCAATTAAACATAAAAATGTTCGAGATTATATTGTAAAAGAAATACAGCAATTGGGCTTGGAAACTGAAATTCAACAACAAGTAGCTATTCATAAAATGTATCGTCAAAGTACGGTTACCCGAAATATTTTAGCAAGAATAAAAGGTACGGATAATAGCAAAGCTCTTTTATTACTTTCTCATTATGATTCAGCACCAAATTCATCGTTTGGTGCTAGTGATGCAGGTAGTGGAGTAGTAACCATTTTAGAAGGGTTACGCGCTTTTTTAGCAACTAATAAACAACCAAAAAACGATATTATCATTTTAATTTCTGATGCAGAAGAAATTGGTTTACTCGGTGCTAGTGCATTTGTAAATAATCACTCTTGGGCAAAAAATGTTGGTTTAGTACTCAACTTTGAAGCTCGTGGTAGCGGTGGACCAAGTTATATGTTGTTAGAAACCAATGGTGGTAATAAAAACCTTATTCAACAATTTAGTAAAGCAAACCCTAATTACCCCGTGGCAACTTCGCTAATGTATAGCATATATAAAATGTTACCTAACGATACGGATCTTACAATTTTTAGAGAAGATGGTGATATTGATGGGTTCAATTTTGCACATATCGATGACCATTTTGATTATCATACTGCTCAAGATAACTTCGAGAGGTTAGACAGAAATACCTTGGAGCACCAAGGTACTTATTTAATGCCTTTATTAACCTATTTTGCAGATGCCGATTTAACTAATTTAAAATCTGACACAGATTATGTCTATTTTAATATGCCGATTATCGGAATGTTATATTACCCTTTTTCATGGATTTTACCACTATTAATTATTACCATACTATTGTTTATTGGCTTGGTGTTATATGGCATTTCTAAACGCAAAATAAATGCAACACAACTATTTAAAGGGTTTGTTCCTTTTTTAATATCTCTTTTTATTCCAGGATTACTTGCGGTTTATGGATGGAAATTCCTATTAAAAATTCATCCGCAATACAATGATATCCTTCAAGGATTTACCTATAACGGTCATTTGTATATTGCCGCTTTTTCTGTATTGACATTGGCTGTTTCTTTTTTAGTCTATTCCAACTACTTTAAAAAAATCAAAATAACTGATTTAGCTATTGCACCTATTTTTATCTGGATACTTATTAATATTGCTGTTGCCATCTACTTAAAAGGTGCTGGGTATTTTATTATTGCCGCATTATATGGTGTTCTATCTTTAGCAATACTTTTATTTTCAAAGAAGCATCCTCAAAATAATCAATTATTATTAACCGTTATTGCCATCCCTATTTTAATACTTTTTGTGCCAATGATTCAAATGTTTCCGATAGGTTTAGGTTTAAAAATACTTGTCGTTAGCACAGCTTTTATAGTCTTACTTTTCGGATTGTTACTTCCTGTTTTTTCAGGTTTCAAAAATAGTAAGAGATTAGGGCAACTCTTTTTATTATTAGCCTTAATTATTTTTGTTTCAGCATCTTTTAAATCAGGTTATAACGAAGAAAGAAAAAAACCGAATAGTATTATGTATGTTTTAGATGCCGATAAAAATCAAGCTTATTGGGCAAGTTATGATAGAAATGTTGATGAATTTACGCAGCAGTTTTTAAGCGAAAATCCAACAAAAGGTGGGTTTGATAATGTCACCTCTTCTGGTAAATATGGAAACAAGATAAAACTCCATAAAAAAACTGATATAAAAGATATAGCGCAAGCAGTAACTCATATCATTTCGGATACAATTATTAATGCAGATAGATTTATTCATTTTACAATTACTCCTCAACGAAAAGTGAATCGAATTGAATTATACACAAAAAATAGTCTAACTTTTAAAACATTTGGTATAGACGGAGTTTATATGCCAAAGAAAGAAAACTATGATTTTGTATTTAGGACTGGTCCTAAAAAAAGCAAAAGAGTTTTAAGTCATTATATTATAGGTGATGATGAAAGTTTAGAGGTTCAATTTTCAATACCCAAAGAAGAAAAATTATTGCTAACCCTTTATGAAACATCTTATGATTTACTCGAAAATTCTCATTTTAATATGGAACCATTGTATCATGTTAAATCCAGAACCAATACTATGATGCCTATGCCATTTGTAACTAACGATGCTGTTATAGTAAAAAAGCAAATAAACTTTTAGTTTAATTTTATTATGGGATAAGAAATTTTATCTTTGAGCAGAGATAAATAAATGCCAATGATTACTATTGATGATTTTAATTTTGCTGACAAAAAAGCATTGATTCGTGTTGATTTTAATGTTCCTTTAAATGATGATTTTCAAGTAACGGATGCAACCCGAATTGAAGCAGCCAAACCTACAATAATCAAAATTTTAGAAGATGGGGGTAGCGTAATTTTAATGTCGCATTTGGGTAGACCAAAAGGCATTGATACTAAATTTTCGCTACAATATATTATTGATAAAGTTAGTGAAGTAATTGGTGTACAAGTAAAGTTTGCTTCTGATTGTGTAGGTGAAATTGCGGAAAAAGCTTCGGCAGAATTA
>Ga0256847_1001514_pt1 | contig 11665 bp, 10 predicted proteins | sample TeddybearmetaG_FD_189099 | JGI IMG/M metagenome (GOLD analysis project Ga0256847, IMG submission 189099) | Hydrothermal vent microbial communities from East Pacific Rise, Pacific Ocean - Teddybear | ecosystem: Environmental > Aquatic > Marine > Hydrothermal vents | place: Pacific Ocean: East... | reverse complement strand
GAAGCTGTCGAAGCAAAACGTACACTGGATGTGCAAGGGCTAAAATGCCCGATGCCCTTGTTGAAAGCAAAAATGGCGTTAAACGAGATGTCCGCAGGAGAACTGCTGGAAGTCTTTGCAACGGATTCCGGATCGGTACGTGATTTTGCGGTGTTCTCGCAACAAAGTGGTCATCAGCTGCTTAAAAGTACTGAAGACAATGGGGTTTACAGTTACCTGTTACAAAAAAAGGCCGGGTAAATATGCAGTTTCTGGGTGTTATAGAAGGTTGGGTAAATCGTCATTTTTCGAATGAAGAAGCAATTTTTCTGGTAGTACTGTTGTTTATATTGTTCGGTTTGCTGGCCTTATTCGGAAATTTGCTGGCCCCCGTATTATCCGGCCTGGTACTCGCTTTTCTGATGCAGGGTCTGGTGGCACGCCTGATAGCATGGCATGTACCCAGAATTGGTGCAGTGTACCTCACGTTTATGGTTTTTGTCGGCGTGGTAACCGGCTTGCTGTTATTTTTGTTTCCTCTGGTTTCACGCCAGTTAACACAGCTCGTCAGTTCTATTCCTGAATTACTTGAACGACTGCAGACGGTTATTCGCAGTCTTCCTGAAACATTTCCCGAGTTTATCGATCCGGATCAGGTGGAAATCTGGGTGGGCCTGATAAGTGGGCAAATCGGGGATTACGGTCGTTCGTTGCTGGAGACTACGGTAACACAGCTGCCTTCTCTGGTGGGCTGGCTCATTTACCTGGTGCTGGTTCCGATTTCAGTATTTTTCTTTCTAAAAGATGGTTCCCTCATCATGCGCTGGTTCTCATCTCTTTTGCCGGTAGATCGACCCTTACTTAACCAGGTGGGTGCTGAAATGAGTGTCCAGATTGCCAATTATGTGCGAGGTAAGGTGATTGAAATATTTATTGTAGGCGCGATTTCCTATTCCAGTTTTGCCTTTCTCGATCTGGATTATGCAGCGCTGCTGGGAATTCTGGTGGGCGTGAGTGTGCTGATTCCCTTTGTAGGTGCTGCTATTGTCACACTTCCAGTGTTGCTGGTGGGTTTTTTACAATGGGGCTGGAATGTTGATCTTTTTACGCTGTTTATTGTCTACTCCATTATTCAGGCACTTGATGGAAATGTATTGGTACCCCTGCTGTTTTCCGAAGCTGTAGATTTACATCCCATTGCAATAATTGTAGCCGTATTGTTTTTTGGCGGAATCTGGGGTTTTTGGGGCGTGTTTTTTGCCATTCCTCTCGCTACTCTTGTGAAGGCAATTATGAATGCGTGGCCACAGCTGGAAGAGGGTGCCTGAGACCTTGTGATAGTCCACAGGCGACAGTAGTATGTGCGATCTTTTTCCGGGCGTTAATTTTCCAGGCCTTTTAGCCCCAAACGAGAAACCACCATGAATTCGCATCCATATTCCAGGGACAGCCACTTAACCGGCAGCATAGTGGCGATTGTTACTCCGATGCTTGCAAGCGAATTATTCGTGCAGGGGGATATGGGTGCTGCGACCGACGTGGCTGTTGACTGGTCAGCCTTAAAGGCGCTAATCGAATGGCATATCGCCCAGGGTACGAGCGGCATTGTACCAGTAGGTACCACAGGTGAGTCTGCTACTTTGACGGTTGAAGAACATCTTGAGGTCATCCGCTTTACGGTAGAACAGGTAAAGCAGCGTGTTCCGGTTATTGCGGGTACCGGCGGTAATGCAACACAGGAAGCGGTACACCTCTCCCGACAGGCCGTACTCGCTGGTGCCGATGCCTGTCTGGTAGTCACCCCGTATTACAATCGACCTACGCAGGAAGGCATGTACCGGCATTTTGCGTTTATTGCTGAACAGATACCGGTACCTATTGTGCTTTACAATGTACCTCCTCGCACAGCGAGTGATTTACTGCCTGAAACGGTTGCGCGTTTGTCAGAGATAAAAAGCATAGTTGGAATAAAGGAAGCCAGCGGCGACCCCACGCGTGTTTCCCAGATTTTGGAATTGAGTAACAGCAACTTTTTTGTGCTCTCTGGTGAGGATGCACAAACTCTGGATATGATGGATCGTGGCGCGTGTGGCACTATTTCTGTAAGCGCTAATGTCGCACCGAGATTGGTTGCAGAAATGTGTCAGGCGCACCTGGCAGGAAATCGCGAACGCGCGGGAGAGCTGGATAATCTTTTGCAGCCATTGCATAAGGTCCTGTTCATCGATCCAAACCCGAGCCCGGCAAAGTGGGCTCTTTTCGAGATGGGTAAAATCCAGTCTGGTATCCGTTTACCCATGTTGCCGATGGATGCGGATAAAAGGGTGGAACTTGTTGCCTGCCTTAAGTCGCTGGGGCTAATTTGATATGAACACACTGGAGATAAAAATGTCTCGAATTTTAATCTCGCTGGTAATTGTAGTACTGCTTGGCGGATGCCGTTATATGAATGACGACAAGGGCATACTGGTTGATCGCTCTGATGATTATCTGGATGCCCAACAGGCACCTCCACTGCAGATTCCAGAGGATTTGAGCAGCGAGACCCTGGTGGACACACTCGCTATACCTGATCTGGGGGATCAACCCCGAACTGTTTTCTACGCGAAGAACGCGCCACGTCCCAATCCCGTATTTGCGCGAGAGGGTGGACAGGAAGTAAAAATCCAGAAGCTGGGTGCTGATCGCTGGCTGGTAGTTGCACAAAAACCATCGGTTGTCTGGCCCAAAGTTAAGCAATTTCTTGCCGATAATGGTATTGCTCTTGCCGAGGAGGACCCCAAGGCCGGGCGGCTTGAAACAGCCTGGTTTGACACGGTTGCAGAAGAGACCTACCGGGATATTGTGCGCATATCAATACAGGAAGCGCGCGCGACGGAATCTCTGGATGCTGGAAAGGATCGGCTACTTTTGAGAGTGGAGCAGGGTTTACGTGTCGGTTCTACAGAAATACATATGCGCCATGAGAATGACAGTATGGAAAGTTTGAGAATAGGCGGAGCAAACTGGCCTAATGAATCCAGGTTGAAAACTTTGGAACAAGTGCTGCTCAACGAGTTGGGTGCCTACATTGTCGCAGATGTCGCCCAGCATTCAGAATCCAAAGAGGCGAACGAGTTGGCCAGTCAACGAAAGGCGGAAGTAGTCAGTGACGAGAACGGTGATCCGCTGCTGCGTTTTAGCATGGATTTTGATCGGGCCTGGGCGGTCGTTGGGCAAGCGCTTTCCAATGCAAGTATTGAAGTGAGCGACCTGGATAGAAGTGCCGGGGTATTCTATGTTGATGTTACAGCAGAAGATCTCATTCAGGACGAGAAGCCGGGTTTCTTTGGCAGGCTTTTTAGTTTCGGTTCTGATGATGGTTCCATGTCTTTGCAAATTCGAATGTCTGCAGAAGATGACGATCAGATAGTACGTATTTATGAAGAAGAGGCTCTTGCTCAAATCGAGGTAAGTGTGCAGTTGCTTACCCTGCTCAGGGACTTTGCGGGTTAGGCTTGTTCTATTGAATGCTTCCGGAAAATGGCGTTTTGCATCCCTTGGAAGTGGTAGCCGGGGCAATGGCACGCTCATCAGTAGAGGGCACACAGAGGAAAACGATGCGTCCTGTTTTCTCATTGATTGTGGATTTTCCCTAAAACAAAGCCAGCTTCGCCTGGAACGCCTGGGCGTGTCGCCTGAGTCGCTCACCGCTATTCTGGTTACACATGAGCACAGTGATCACATTCAGGGGGTAATACCCCTGGCAAAGAAATATAATGTCCCTGTGTTTTGTTCACATGGCACATCGCGTGCAAGCCATCGGCGCGGTCACCGGCAAGGGCAGGAAAAAGACAGCAGCCTGCGCAAAAATGCGGATATTGTGCTCAGTATTGTGGAAGGTGAGAAACGCATCGAAATTGGTGGTGTTTGGGTGCAACCGGTCTCGGTTCCACACGATGCCCGTGAACCTCTGCAATTTATCATTGGAGATGATTCTGTGAGTATTGGTGTGCTCACCGACATCGGACATATCACGCCCCACGTAGTAAACAGTTATTCTGCCTGCGATGCCTTGCTGGTTGAAAGTAACCATGATCTGCAAATGCTGGAAAACAGTAATTATCCGGGTCACCTGATACAGCGGGTGAGTGGTTTACGTGGTCACTTGTCGAATGATCAAACTGCGGAGTTTTTGGAAAACGTGTTGCACCCTAAACTGCAGCACGTGGTAATTGGACACATGAGCGAACAGAATAACACGCGGGACTGTGTCGAGTCGGCATTTGCCGGGATCAAGAGCAAACTGGGCAATCTGACTTATGCCAGTCAGCAGGAAGGAACGGGCTGGATAGAGGTACATCCTCCATCCAGCGCCTAGCTTGGCTTAACTTATGCCTTTGAAGATTTGGCTGCTTTTTTAGCGGCTTTTTCGGCAACCGCTTCTGCGGTTTTGCTTACTTCTTCTGCAACTTCGCTTACTGCTTCTTTTGCTGCTTCCACCGTTGCTTCTACGGTTTCGACAATTGTTTCAACAACTTCGTCACTTACTGTTTCGCTGGATTCGGTTACTGGCTTAACAAATGCTCTTACCAGTTGGCCAGCACTGTTCAGGTTTTCACGGGCGAAAGAGTACTGATCGCGAACAACTCCACTAACATTTTTTTGCATAGCAGAGTAAAATTCGCGTTGCGCGCTAATAACACCTGCGATGTCTTTTACTTCACGCAGTGCAGCAAAACGATCCCGGCTATCTTCAAATGCAGAAATTACTGATTTTTTCTGGATTCCGTAATGGCCCTTAATTGCTGCTTTATTGAGCTCTGTTATGTTTGATGCAAATTCCTGGCTTCTTTCTAATACGTTCATTTTATTCTCCTGTAAATGGTGCGGTGCAATATAATGGGTGCACTCTAGTTGAGATTAAAAGTGCGGTCAAGCCTTTTTTGTTGCGTTGCACAATATATTTTCACCTGTTTTTCCTGAACCACCTGAAACGCTGTGGGTATGCGGGTTCAGGACAATGTTGGTGATGTTGGTTACTATGGGACCAATGCCGGAGCCATTATAAAATGAAAGAAGCTCAATTCAGCCTCAAAGAGATCAAAAACAGCCCGGAGGGGCCTGAAATCGCTGCACTTTTTGATTTCGACGGAACAATCATCGCCGGTTTTTCCGTCCTGTCATTTTTACGTGAAAAAATAACCAGCGGTGGTGCATCCGTTACTGAAATTTTTGAGCAGTTCGCCTCGGTGCTAAGTTTTGGCCTTGGGCGAACCGGTTTTTCCGGCCTGATGACAGCTACTGCACAAATGATGCGCGGGACCAGGGAACAGGAGTTCATTGATTTTGGCGAGCAGGTGTATGAAAAACACATAGCCGCTACCATTTATCCGGAGGCACGGGCGCTGATTGATGCACACCTTGCAAAAGGACATACCGTTGCTATTATTTCTTCTGCAACCAGATATCAGGTTATACCTGCGGCAGAAGATCTGAACATTGAGCACGTTTTGTGTACAGAGCTTGAAGTGCTTGATGGCCTCTTTACAGGGGATGTAGTCCCGCCCACCTGCTTTGGACAAGGCAAGGTGCTGGCCGCAGAAAAACTGGCAGCACAGTTTAATTGCAATCTGAACAACAGTTTTTTTTATACGGACAGTGACGATGATCTTCTGCTGTTGGAAGCTGTAGGTAAACCACGCCCCCTGAATCCTAATTCCCGCCTTACCAATATTGCCAGGGACAAGAGTTGGCCGGTGCGCTCATTCTCAAGTCGAGGGCGTCCTGGACTGGAGAACCTGGTAAGAACAGCCATGACTTATTCCACCCTGTTTCCAGCAGTATTGGCAGGCTTGCCAATCTGGGCTATGACGGGCTCGCGAACTGAGGCAGTGAACTTTTCATTTTCTGTATGGGCTGATTATGCAAGCGCCCTGGGTGGTCTGAACCTAAGAGTAGAAAAAGAGGTAAATCTCTGGGCAGCGCGGCCTGCGATTTTTGTCTTTAACCACCAGAGTGCGGCGGATGCCATCATACTGGTGAAGCTGATTCGTCGTGACCTTGCCAGCGTAGGCAAAAAGGAAATTGCAAACATCCCGATTATTGGCCAGCTTTTTCAATATGGTGGAGTGGTGCTGATAGACCGTGTGAATAAGGAAAAGGCCATTGCTGCCATGGAGCCATTGATTGACGTCATTCAATATGAAGGGAAATCTGTTGCCATCGCGCCCGAAGGAACCAGAAGTGTTTCTACCAAACTTGGAAAGTTCAAGAAAGGTGCATTTCATCTGGCCATTCAGGCAGGTGTTCCCATGGTGCCAATAGTTATTCACAACGCACTGGATTTCATGCCAAAGGGAGATCTGTTTGTGCGTCCGGCAAATGTTGATGTTACGGTGTTAAAACCTGTGGATACCAGCGACTGGAAAACGGAAACTATTGATGAGCATGTTAAAGCAGTGCGCAACATGTTTCTGAATGCCCTCGGTCAGGAGGTTGAATCGACAAAAAAGGCAACGCAGAATCTACCAGGAAGTAGCTCTGATGATGTGCTGCCTGGAGGCAGTGCATGAAACTGCGGGCTGGTGTTTTAGGAGGCGGCTCCTGGGGTTCTACCGTGGCATCACTTATTTCATCACATGCACACACGACTTTATGGGCGCGTGATGAGTCAACTGTTAATGAGATTAACACGCACCACACAAATGAAAAGTATTTGCCCGGAGGTATGTTGCGGGTAAAACTGGTAGCTTCGACGCACCTGGATGAGGTGGTTAGTCAGGCGGACCTGGTTGTCGTGGGTATTCCTTCTAACGGGTTTCGTCAGATTATGGAAAAGATCAGGGAGCATATTCGTCCCTGGGTCCCGGTGGTTAGCCTTACTAAAGGCCTGGAGCCGAAAACGCATTTCCGGATGACAGAAATAATACAGGAAGTTTTACCTAACCATCCTGTAGGGGTGTTGTCCGGCCCAAATCTGGCGCGGGAAATAGTTGCCGGCCAGGCAGCAGCCAGTGTTTTGGCTATGAGTCAGGAAAGTGCTTTGTCCCAGCTTCGCAGCGTCTTTCATTCTGGTATGTTCAGGGTATACACCAGCAACGATGTAATTGGCTGTGAGTTGGGTGGTGCGCTTAAAAATGTTATCGCAATTGCAGCTGGCATGGGCGACGGGATGGGTGCGGGAGACAATACTAAAGCCGGGGTTATTACACGTGGTCTGGCAGAGCTTACCCGACTGGGTATAGCCATGGGTGGGCGGCCGGAAACATTTGCCGGACTTGCGGGTATGGGTGATTTGTTGGCTACCTGCAGCAGTAAACTGAGCCGAAACCACACTGTGGGGGTAGAACTGGGCAAAGGACGCGCCATAAAAGACATAATTAGTGAAATGAATATGGTTGCCGAAGGGGTAAAAAGTAGCCGGGTAGTCGTGGATCTTGCCAAGCAATTCAAGATTGATATGCCCATTGCGCATGCGGTCTACGGGGTGGTGCATAAGGGCAAAACTGCAAAACAGGCATTTCGATCTATACTTAGAACCCAAAGCGGATCCGAGGCAGATCCCGGGTAATGGAAGGGCGTCTTAACCCGGAGATAGAGCGCTTTGGTGATCCCTGGCCGGTTCTGGAAGATGATATTGCTCCAGCGGTACTTTTTTTAATCCATGCCTCCACCCCCCTGGAAGAGAGACTTGTCGGGGAGTGGGTAAAACTCAGTCAGCCTGAGTTTTCTGTATCCTGTTCTACAATCGTTATGTCTGGACCTCGGGATAAAATCCCTGATCATGAAGGCCTCGCAAGTTCCCTGGAAAACGACGGCGCTACAATAGTTGTGCCTATCCACGTCGCGTGGCGTATGCTCCAAACTGAAAAACTGCGTCTGAGGCAGCTTCTTCTGGGTGACCCGCGAGAGCCTAACCGATGGAAGCAAGCGCGCATCCTGGCTAAAAAACCAATGTTGATTGCCCTGGTAGCTGCAAAATCAGCCACTATCGATGAGCTGCGAGCCCGGCATTCCTCCCGGGAAAGTCAAACTGGTCCCGATGCTTTTGCAGGTTTTGTTGTACGTCAGGCCGTTTTGTCCCTGGAGCGTGCAGAGCGAGGTATTAAGGGCATGCGCCATAAAATGCCCAGGTTTGTGCGGGAGACTCTAAGGGCTGGAAAGTCATTCCGCGAGGCCATCGAAATAGCCGGAGACTCTGGAGGCGGGAGCGTTCACACAAACCTGGCCAAGGCCGATGAATATCTGAAAGAAATGGTTTCAGTGCCGCGGTCTTTTTTTGTGGATTTCAGCGCACGTTTTTTTCGCTTTATGTACACCAGGGGATATGAAGACAAGTTGGTTTACAGTGAAAAGGATCTGGACAGGGTTAGGCAACTGATCAGACAACATCCGGTAGTTTTCTGTTTTACACACAAATCACACGTAGATGCGGGCGCACTTATCTGTTTGTTACATGATAACGGTTTTCCGATGTTGCACACTTTTGGTGGCATTAACATGGCCTTTCTGGGGCTGGGTTCTTTGTTGCGCCGTTCAGGATTGATCTTCATTCGGCGCAGTTTTCAGAACAATCCGGTCTATAAGATGTGTTTGCGTTTGTATATTGCTTATTTGCTGGAGAAACATTTTCCGCTGGCCTGGGCGATTGAAGGTACGCGTTCCAGAACAGGTAAGCTTATGCCTCCGAAACTGGGAATACTGAAATATGTGGTGGAGGCTGCCAAAGAAGTGAATTCGGGAAACCTGCATATTGTTCCTGTTTCCATTGTTTATGATTTGATTCCGGATGTTGCAGATTACGTAGCAGAACAGGGCGGTCACAAAAAGACCGCGGAAAGCCTGAGCTGGTTTTTTAGTTATGTACTGGGAATGCGTAAACCCCATGGCCGTATATCCCTGGAATTTGGTGAACACGTCGAGGTTGAATCGCTTACTGAAACTGCGGAAAATGCTGGGGAACCCGAAACCTTTGATCTGCAGAAAATCGCCTTCGAGGTCTGCGTAAATGTAAACCGGGTAACTCCAATAACATCGAGCTCACTCATTGCGATGGTATTGCTGGGTGCTGCACCCCAGGCGCTCACGTATTCGGAAGTTAGCCGCGAACTGGGTCGCTTAATCGCGTGGGCCAGAAAACGGAATCTGCCCATGAGTTCAGATTTTTATGAAGCTACCGAAGAACGTTTTCTCAGCATTGTAGAGAGCATGATAAGCATGGGGATTATTACGCGCTACGATGAAGGTCCTGATGAAATTTACATGATTTCCCGGGACCAGGATTTGTTGGTCAGCTACTACAGAAACACAGCCATTCACTTTTGTTTTCACAGCGCAATTATAGAACTGTCCTTGTTAAAGGCATCCGACCCAGTATCAAACCAAGCTCCGCTTCAGGTCTTCTGGGATGAAGTGTTTCGACTGAGGGATTTGTTAAAATTTGAGTTTTTTTACTCACCAGCAAAACAATATCGAATCGAAATAAGTGAGGAACTTACTCGCCTGGATACGGGTTGGTCCGCATTGATAGAACAGGGTAAGGTCGGGATTGATCAAATTCTGGGCGAGATGCGACCCTTCTTTGCACACGCAACACTTCGTGCATTTTTTGAAGCCTACAGCGTGGTTGCAGATGTATTGTTGCGCTCCGGTGATGACGCTGTTGCAGACAAGAAACTGTTTCTGGCCAGCTGTCTTAAATCCGGGAAACAGGCCTACCTGCAACGCAGGATAAGCAGTGAAGAATCGATTGGCGGTAATATGTTCGACAACGGATTAACCCTTGTAAAACATCTCAACCTGGTGGGTGATAAGGGGCTAACCAGTGGTGATCAGAAATCCGCCCGGCTGGATTTTGCGAGAGAGCTAAAAGATATTCTGCGTCGCATCCAGCTTATTCAGACTATAGCCATTTCGCGTCACAATACATCAGCTCGGGAATGATAAAAATATTCCTGGTTTGTTTCCCGCCCAAATTTTGTAGAATGCGCCCTCAATTACCTTTTATAGCCTGCGAGCGAACTAACTTGTGAATACCCAAGCCCTTACTTTTGAAGTAGCTGCTGATACCTTTCAGGAAGATGTTATTGACCGCTCGCGGACGTTGCCGGTCGTTATATTGTTCTGGGCAGAACAGGTACCGGAGTCGGTACAAATGCGGGACACTTTTCTGGCGCTGGTTGAGCAGTACGCTGGAAAATTTGTCCTGGGATTAGCCGATGTTGCACGTGATCAGACACTTGCACAGCATCTGCGGGTACAGGGTTTGCCGTCGTTGCGTATCGTGAATGATGGCCAGATAGTGGACCAGAAGGACGGGCCTCAGGATGAATCAGTGTTACGGGATTTGCTTGATACGCTGACTATGAGCAGTACTGACAAAATGGCCGATCAACTGGCTGCGCTAATAGCAGGTGGTAACGTAGAAAGTGCCCTGTTACTGGTTCGTCAGGCTTTGCTGGAAGAACCGAATAATAACGATTTTAAGGTCGAATATGCCGACCTGTTGGTAAGGGATGACCAGCTGGATGCAGCAAAGAAGTTGCTGGCAGATATTCCGGAGGATTTTGCCGGTCGAAAAAGACCTGCTATGAGATTGGCTTTAGCGCAGGAAGTCCAGGAGTATCCTGCGCTTGATGAACTGCAAACTGCTTTGGAAACCGAACCTGATAATTTACAACTACGCTATCAGACAGCTTTGAGATTGGTGACCGGCTACGAGTACGAGCCAGCGCTGGAAATGTGTCTTGGAATAGTACAGGCAGACCGCAATTATGAAGATGAATTGGGTCGAACGACCATGATTCGGATATTTGAGCTTCTGGAGAAGGAAAACCCGCTTCTAGGCCAGTATCGCCGCCGAATGTTTACCTTTTTGCACTGAGTCTTTTAGTTAGCTGTATTTACGCGAACCAGATCGCAGTTTAGGCTCATACATAACGTATGCTGGGCCGATATTGACACAGATTGGAGTTGGTTCCCGGCATGGACGCGCGGCAGTTTTCGAAACATTCCCAATCAGGGTATGCATCGAGTGGAGATGTAGCATTGGCCCTGGATTGGGACGGTGATGGCATACCTGTAATACTCGATAATGACAAAACTATTGTGATCGGCAGGGATGCTGATGTTGATGTGTGTTTCCCCGAAAGTGCAACTTCGCGTGTGCATGCGCGTATTCAATGGCAAGGCACACATTTTCTCCTTTCAGACTGCAGCACCAACGGCTCCTTTTTGCGTACTGAGGATGAACAGGTACGCTTTATTCGTCGCGAGGGTGTGCGCTTGTGGGGAGAGGGAAGCATCTGTTTTTCTGGAGCAGACTTTTCCGGTTGCGTACTGAATTTTCGGCATGTAAGCAGATAGATTTATGTCAATTCAATGGAGTTGTGCCAGCGAGTCTCACACCGGGGTATTAAGAGCGGTGAATGAGGACTCGATCCTTGTTCGCACAGAGATAGGTCTGTGGGTCGTGGCAGATGGCATGGGCGGACATGCCGCTGGCGATATTGCCAGCAGTAGTATCACCCAGGCCCTTTCAGAAGTGCGGGCATCGGATAGCTTGAATATCTTGCTCGATTCGGTAGACGACACTGTGGTGGAAGTGAATCGTAGTCTGCGAGCGCATGCGCGATTGCACCATGATGGCAAGACCATCGGCAGTACTGTTGTAGCATTTCTTGCGCGGGATAAAGTGGGTGTGAGT
>Ga0256847_1001513_pt1 | contig 11665 bp, 13 predicted proteins | sample TeddybearmetaG_FD_189099 | JGI IMG/M metagenome (GOLD analysis project Ga0256847, IMG submission 189099) | Hydrothermal vent microbial communities from East Pacific Rise, Pacific Ocean - Teddybear | ecosystem: Environmental > Aquatic > Marine > Hydrothermal vents | place: Pacific Ocean: East... | reverse complement strand
GCAATCTATGCGCGTGTATGGCAACAGCCACGGGTTTATTGGTAGCTATTGCGGTACTCGGCATAGTTTGAGCTGTGTTTTGATTGGCGAAGATAGTGCGGGCATGCAACGCGATTACTGGTACACAGTGGGTCGAGATGCGCAAGATATGCAAGCTGCGCGCGAAGTGGGTCTTGCCGCGGCGGAACGTACGTTGGCGCGATTGTCCCCGCAAACTGCGCCAACAGGAAATTTTCCAGTGATGTTCGCACCCTCTATGACCAGTGGCTTGCTCGGACATCTTATCGGAGCCATTAGTGGAGGGGCATTGTATCGCCGATCATCCTTTATGCTGGACTCCTTAGGCGAACAAATTTTACCCACATGGATGTCGCTAACTGAGCGGCCGCACTTACTTAAAAGCTTGGGTAGCGCAAATTTTGATGGAGATGGAGTTGCTACTCGAAGTAAGTCTTTTATTGCCAGCGGGGTAGTGGAAAACTACCTTCTTTCAGGCTATTCGGCCCGTAAATTGAATATGTCCCCCACGGGAAATGCCGGTGGCGTCTTCAATTTAGATGTTGATGGCACGCAGACGCCTATTGCAGATTTACTTAAACAAATGGGTACAGGACTGCTTGTCACTGAACTCATGGGGCAAGGCGTGAATGGGGTCACCGGCGATTACTCTCGTGGGGCTGCGGGCTTCTGGGTTGAGAATGGCGAAGTGACATTTCCTGTTGCGGAAGTAACCATAGCCGGTAATTTGCGAGACATGTATGGAAAAATAGTGGCCATGGGAGATGATGTTGATTTCAGAGGCAACATACGTGCGCCTAGCTTGCTGATTGAGTCTATGACGATTGCAGGTGCTGCCTAGGCGTAAACCCAGGTAGCCAAGCCGAGGAAGACGAAAAATCCGGTAACATCAGTAATCGTGGTGAGGATAACCCCGCCTGCGATGGCTGGGTCAATATTAAGTCGGCGAAGGATTGAAGGTAGTAAACTGCCGGAAATGGCTGCCACGACGATTGTGATGACCATTGCGGTTGCGATTACGCCCCCTAAACGAATATCTTGAAATGCAAACGCGGCGGTGAGTGCGACCAGTGTTGCCCACAGTAGACCGTTTAATACGGCGACGACAAACTCGCGATTGAGTAACCAAAGTAAATTCGTTCGGCCAATGTGTCCTAAAGCTTCGCCGCGAATAATAAGCGTTAGTGTTTGTGTCCCTGCAATTCCGCCCATGCTTGCAACAATGGGCATCAAAACCGCAAGTGCGACCACTTTAACAATGGTTTCTTCAAATAGGTTGATAACCGCCGCTGCAATAAAGGCGGTGATCAAATTGATGCCTAGCCAGACCGCGCGCCGACGAACAGACTTGCCAATGGGTGCGAACGTATCTTCGTCTACATCAAGGCCGGCACGCACTAAGACCGCTTCGTCGGCATCTTCGATAATGACGTCAACAACGTCATCAATAGTAATTCTTCCTAACAAGTGACCTTCGATATCAATGACGGGTGCTGATATGAGATCTTGGTCCGAGAATATTCTGGCTACCTCAGTATCTGGTGTATGCACCTCGATCGCTGTGGCTGACGTATCCATGACTTCGCGGACCGTTACGGTTGGGTCTGAGGTGAGTAATTTACTGAGTGGTAGCATGCCGACATATTCGTCGCGAGAGTTGACGACAATAAGTGCGTCGGTAGTTTCAGGGAGATCTTTGCGTATCCGCAGGTAGCGAAAAACCATTTCTAGTGCATGCCGTGGACGCACGGTAATGGTATCGGTGTTCATCAGGCCACCGGCGCTGTCCTCGTCATAGGAAAGCACTGCCTCAACCCTGGCGCGGTCTTTTGCGTCGAGTGAAGAAAGTACCTGGTCTGTGATGGTTTTCGGTAGCTGCTGGAGAATATCTGCGAAGTCATCGGTGTCTAGATCATCGGCCACGGCAACCAGTTGTGCTGTGTCCATGTCTTCAAGAAATTCGCCACGTACATCTTCACTTAGGTGCTGCAAAGTTTGAATGCTAGATTCGTCTTCAAGCAGCTCCCACAAAACATGTCGGACTTTGGGTGGATTAGATTCGAGCAGCTTGGCTACTTCGGCCGGGCGCATTGAGGCCAGCAATACTTTGGTCTCCTCTGCCGTACCCAGCCCGTGGGTGGATACCACATGCGCTATTCGGTCTATCGAATTCTCTTGTGTGTTTGCCATATGCTTGCGTCTTGTCAGCCGGCCTGAATGATCTAGATGCGATCTCTGCTTGGTTAGTCTTCCAGCTCGTGAAAGCCGGCTTCGATGAGGCTGCAAATAGCCGTCATTGCCGCTTCTTCATCTTCGCCGGTCACTTCTATATCTAATGTCGAACCCACCGGCGCACCTAGCAACAACACACTCATTATACTTTTGCCGTCTACTGTCTTGCCTTCTTTTGTAAGGGTGACCGTGCTACTAAAGGCTTTTGTGACGTCTACTAGTTTGGATGCTGCACGAGCGTGCAAGCCGAGCGGATTAATTAGCGTGAGAGTATTGCTAGGCATGATTCGTTACTGTGCAAATTTGTTGCGCAGTGTAGCCATAGCTGAGGTCTATAGAAATGCCTTTTATTGCCGTGATGCAACGCAAACTCGTTTTGTGAGGAGAGTTTATGGGGGCTAAGCCAGTTCACGATGCCGTACTAAGACGTTGTCGAACTTGGTGAGGAAATGTGCGCTTAACTCTTCGCACAAATAGACGCTGCGGTGCTGGCCACCCGTACACCCCACGGCGACGGTCATATAGACTCGCGCATTCGCTTCAAAATGTGGAATCCAAGTGTCTAGGTAGTGTGCGATATCTGTTTGCATAGCAGTGACCATAGCTTGCTTGCTTAAATATGTTTGCACCGCGGCATCACGACCAGTCAGAGGTCGAAGATCTGGTTCCCAGTGAGGGTTGGGCAGGCAACGTGCATCGAATACGATGTCTGCATCCACAGGGACGCCATACTTGAAGCCGAAGGATCGGAATAATAGGCTGATGCCGCTTGCCTTGCGGGCAACGACCCTAGAGCTCACAACATTACGTAGGGCTTGGCTTGACAGCAGTGTGGTGTCGATGGTGAGGTCGGCCAAATCGGCGATGCTCTCCAATACTTCTGCCTCTGCGTCTATTGCCTGACGCAGGTCAGTTTCTCGATTAGTAAGTGGGTGACGCCTGCGCGTTTCGCTGAAGCGCTTCACCAAGGTCGGGCTGCGTGCGTCGAGGTAGATCACTTCGCAATCGACGTCCATACGATCGATGGACAATAAAATTTCGGGGAACCGTTCTAAATCACGATTCCGGGCATCAATGCAGACTGCCATATTGCTGTCCCTCTGAGAGGAGTCTCTTAGCGTGTTATGTACTAGTGACTGCAAGAGCATCACGGGAAAATTGTCGATGCAATTGAACCCGGCATCTTCTAGAGCGTTGAGGACGGTAGATTTTCCTGAACCCGATCGACCGCTGATGATGATGAGTTTCATGCGCGATGAGTGCCGGAAGTCACTGTGTTAAGCGCAGACTGCATGGCTTCGAGCAATGCATCATTTGATCGACATGCTCTCAAGGTGCTGCGGTTTCTAGAGTTTGAAAAAACCTCTGCCAACTCAGCTAAGGCCGTGAGATGTGCTTTTTGTTCGCTTTCGGGAACAACAAGCACAAACAACAGATCGACCGGTTCACCATCAGATGACTCATAGTCGATGGGCTTTTCCAAGGAGATAAACGCTGCGCGCATGAGAGAACTTTTGCTGCGGCAGTGAGGAATGGCGACGCCATCCCCAAGGCCCGTACTACCGAGACGTTCGCGCGCCATTAAGCCATCGAACAAGGTATCCGCATTATTGCTTGGTTCAGATACCAGCTCGGAGATCATTTGTAGTACGCGCTTGCGGCTTGGTGCTTGCACGTGGCACCGCACGCTATCGATACTGATGAGTTTTGCTATTTCAGACATGCTTGCAACATTAGTGATTTGGGCTGCGCTCATGGCTGCCATTGTGGCGCGCCGTCGCCTTTTCTTTGTGTTTGATCAATTGTCGATCAAGCTTGTCGACTAGCAGATCAATCGCTGAATACATATCTTCGGCATCGGCATTGGCGAACAATTCCGCGCCTGTGACATGTGCCGTGGCTTCTGCTTGGTGTTGTAGTTTCTCGACGTTGAGTACCACGTGGACCTGCGTTATTTGGTCACTGTGGCGGTGTAGCTTTTCGAATTTTTGCTCAACGTAAGTATTGAGTGATTCGGTGAGTTCGATGTGGTGTCCTGAAATGCTCAATTGCATAAATCCTCCTCAGGGATTGTAGGTCGTTTTGATTGTTGTTTTTGCTCGCATTGGATCTGCGAGAACTGGGTATTGAGACGAAAGTTATCCAACGAGCTGTTTGCGCTCATTGGAAGGGGGTATTGATAGCGATTCGCGATATTTAGCAACCGTGCGCCTTGCAACGTTGATGTTCTGGTCTTTCAGTATTGCTGCTATTTTACTATCGCTCAACGGTTTTCTAGTGTCCTCTTCCGCGGTAAGCTTCTGGATTAGGTGGCGTATTGCTGTACTTGACACTTCACCACCCGTACTCGTGCCAACGTGGGATGAAAAAAAGTACTTCAGCTCAAATACACCGCGTGGTGTCGTCATATATTTACGACTCGTGACCCGAGAAATTGTGGATTCGTGTAAATCTACCGCCTCCGCAATGTCTGCCAAAATAAGTGGTTTCATAGCTTCTGGCCCGTAGTCTAAAAACCCTCTCTGCACTTCGATAATCTTGCTAGCAACGCGTAGCAAAGTGTCGTGACGGGTCTGTAAGCTCTTAAGAAACCATCGTGCTTCTTGAAGATTGTCCCGAATATACGTTTTATCTGCGGCGTTGGTGGTTTGCTTGGCGAGACTTTCGTAGAAAGGGTTAATGCGTACTCGAGGAGTGGCTTCGTTATTCAATTCTACCAACCAACGTCCTTCAAATTTGCGCACGATAACGTCGGGCACAATGTAGTCTGCGGCTTCCTCGGCTATGGCCGTCCCCGGTCGTGGGTTTAGCGTTCGAATAAGCGCCATGATAGCGGCCAGGTCTTCTTCGCTCAGCCGCGTCTTGCGTTTTAGCGTGGCGTAATCCTTACTGCCTAAGAGATCGAGATATTCTTCAATGAGTTGGTATGCTTCAGCCAGCCATGGTGTGCCGTGTTCGATTTGACCAAGTTGTAAAATCAAGCACTCTTTGAGGTCTCGGGCACCCACGCCAATAGGGTCGAAAGTTTGAATTCTCGCTAAAATCGCGCAGACGTCCTCATGGCTAACATGTTCCTCAATGGGTACCCTGCTGTCTTTGGTGCCTTCAAAGAGCGCTTCATATATATCTTGTGTGCTGAGCGTTAACATACCGTTGGCATCGATGGCGTCGATGATCATCATTGCAATTAGACGGTCTGAGGGCGCCATTGGCGTCAAATTGAGCTGCCAATTTAGATGATCAGCCAATGACTGATCAGCACTTCGATTTGCCAATGGATCGAAATCGCCGGCTGTGGCGGGTAGGCTGCTGGTGTTGGGGTATGTATCTTCCCAACTTGAATCCACAGGAATATCTTCGCCCAAGGGTTGTGCAAGCTGATCGTTGACGTCGGCCGTGTTGGCTTCTGCACCCACGCTGTTTTCACTGGTAGCAATGTTCTCGAGGTTGGCGTCTTCTGCTTCTTGCGCAATCTGCTGTTCAATACTCGGGGCTTCATCGAACATGGTATCTGGAGCGTCATCGGACAGCTCCAGCATGGGGTTTTCTTCAAGTGTGGTTTGTATTTCTTGGCTCAAATCTAACGCGGACAACTGTAGCAAGCGTATGGCTTGCTGCAGTTGTGGTGTCATGGTCAGCTGCTGGCCGAGCCTGAGAGAGAGTGTTTGTTTCATACAAACCTATGTCACGGAATCCTTTGGACATTTTTGGATATTGAGGTAGAGAGTCTACAGTAAGGCAAATATTAAAAACCGTGCCAATCTAACAATTTAGGCTTCCAGAGTAGGGTATTCTACTCTGGCGCCCTAAATTGAAAAGCCGTCACCCAAATAGACTTGGCGGACCGTTTCATTGGCTAGAATTTCATCAGAACTACCCTCCGCAATGATGTGTCCTTCATGAACAATGTAGGCGCGGTCGCATATATCAAGGGTTTCTTTGACATTGTGGTCGGTCACTAAGACGCCTAAACCACGCTCACTTAGATCGCGGATCTCGTTCTTTATGTCTCCTACAGAAATCGGATCTACGCCAGCAAAGGGTTCATCAAGTAGCATGAACCTTGGCTCGCTGGCGAGTGCGCGGGCAATTTCCAAGCGCCTTCTTTCACCACCCGATAAGCTTTGACCCAAAGACTCACGGACACCCTGAAGATTGAATTCGTCAATGAGCTGGTTCATCAGGGCAATGCGTTGCGGTTTTTTGAGGTCAGCGCGTAGTTCGAGTATGGCCATGATGTTGTCAGCCGTACTTAAAGTGCGGAACACACTGGCTTCTTGTGGGAGATAACCAATACCGGCTTTGGCGCGTACGTGTACGGGTGCGTGGGTGAGGTCTAGGTCATCTATATGAATGTTGCCAGCATCCGCGCGTAGCAAACCCACGACCATGTAAAAGCAAGTTGTCTTACCGGCACCGTTGGGACCAAGAAGGCCTACGATTTCGCCACTATTAACACTAATTGAGACGTCTTCAACAGCAACTTTGCTGCTGTATTCCTTGCGTAACGCAGTTGCGGTTAAGCAAGATTGAGTATTTTCTGCGGCATTCACGATAAGTCAGTATCGAATAAAGGCTAATTTGGGTCTGCAGGAAGCTTGGCGGGCGGATTTTTTGGATCAAGTGTCATACGCACTCGACCGGATGAATTTCCTGCGCTGGCATCGACCTTGCCGTTGACCATGTCGTAACGAATTGACTCTCCAAGTAGTTTATTGCCGTGTTGCGTGAGCATGGCTTCGCCGTTCAGGTAAATCCGTTCTTCCGCGGTGTGATAGATGATTGAATTTGCATGCGCCTTGACCTGGCCTTCGTCTTCTTCTAATTGTTGCTCATAGTGTGCTGGCGAGCCCACTGTAGTGATGCGCACGACTTGTTCGCCCTTTACCTTGACGACCATTTTGTCACCGTGCACGCGCAGCGTGCCTTGCACAATTTCGACGGAACCGGTGTAGGTGATCGTTTCACGACTTTGATCAATTTCGGCATTATCGCCTTCAATGTGGATGGGCTGGTCAGCATCGGTTGCTAGGGCAAAACTGATGTTAGGCCACGAAAGAATAAATGCCACCAATGCAGCATTTGTGTATCTATTTCTTTTTGAACTGTTCAGGTAAAACAATGCTATGAACTCTCTGTGTTGCTGAAGATGACAATTTCAGCACGCCGCTTTCTAAATTCGCCTTGAGACCTGCCGCGGTGGTTCGGCCTACCTCTGTGTCGATGATAACATCTCGGTCGGTTTCAGCGTATTGGCGATCCGGATAAATGTAGAACGCTTCAGATCGCATGACCAACTGGCCATGATTGTCGGTCTTCTGCACAAGTACTACTTGTTCACGTAGGTAGACGACTTCCTTTAATACGCCTTCCGCGTTTGCACGTTTGCGGATGTAGCCATGATTGGCGCGCACTTTCCACGGCGGTTTTTCAATGTTAAACAGTGTCAGTTCGAGCGCGGTCATACGGGTGAGGTCTTCACTGTCAAATTGGCGAATTTCTTCTGCCAGTAGATGGTAGTGAGGTGTGCCGTCGGGACGAAGAAAAGTGTAGTCGACATCTTTCGCAAAGGCGTCGGGCTCGTTAACCTCTACGTGTGTGGTTGTATTTTCGGCCTGATCGTTCTGATCTGACAACTGCACAAGTAGCACGCCAAAGGCAAGGATCGCGAGTGCAAATACCCACCAGCGGGACATCTAGAAATCCCACTTGCCTTGGGCGCTAAGTAAAAATTGGGCGATATCTACCGCCACGCCATCACCACCTCTACGATCAGTTGTTATGTGCGCTTGCTCTAATGTGGCTGGATGTGCATTTGGAACGGTGATGGCGAGACTCACAGATGGGTGTCTAAATATGTCGATGTCCTGTAAGTCATCACCTACGGCAGCATTGTTTTGGGCTGGAAAACCTTGCTCAATAAGTTTGTCCAGAGCTGCAGATTTCGACTCGACGCCTTGTTCTACAAATCTGATACCAAGTTCCCGGGCGCGGCGCGCAACCATGGGTGACCTGCGCCCGGTAATGATGGCTACGGCGATGTCGTGCCTTTGTAGTAGCTTGATGCTGGCGCCATCTTGGACATTAAATTGTTTCAGTTCGTGGCCATCATCCGTGTAAATGATACGTCCATCGGTGAGCACCCCGTCTACGTCAAAGACAATGCCTTGTACCTTGCTTGCAATGTCTATCAATTCGGGTGAGGTATTAATCTGGGTTTTCCTAAGCTTGTTGAACCAATAACAAGTTGTAACCAATCCATGCGGCCAACATAACTAGGCCTTCAAAACGGGTAATGACTGGCCTTGAACTAATGCCGTAAGCAAATAATGCGAGCATAACGGTGAGGGCTAGCATCATGCCGCCATCACGCCAGAAAGCACTTGGGTCGATGTCGGTGCCGCCTACTAAGGCCGGTACCGCTAATACGGCAAGTATATTTAATATGTTGGAGCCAACCACGTTGCCAATCGCAATATCCGAATGACCTTTAATGGCAGAACCAATCGTCGCGGCTAATTCTGGCAGGCTTGTCCCGACAGCTACTATGGTGAGACCAATGATCATGTCACTGACGCCAAGGAGTCGCGCAATAGTCGTCGCCGAATGAACTAACACTTGAGCCGACACGAGCAAAACCAATAGGCCCAAGACTAACCATGCTGAGGCTTGCCAATTCGTCATACTGGGTAGTTCGTTGAGTTCTTCTTGCAGAGACGCAGAAATTTCATTGTCAGGCTTGGTTTGGGTTTTTACAATCTGCCACAAAATAGCAGTTAAGCCCAATAATAGTATGCAGCCATCTACTACAGTGAGCTGTTGATCGAACAATAGGGCCATAGCCAATAGGGTTGCGCCGAGTAACCAGGGCAGCTCAGATTGTCGAACCGGCTTCGAAAATGGCAAGGGTGCAATCATCGCTGTAATACCGAGTACTAAACCGATATTCGCGATGTTAGAGCCGATAGCGTTGCCTACAGCAAGCAAAGGGTTGCCTTCAATCGCTGCGATAATGGCGACCAATATTTCTGGCGCAGAGGTGCCTACTGAGACAACCGTTAAGCCAATGAGCATTTTGGACACGCCTAAATTGCGGGCGCAAGCCGCAGCACCGGAAAGGAAGCGATCTGCACTCCACACAAGCGCGATAAAGCCTAAAATTAGTAGTAGTAGGGGAACCCACATAGGATTGAGGTGGTCTGACTGCAAATATCGAGTAGTGAAGCTGCACTGTAGTCGTTCACAGTGCTTGAGCCAACCGCTGTGAACGCCTTGTTTGTAGCTATTTGTCTGAATATTGGTCAGACCAATTTATTGGTTCAGATGGCATAAACGTTAATATCGGCTCAAACCATTAAGTATTTTGACGTAAATGGGCTTAAGAGTTCGTTCAGGTGCAATGTTATACTGTGGGGCTGGTGCGAGAGTGTTGGTGCATCAGAAGAGCTAATGGATAGCACTAAGATATGCGAAATGAATTCGCGATTATGACCTAGGATTTTTTTTGGCTGAATCTGAAAACTTAATAGAGATCGAAAACTTATCGTTTAGTCGTGGCCCGCGCGTGATTTTTCGAAATATAAGTCTCAACGTGCCGCGTGGCAAAGTAACAGCCATTATGGGCCCCAGCGGCACCGGGAAAACTACGCTGCTTAGAATTATTGGCGGTCAGCTAAAGCCTGATGGTGGGTGCGTGCGGGTCAATGGCAAAGATATATGCCAGATGAATCGGCAGGAGATGTTTAGCTTTCGTCGAAACCTGGGCATGTTGTTTCAAAGTTCAGCCCTGTTCACAGACTTGAGCGTGTACGAAAATGTTGCCTTTCCAATGCGTGTACATACTGATTTATCCGAAGAACTGATTCGTGACCTTGTCATGATGAAGCTAAATGCTGTGGGCTTGCGCGGCGCGCGTGATTTAGCGCCATCTGAACTGTCAGGTGGCATGGCAAGGCGTGTCGCACTGGCTCGTGCTATTGCCCTAGACCCAGATCTCATTATGTACGATGAGCCATTTACCGGCCAAGATCCTATTGCTATGGGCGTGTTGGTGGGGCTTATACGCGAATTAAATCTAGCGTTAGGCACAACCAGCTTAATCGTTTCCCACGACATTCATGAAACCATCAGCATCGCAGATCAAATATTTGTCATAGCAGACGGTCACGTGGTGGGTGCCGGGACGCCTGCAGAATTAAGGGCCGGACCTACACCGATGGTGCATCAATTTATGCATGGTGAACCTGATGGTCCCGTGCCGTTTCACTACCCTGCAGATGCTATCGAGTACGATATTCTCGGCGAGGTTGAATAACATGATTGGCTTGCTGAGGTCTCTAGGTATTCGTTTTCTAGATTGGTTAAGTTCGCTGGGACGTGCTGCAATTTTATGGTTTAACGCGATGGCTGGGTTACCCAATTGGCGCGATGTGATGCTCGTCACCCAACAAATCTATAACGTTGGATTTTTGTCGCTTGTTATCATTGTTATGTCGGCCTTTTCAATAGGCGCTGTTTTAGCGCTACAGTTTTATACGCAACTCGCTCGCTTTGGCGCGCAAGAAGCCGTGGGTGTAGGTCTTGCGCTGGTACTTCTACGCGAGCTTGGGCCGGTGGTGACGGGGTTGTTGTTCGCCGGGCGAGCAGGCTCTGCCTTGACGGCAGAAATTGGTTTAATGAAGACGACGGAGCAATTGTCCAGCATGGAAATGATGGGCGTTGATCCCTTGCGTCGTATCGTTGCACCAAGAATTTGGGCGGGTATATTGAGTCTGCCTCTGCTGACAGCGATTTTTAATATGGTGGCTGTTTATGGTGGTGTTGTAGTCGCCATAAACTGGTTGGGGGCCGACCCGGGCGGCTTTTGGTCTGGTATGCAAGAAGGTGTAGACCTCTGGCAAGACCTTGGCAAGGGTATGATAAAAAGTTTTATATTTGCACTGCTTGTGACCTGGGTTGCGGTTTTTCAGGGATACGATGCACCACCTACAGCTGAAGGTATGTCCATGGCAACAACGGCGACCGTGGTCATTTCCTCAGTACTAATCTTGGCCACCGATTTTCTGCTCACACTCGTATTCTATGGAGATTTTTAATGCGCATGCGAACCATTGAGATAAGTGTTGGTGGGTTTGTTCTCGCTGGCATTCTTGCTCTAATCTTCCTCGCCTTACAGGTGAGTGGGGTCACTAAAAGTCGTACGCAGGAGAGCTATTCTGTTACCGCTAGATTTAGCGACGTAGCCGGGTTACGTACGCGATCTAAGGTCAGTATGGCCGGCGTCACTATCGGTCGTGTTGAGGCTATCGATGTTGACATGCAATGGGGTGATGCCGTGGTGACCATGGAAATAATGGGGCAGCCAGGGACCTTAACGACTGATACTTCGGCGAAAATACTAACTGAAGGTATCTTG
>Ga0256847_1001512_pt1 | contig 11673 bp, 9 predicted proteins | sample TeddybearmetaG_FD_189099 | JGI IMG/M metagenome (GOLD analysis project Ga0256847, IMG submission 189099) | Hydrothermal vent microbial communities from East Pacific Rise, Pacific Ocean - Teddybear | ecosystem: Environmental > Aquatic > Marine > Hydrothermal vents | place: Pacific Ocean: East... | reverse complement strand
CCTCATATAAGAAAATATAATATCACATATGTATTATAATCTATATCAGGAAACATAACAAGAATGTAAGGATTAATTGAAGGGGAATATGATTAGTAGTACAACGGATTAACGGAATAAACGGATTATTAATTAGGAATAACAAAAAAAATCCGTTTATTCCGTTAATCCGTTGTACTAAATAGAGTTGAGTAGGTTGGGGAGCTACAATGCGTAACATGAGTAAGGTAATTTTATTTGACTGAAATTTTTTTCCAATAGACTTTTCAATTTTATAGTAAAATATAACTCATAGTTCATCATTAGATATTTTATAAATAACAATTATGTGGAAATTCTTACATAAATTCTCATCACCTAAATATTTTTATTCATTTTCTGGACGTTTAATTCCGTGGTTTGCTTGGTTTTGTCTAGCCTTTATGGTAGCAGGATTGATTGATGGTTTATTCATAGCTCCAATGGATTATCAACAAAAAGATAGTTATCGCATTATATTTATACACGTACCAGCAGCATGGATGTCCATGATGATTTATATGATTATGGCAATTGCTGGTGGTATTGGATTAGTTTGGCGTATTAAATTAGCTGAAGTGAGCTTAGACATATTCCAGTTCAACTGTAATTCCCAATAACTTTCCACTATCAGAGTCATCAGTCAATTCTGTTACAATATGTTCTGTTATGAATTCTTGAGCTTTTGAAGATAAGGCATTTAATTGATTTTGGTTGATACTAGCTATGTATTGTTTATTAGAAAATCTATCTTTGACTATTTCAAATAATTCATTGCAATGCACTTCATCAATATCGCTGAATAACCGACTATCATGAAAAATAAAATTCATAACATGATGACTGCCATGCATTAGTAATGTTAAATCATAGCAAAATAACTTAACGCTATTAATTCCATCAGAGGAATCTGACTGGATTTTTGCCTCAATATCATAGCGCAGTTGGTTTTTTCCATCATTGTTACGGACTGTGATTCCAGCTAAAGATTCAGGGTAAAACTGTTTTACCAAAACTCTGAAAGATTCCATAATATTATTAAGATCTGGTTTAATATCTTCTAAATACCTTAATGTTTTCTCTGATTCTAATAACATTTCTTTACGCAAAGATGTTTTTCGATGCTCATAATCATGTTGTAATTTTTCATAACTCCTTAGTTTTTCTCGCTGCTGTTGTAAATCTGCAAGCTTACTACTCATTTTAATGAAAATATCTAATGCTTGGTGTGCTTCAAGGAATTTCAGATGACTATCAAGATTTGTTTTTAAAGTTGAAAATTGCTTTTCTAATTCTTCTATTTCATCAATAATACGCTGCTTTTGTTGTTGAAGTCTCTTGGTTCTGTTGATTGTCAAGTCATAAAAAAACTTTTCCAGTTCGGTTAATTGCTTTTCTATCGTGAACTGAAAAACTAACTTCGATTCATGATATATTTTTTGAATATCTTCACGATTAACATCAGGGGTTATTTTTAAGCTCTTATTAATATTATTAATATTAGTTTTTTTGAGGACTAGCTGATTCTGTGTCGTTTCTATTTTCTTTTTAATAGCGTCCGCTTCTTGTTTAATCTTATAATAATCATCAGCCACTTCAAATGCTTGTAAATTTACCTCAAGTTGTGCTATTTTTTCATCTAGATCAGCCAATGCTAAAGAAGAATCCCTAGCTCCTTCAAAAAACTGTCTTAGAATAGGATCATTTTTTATATTTGCATGTAGCTTCTTTGTTTCATCAATCTCTTTTTTAAGACGCATTTTAGTTTGTGATAAATTGACATCAAGTCCTAACAAAAAAGCATTATATAATTGTTTTTGATAGGGGGAACCTGCTTTCGCAGGTTCATCATAATCAATGTAGGATTGTTTTGAGGATCTAAGAAAAAAAGGCAACAATGCACGATAACTTAAATATTTAAAATCAGTAGGAATATCGAAACACAAGTCTTTTAGTTTTATGCAAAACTCATTCAATGATAATTGTTCATCATTCAAACTTATATGCTTAGGTGTCTTTGTATGTCTGATTATTTCATAGGGTTTATTGTTTATTTCTACCTTCAATATAAAAAACCATTCAGGCAGGGTTTGTTGTAATGACTTGGTGATTTTATTGCTAGTACTTGCACCCAAACAAAAATCAATCAAGGCAACCAATAAAGATTTGCCTACACCATTGTAGGTTTTACTATTATCATGTTGTTCTGGATTGTTTTGTTTCGCTAAAATAAAACTAGCACCTGACTTATTAAAAATAATGCTTTTGAAGCTATTTTCACTGGCAGATAAAGAAATTAAACGCATTTTTTTATTACTCCCTCTTTTTCAGTGATACTACCAATAGTGTATAAAAATATCAGTGTCATTACTAAATTATCAAAGCTGTGTTTTGCCAAATAAACCTTATTGTTATAATCTACTAAATAACTATCCCACAACTCATCAATACTTTTCGGCAAACTAAGTGCAGATAAAATATACGCACCTAAACCCAGCAATGATTGGGAAAAATTTATATGTTTTGTCGGTAATATCATGTTGGCTCCTCGAAAATATCACAGGTTTCAAAATATTTTGCCATCAGTACAATAACTGCAACTTGATAAGCTGACTCAGTTTTAGGGGTGATTACTTTAATCATTTCCCAAAAAAGTAGAGTACCTGAATGTTTGTCCTTATTTTTAATATAAACTTCTCGTATTTTGTCTTTTATTTCATCAGCAAAAAAATTACTCTGATTATCGAGATATTCATCTAATGAACCTATCTGAAAATAGCCATTATTTAGATAATTAGCCTCCATTTGCCCCAAATCATTAAACACTATTTTCTTATCCCAATCAGGATATATGTTAGAACTATCAAGTGTTTTTGGTAATGATAAGCTCAAAAGGTGGTTAATAATTTCACCTAAAACAGAATAATCTAACTGAATATTTGCTGGATCTGGCAAATATCCGACAATAGAAAAAATTTGATCATCTTCTAATGCAAATAATAGATTTTCTAAATGCTTGGCAGTTTTAAATCCGGTTTTGTTTAAGTTATATTCCTGTCTTATTATCTGTATTGTCTGTTCACAATCAGCATTGATACCCTGATACTTGTCATTTACTACAAAATAAAATTCATGGATGGGCGACCACTGCTTTACCAAGCCCTCAAAATCATTTTTTAATTTTTCAATAACTTTAGGGTATGATTTTTTAATATCTTCTGGTGCAAATACTTGGAAAAATATTCCTTTAGATTGAATATAACCATCATTTTTTCGATCCCCAATATTGCCCCAAGGTTTTATTGCCTGAAAATCAGATTCAGCATAATTCATAATTGAGGTAAATAGATCTTCAAACGCTTGTCCATTGGATTGATGGATTTTTAGCTTAAACATATTTCTTGCTAATGCTTTTTCTTGGCTATTCATTCTGTTTAAACCTTGTCATATTATACCTTACCTAACCACTCATTAATTAAACAGTTAAGTTTTTTTCCAATAAATATTTCAATATTATTGTAATATATTATTCATAGTTCATCATTAGATATTTTATAAATAACAATTATGTGGAAATTCTTACATAAATTCTCATCACCTAAATATTTTTATTCGTTTTCTGGACGTTTAATTCCGTGGTTTGCTTGGTTTTGTCTAGCCTTTATGGTAGCAGGATTGATTGATGGTTTATTCATAGCTCCAATGGATTATCAACAAAAAGATAGTTATCGCATTATATTTATACACGTACCAGCAGCATGGATGTCCATGATGATTTATATGATTATGGCAATTGCTGGTGGTATTGGATTAGTTTGGCGTATTAAATTAGCTGAAGTCATAGCAGCAAGTTCAGCACCTATTGGTGCCTCATTTACTTTTTTAGCCTTAGTCACTGGTTCTTTATGGGGTAAGCCTATGTGGGGTACTTGGTGGGTATGGGATGCTCGTTTAACTTCTGAATTAATTTTATTGTTTTTATATTTAGGAGTAATTGCCCTGCATTCTGCAATTGAAGATAAACGTATAGCGGCGCGTGCTACTGCCGTATTAGCCTTAGTAGGTGTTGTCAATATTCCTATAATCCATTATTCTGTAGAATGGTGGAATACTTTACATCAAGGCGCAACTATTACTAAATTTGATGCTCCTTCGATTCATATATCCATGCTTATACCATTATTATTAATGGCAGTGGCATTTAAATTGTATTATGCTTTAACAGTATTAATGCGTGCGCGTTGCGAAATTTTAGAAAGAGAACGTAATAGTAGTTGGGTGCAAGCATTAGTTAATAATAATTTAAAAACATAAAGGAATTAATATGTGCGGTATCATTGCTGCAATAGCACAACGTAATGTTGTACCAATTCTGATTGAAGGCTTAAAGCGTCTGGAATATCGTGGTTACGATTCTGCTGGTTTTGCTACCATTAATGAGCAACAGCTTGAAACTCTAAAAGTTTTAGGCAAAGTAAACGAATTAGAAACAAAAGTTAATAATACTAATTTATCTTCACCTATAGGTATAGCTCATACTCGCTGGGCAACTCATGGCAAGCCTAGTGAAGTAAATTCTCATCCACATACTTCTAAAGATAAAATTGCGGTTGTTCATAATGGTATTATTGAAAATCATGCAGAATTACGTAAGCAACTTGAGGAGCATGGTTATGAATTTGAATCAGATACTGATACTGAGGTTATAGCTCATCAAATTCATTATTATATTGATCAAGGCAAAAATTTGTATGCCGCTGTTGTTGATACCTTAAAAGTATTGGAAGGTAGTTATGGAATTGCAGTTATTAGTGCTGATGAACCAGATCATCTGATAGCGGCTCGACATGGTAGCCCATTAATTGTTGGACTTGGAATAGGTGAATCTTTTGTTGCATCTGATGTACAAGCTTTAACTTCTGTAACACAGCGAATTATTTATTTAGAAGATGGTGATTTAGTTGAATTACAGCGCGATAAAATCAATATTACTGATGCCTCTGGTAATCCAGTCACACGTGCAGAACAATTAAGTCAATTACGAGGTGGTTCGACAGATCGTGGTGAATATCGCCACTACATGCACAAGGAAATTTTTGAGCAACCTCAAGCTATTATTGATACTTTAGAAGGTCGTATTCACAATGGACATGTTGCGGAAGCGGCTTTGGGACCCAATGCTGAGCGTTTATTAGAAAATATTGATTCTGTTAGAATTATTGCTTGTGGTACTAGTTATCATGCTGGATTAGTCGCTAGTTATTGGCTGGAAAGTATCGCTAAAGTACAATGTAGAGTTGAAATTGCTAGTGAATTCCGCTATCGTCAACCTTTACCAACACCTAATACCTTAGTAGTGACTCTATCCCAATCTGGTGAAACTGCTGACACTTTAGCCGCTTTAGAAGAAACTAAACGTTTAGGTTTTGGTCCAAGTCTGAGTATTTGTAATGTCGCAGAAAGTTCATTAGTACGAGCATCTGATATGGTGTTAATGACTTATGCTGGTCCTGAAATTGGGGTTGCTTCAACAAAAGCTTTTACAACTCAGTTAGTTGCATTGTTAATGTTGACAGTTATATTAGGTCGTCGTCGCGGCAGTATCAGCAGTGAACAAGAACAAGAAATTGTTAAGGCGATGCTATCTATACCAAAACAGATAGAAAAAGTCTTAGAACTGAATGATCCAATAGAAGAATTAGCAGAACAATTCGCAGATAAACGACATAGTCTATTTTTAGGTAGAGGAATTCAATATCCAATAGCAATGGAAGGAGCTTTAAAACTAAAAGAAATCTCCTACATTCATGCCGAAGCCTATCCAGCAGGAGAACTAAAACATGGACCCTTGGCATTAGTAGATGCAGACATGCCAGTAATAGCGGTAGCACCAAATAATTCCTTACAAGAAAAACTGAAATCAAACTTACAAGAAGTAGAAGCTAGAGGAGGGCAATTATTAATTTTTGCCAACCATCAAGCGATCATGAAAAATTCAGAATATATTCAAGTCATTCAATTAGGAGAAATTGAAGAAATTATATCACCAATAATTTATACAATTCCTTTACAATTATTATCATATCATGTAGCTTTAATTAAAGGTACAGATGTTGATCAGCCTCGAAACTTAGCTAAATCTGTTACTGTGGAATAATATTTCCAAACAAACCTGTCAGGTTTACAACTCTACACATTTTAGTTGGCATATAATTTTCATATCTTATAAAGTAATAAATTTTTTATTACTTTACGGAGCTAATTAATGAAGTTATCTAACACACTATTAATGAGTGGAATAGTAGGAGCTGGCATATTCGGGGCTGTATACTATGTGTCCACATCGCAACAAACTTTGCCGGAAACTCCACCGATCCCGGCGGATAAAGTAAAACTTAGTAAACAGTTGCCTGTGTTCACATGGCAGAAAGCTTTACCAGAAACACCACCAATACCGGCGGATAACCCACAATCGGCGGCTAAAATAGAACTTGGTAAAAAGCTGTTTTTTGATCCCCGCTTATCCAGCACTGGCACAGTGTCTTGTAATTCTTGCCACAATGTTATGGCTGGTGGTGATGATAATCGCCCAGTATCGGTAGGTGTAGATGGCAAAACCGGTGGACGCAGTGCCCCTACAGTATGGAATAGTGCGTTTTTATCCGTACAATTTTGGGATGGACGTGCTCCCTCGCTTGAAGAACAAGCCAGAGGTCCAGTAACTAATCCAGTTGAAATGGGTATGAAGGATTGGAATACGGTAACAAAACGGCTAAAAGCAATTCCCGGATATGAGCCTCTGTTTAAGGCGGTTTTTAAAGATAAAGATCCGATCACAGCCGACAATACGGTTAAGGCTATCGCAGCTTATGAACGTACATTGATAACTCCTAATTCACCTTATGATCGTTATGTGAAAGGAGATCAAACAGCACTGACTGAGCAACAGGTGCAAGGTATGAAGACTTTTGCACAAACAGGATGTCTTACTTGTCATATGGGAGCAAATTTCAGTGGACCGTCATTAGCTATTGGCACTGGTTTTTTTCAGAAGTTCCCAAATATTCCGGGTAGTGAGTATGATACCAAGTACAAACTGTTGGAAGATACCGGGCGATATCAAGTAACTGGCAATGAAAGTGATAAACATAGCTGGCGTGTGCCAACGTTACGCAATGTGGCTTTAACAGCACCCTATTTTCATAATGGTGCGGTACCAACGCTTGATGAGGCAGTGCGCGTTATGGCTAAAACTCAGCTAGGCAAAGTGCTAACAGACAAAGAAGCACAAGATATTGTCGCCTTTTTGAATAGTTTGACTGGGGAATTTACCGAACAGACTATGCCAATTTTGCCGGCTACACCGGGTAAAAGTCTTATTTCTGATTAGTTATAATTCCAAACATGACAGGTTTTACCTGTCATGTTTACAACCCTACATTATCTCTCCTGCACTTTTTCCGCCAATGGACGATACATTAATCCATAGAACATTTCTAAATAGCGTCGTTTAGATGCGGATTCTAAATTAGTTGCATATTTCCAGAAACCATATATTCATGATATTTTGATAAAAATTGTTAAAACTATGCTATCTGACAATGTAATTGCAAAATCATTTCAGATTGGACCAATAGTTGCATTTTTCCAGAAACCATATATTCGTGATATTTTGATAAAAATTGTTAAAACGATGCTATCTGACAATGTAATTGCAAAATTATAAAAATATTGATTAAGTAATATTATTAATACTAAATTTTTTTTTGGCAAAATTATTAGATATGTCCGTCTATATAGATTAAGTTCTTATTTTAATATTGAAAGGATATTTGTTATGAAAACATATAAGCATTATATAATATTAGTTAGCTTAATATTCCAGTTTGCAGCTACAGGATTACAAGCCAAAGGTTTATTCAAATTTATCCCAGCTCCAACATCTCCTGTACCGCTCCAAATCAAACAAACAGGAGCCATATTATCTTATGTAGATACAGATTTTAGTTATCTTTTTGAAAAAGTTACTAAGTTCAAAGCAGAAAAACAACGATCAAGTTTTATTTCATTTTTTGATGAACTTGATCTTAAAGTTGTTGTTGAACGTGTCAATAGTACATCCCCCAACCATTTTAACTTAACTGGTAGTGTGGAAGGTATTTTAAAAGGAGATGCTATTTTTGTCGTTAAAAATGGTCGTATGTTTGGAAATATTCGGCTAAATGGTATCTTATATAAAATTATACCTACTAAAGCTGGTAAACATATCATTTATGAAGTTGATCCAAGAAAATTTCCTAAAGAACATCCTAATGATACTATAGAAGATACTACTAATACTACAAATCTTCCTACTAATGAACCTGATCAGGATAAGAATGATGGTGATATTAGTATAGGTGCTGATTCAGAAGCTACTAAGACTTTAAGAAATCTAATCCCTTCCAAACTTTCTATTGCTAATAAAGCTACTTTAGTACTGAAATCTCCAGTAGCCCGTCCATTTGTTACTCTGATGGCTATTTATACCAAGGAAGCTAAAGACTCATCTATTGATATAGAATCAGAAATTGAACTCACTGTATTAGAAACTAATCGTGCTTATAGTAAAAGTGGTATTAAACTAAGATTAAGTTTAAATTATGTTGGTCAAGTTAATTATACAGAAAGTGGAAATATAATAACTGATAGAGATAGGCTAAAAAACCCATCTGATGGTTTTATGGATGGTATCCATAAATTACGCAATAAATACAGTTCTGATTTAGTTAGTTTGTGGACTAAAAAGGGTGGTGGTTATTGTGGTATGGCATATATAATGAAAAAGGTCAAACATAGTTTTCAATCCAGTGCATTTTCGGTAGTAAAACTTAGTTGTGCAAATGGTAATTTTAGTTTTGCTCATGAATTGGGACATAATCAATCAGCTCGTCATGATCGTTATGTCGATAATACTAATAATAGCCCATATAAATATAATCATGGTTATGTAAATATGGTTAATCGCTGGCGCACTATTATGTCTTATAATGATAAATGTGAAGATAACGGCACTTCTTGCCCTAGACTAGGATATTTCTCAAATCCACAGAACAAATATAATGGTAAATCTATGGGCATTGCTAGTGGATCAAAAGCAGCAGATAATCATAAAACCCTTAATAACACAGCATCTACAGTTGCTAGGTTTAGAACATTAGGTCAAAATGAAGCCGGAGATACCTTTGCTTATGCTCTTGCAAGTGGTGATTTTAATAATGATGGTTATATGGATTTGGCAGTTGGTGCTCCTTTTGAAGCCCCCGGTTCTGCTCCTAAATCTGGTTATGTATTTGTTTTTAAAGGTACTAAATATGGACTAGCTCCTTGGTATGGATTAAGCCAAGCTGGTCTAGGTGTTAATGAAAATGGTGATCAGTTCGGATATGCTTTAGCTGCTGGTGACTTTAACGGTGATGGTAAAGATGATTTAGCAGTTGGTGCGCCCGGTGAATCTCCAGCAGCTGATCCTAAATCAGGTTATGTATTTGTTTTTAAAGGTACATCTAAAAAATTGGTTGCTTGGAAAGGATTAGATCAAACTGACCTTGGTGTTAATGAAAATGGTGATAGATTTGGAGAATCCTTAGCTATAGGAGATTTTAATGGTGATGGCAAAGATGATTTAGCAGTTGGTGCTCCCGGAGAATCTATCGCTGCTGGTCCTAAATCAGGTTATGTATTTACTTTTAAAGGTCAGGTGAATGGACTCATAGCTTGGAAAGGCTTAGATCAAGATACTATGGGTGTAAATGAACAGGATGATCAATTTGGGAAATCATTAGCCGCTGGTGACTTTAACGGTGATGGCAAAGATGATTTAGCAGTTGGTGCGCCCAGAGAAGCTCCCGGTTCTGATCCTAAATCTGGTTATGTATTTACTTTTAAAGGCGGTGTTAATGGACTTCAATCTTGGAAAGGTTTAGAAGAAAAAGATTTAGGAGCTGTTAATGAGGCTGGTGATCTATTTGGTAGATCACTAGCTGTTGGTGACTTTAACGGTGATGGCAAAGATGATTTAGCGGTTGGTGCTCCCGGAGAAGCTCCCGGTTCTGATCCTAAATCTGGTTATGTATTTACTTTTAAGGGTCAGGCTGGAGGACTAATTGGTTGGAAAGGTTTAGAAGAAAAAGATCTAGGAGCTGTTAATGAAGCTGGTGATCAATTTGGTAGATCACTAACATCTGGTGATTATAATGGTGATGGTATATCTGATCTAGTTATAGCCGCACCTTATGAAGCTCCTGGGTCTGATCCTAAATCTGGTTATGTGTTTGCTTATAAAGGAAATGCAACGACTGGGTTAAAAGCTTGGAAAGGATTTGATCAAAATGGTCTTGGCGTGAATGAAAACGGTGATCGCTTTGGATGGTCATTAGCATCCGGTGACTTTAATGGTGATCTTAAAACTGATTTAGTAGTTGGCGCACCTTATGAATCACCGGGTTCAGAACCTAGATCTGGATATGCTTTTATTTTCAGCGGGTTTGGCGGATTAAGCCCTTGGCATGGCATTCATCAAGAACAATAATATCTGTAGTTCCAATGTTACGGCATTGGAACATACACTTATCAGTCAATATTTCCTTTATCTATCCTGCACTTTTTCCGCCAATGGACGATACATTAATCCATAAAACATTTCTAAATAGCGTCGTTTAGATGCTGATTCTAAATTAGTTGCATATTTCCAGAAACCATATACTCGTGATAATGTTATTAAACGTTTTGCATATAAACGCCAATTATAACTGGTTTGTACACGTTCTACTCCGCCTTCAGAAATTTTGTCCCAATAATCAGTTTCAGTATTGCAACGCTCAAAGAATTCTATAAGCTTATTTGTAGTTTCTTCAGCATAATCTGGCTTAATATGAAAGCCTGAAATACCATCTTTAATAATTTCTAATGGTCCACCATAACATGTTGCAAAGGTTGGTAAACCTGATGCCATAGCTTCAATTACTGTTAATCCAAAAGCTTCAAATACTGCTGGCTGAACAAAAATTCCTTTTTTATCAGCTATATATCTGTATAACTCTCCAACCACTGGCTTATCTAAATGTTTGCCTACCCAACGCACTTTATCATCTAAGCCATACTGTGACATTAATTCGTGCATTTTGGCAATTTGTTCACGTTCTTCGTCATCAGTAGATTCTGAATGAATATGCCCTGCAATAACTAACAGATTAGCTTTTGCTTGTAATTCTGGGCTACGAGCATACCATTCTACCAAACCAGTTAAATTCTTAATCCGATCCAAACGCGCCATTGTAAAAATAATCGGTTTATCTGGATTCGCCAATTCACCGCGACTTTCATCAGATGGACTACCATAAATAATAGTTTCAATTTCAGGATGCAATTCTGGCAAACGACGTTCTGTTTCCTGAGCAGCAAAATAAATGCTTTCATCAGCACCCGGTGAAACTATATTAAATTTAGAATCATAAACATCTATTCCATTAGTAACGCGATAAAGTCCCGGCATTGTAAAAGAACCATAACTTTCATATTGACCGACACTATTACCATTACCAGCAATTTCTTGATAACTACTACTAATAATAAAATCAGCAGAATTCATAGCAAGTAAATCCGCCGTGAATTGTG
>Ga0256847_1001511_pt1 | contig 11676 bp, 12 predicted proteins | sample TeddybearmetaG_FD_189099 | JGI IMG/M metagenome (GOLD analysis project Ga0256847, IMG submission 189099) | Hydrothermal vent microbial communities from East Pacific Rise, Pacific Ocean - Teddybear | ecosystem: Environmental > Aquatic > Marine > Hydrothermal vents | place: Pacific Ocean: East... | reverse complement strand
CTTCATTGTCCTTTTTTGGATTCCGAACATCGATGCCATTTGAACTCCATTGCGTAATTACATACCCATCGAGCGCACTCATAGCCTCGTGATAATCTAAAAGTAGCGATTTATTCGGATTGCTTGCATCTATCGTTTCTGGAACGGAGTAAGAATAATTTGGCGGATTAAATCGTTGGTGTTTTTTGTACATATTGTACCCCATGATACCAACAATCACAACTAGTAATAAGATGATGATTTGCTTCATGACACTATTTGGTTTGTTATATTAAATTTACGCAATTTTAGCTTACGCTTTAACGTCTTTTAACCGAAGTTGTAGACTCACCCTGCCTTGCCATTCATTTTCGTCAATCACATAGGCCGCTTTAAAGGTTTCCCCAGAACAGGCAATCTCTTTTTTTGCTCCAAGTCCGAAGCCAATTCCCACGTATTGTGGCGAATCTCCTTGTTTGACAGTAATCCGAAGATGTGTTTTATCCTCACCAACGCACTTGCCGTAACCCGTTTCTTTAAGATCTCTTGACATAAAAACAGGTGTGCTATTATCAGGGCCAAAAGGAGCAAATTGTTTCAGAATGCGATAGAATTTCGGACTAATTTCATTAAATTGAAGTTCTGAATTAATTACTATTTCAGGTTTCAAAAGCATGGGGTCAATATTTTCTTTCACCACTCGCTCGAAAGCATTTTTAAAATTTTCGTAATCTGCTTCAAGTAAAGTGAGTCCAGCTGCATATTTATGACCTCCAAATTGTTCAATGTGTTCTGAGCACTTTTCTAAGGCTTCATACACATCAAATCCCTTTACAGAACGCGCTGAAGCTGCCAATTTATCGCCGCTTTTCGTAAAAACCAAAGTGGGTCTGTAATACGTTTCGATAAGGCGTGATGCCACAATTCCTATAACTCCTTTATGCCATTTCTCGTTATAGACAACTGTGGTAAACCGATCTTCTTCCTTGTTTTCTAAAATTTGAGCCAATGCCTCTTTGGTAATTTGTTTGTCGGCCTCGCGTCGATCCGTATTAAACTGTTCTATTTCCGAAGCAAACAAAATAGCTTCATTAATATCCGTTTCCGTTAACAAGGTAACCGCATGATTTCCGTGCTTCATTCTACCCGCTGCATTAATACGGGGTGCAATGATGAACACGACATCTGTAATGGTTAGACTACTCTTTTTTATTTGTTTAATTATAGCCTCAAAACCAACACGTGGGTTGCTATTAATTACTTTTAATCCGAAATGAGCCAACACCCTATTTTCGCCAGTAATAGGCACTATGTCTGCACCTATAGCCGTGGCGACTAAGTCTAAATACAGCAGCAAATCGTCAATGGTCAAGCCTCGTTCTATTGAAAGTGCTTGAATCAGTTTAAAACCTACCCCGCAGCCACAGAGTTCTTTAAAGGGATACTCACAATCGTCTCGTTTTGGATCCAATACCGCCACTGCCTTCGGCAATTTTGGACCTGGTCTGTGATGATCACAAATAATGAAATCAACGCCCTTTTCTAACGCATAGGCAACCTTGTCCACTGCTTTTACGCCGCAATCGAGCGCAATTATTAAACCGAATCCATTGTCTTCAGCAAAGTCGATTCCTTTGTACGAAACGCCATAACCTTCTTCATAGCGATCAGGGATATAGGTTGCCACATTTGGATAGTATGATTTCAGATAAGAAGAAACGAGCGCGACACTGGTGGTGCCATCTACGTCATAATCACCAAAAACAAGAATGTTCTCTTCATTGGCAATCGCCTTTTGTATTCTGGCAACAGCCAGATCCATATCCTTCATTAAAAAAGGATCATGTAAATCTTCTAAAGTCGGTCGAAAAAAGTCCTTAGCAGCTTCAAAAGTTTCGATACCTCGTTGCAAGAGAAGGTTTGCGATAATGGGTTCCACGCCTAGTTTTTCTGAAAGCTGATCCACCTTTTGAGTGTTCGGTTTCGGTAGTATTGTCCAACGCATTGATGCTAAAATGTTAGGGTGGGAAGCTAAGTATGTAAATGTAGAAAAAATGCCTAACTTGAACTAGTTATTCTCCCCCGCTTTTAAATACTCTTTATGAAATATAAAATTACAATGTTTTTGTGGTTGGTGATTGCTCCATGGTTTGTTTTTGGGCAACATGGAAGTTTGGATACCTCCTTTGGGGACCAGGGAAATGTCATTCATTACCTCGGGGATGATATAGGGCTAGCTGACCATGCAATAGATCAAGGAGTTAATGGAAGAATAGCAACGAGTGGTATTGAATATGGCGTACTAATTGAAGAGGCATATGTAAGAGCGTTTTTAGAAGACGGTTCTGTAGACACTTCTTTTGGAAATGGTGGAAAGAAATTTATTGACCCAAATGGTCTAGGTCCTTTTGGTCCTATTCATGTATTTGATGACAACAGCATACTGTTCTCAACAGGAGCGGGGGGTGTTATAAGAAAATTACAGCCTAATGGAATCGGTGACGGCTCTTTTGGGAATGGAGGTTCTTTAACTTTAGATCGTCCCAACTATATAGGTTTCAGCCATGAGGTAGGCCCTGATAATAGTGTGTTTTTGATAGGCCAAAGAATGAACCCATATGCATTGGCGATTGAAAAATATGATTCGCAAGGCAACTTAGACACAGCTTTCGGCGACCAAGGTATTGCACATCTTGCTGTTGGTCCTTTTTCACTTTTAAATAACAATGCGATACTTGTAAAACCAAATAACAGTGTATACATTCATTATTCACGTACAATTAACAATGAATATGTTGCTATTATCTTGAAATTGTTTCCTAGCGGTTCTATGGACACCACATTTGGCAATAATGGAAAGTTAACATTAGCATTTGACAGCGCTAATACGGCAAGGATTTTTTTACACGAAAACAATCATTTTCTCGCTAGTAATTATTATTACGACCAACAGTCTATGGAAACTGTTCGAAAAACAATCAAATTTACTCCCGAGGGAGACATTGACGCCAGTTTTGCAGACAATGGCGTTTTGATGGACCATTCTGTTGAAATTGTAGAACAGAATCAGCGCATTATAACCAATTCCACATTTCCAGATTTTGAAGGAGGACTGTATCCAAATTTATTTAGGGTTTTCCCCGATGGAACGATAGACCCAAGTTTTAATTTTGAATATACTTATTCTGAACTGAGAAGTATAGTAACAACTTATAATCCACAAGGCGATTTCCTATTAAGTGGGGGAGATATTTGGTACAATGGCCCAGAAACAAATTTATTGTTAGCAAAATATAAAAGCACTCCCCTAGGCATCGGCGAAAACGCCCGTCAAACGGCCAAAATCTATCCAAATCCTTCAACTGGAACGTTCGTTCTAGAATTGCCCAACCTAACAAAACCAGTGATTTATTCGGTTTTGGACATTTCCGGTAAGATTATTAAAACAGCTTGGTTGAATGATGTTTCTACAACCCTAGATATTTCGGAGGTACAAAGCGGATTGTATTTTCTGAAAGTGGAAGCAAGCACACTTCAGCTTATCAAAGAATAAATTGGTATTTCCTTTTTGGAAGTCGTATTTTCGACCTTCAAAAAAACAACCCTATGCCATTAGTTACTCCGCTGTCAGCAGAACACGATCCAGAAACAAAAGAACTTGCAGATTTTTTCAATGAAACGCTAGGCTTCTGCCCGAACAGCGTCCTCACGATGCAACGTAGACCAGCGATCAGCAAGGCCTTTATCAATCTCAATAAAGCCGTTATGGCAAATGAAGGGCGTGTGACCTCAGCCTTAAAAAGAATGATTGCTTGGGTGAGTAGTAATTCAACAGGATGCCGCTACTGTCAAGCACATGCCATTCGTGCTGCAGAACGATACGGTGCAGAACAGGAACAACTAGATAATATTTGGGAATACAGAACCCACCCTGCTTTTAGTGAAGCAGAACGAGCCGCATTGGATTTTTCATTACAAGCTTCTCAAGTGCCTAATGGTGTTGACGACGAAATCAAAGGCCGTTTATATGAGCATTGGGATGAAGGTGAAATCGTGGAAATGCTGGGTGTTGTATCCTTATTTGGTTACCTCAACCGTTGGAACGACTCCATGGGTACGTCAATCGAAGATGGTGCTGTTGAAAGCGGTAATCAGTATCTTGGAAAACACGGCTGGAATAAAGGGAAACACGTGTAACAGTTTTAAGTTATAAGTGTTAAGTTGTAAGCATACTGAGTTAACTACCTCTCGCCTAGGCCTTTTGCTTAAAACAACGTAAAATCCAATTCTCAGATCAATTCCTTCACTCTTTTCTGAAGTAAAGGCACTACTGTTTCATCGAACCACGGATTCTTTGTAAGCCAAAACCGATTTCTAGGTGAAGGATGCGGTGTTACTAAATAGAACGGTAAATATTCCTCATAATGACGTACCGTTTCAGTCAGTGTCTTTTTAGCTTCTCCCTTCAAATAATATTTCTGGGCGTACATCCCAATAAGAATAATTAATTCCACTTTCGGCATTTTGGAAAGCAATGCTTCGTGCCACTCTGGGGCACATTCGGTTCGTGGTGGTAAATCTCCACTTGTCCCTTTACCAGGATAGCAGAACCCCATCGGTACAATGGCTATTTTCGATTCGTCATAAAAGTCTTCTAAAGTGATTCCCATCCAAGTACGCAATTGTTTCCCACTAGCATCATCCCAAGGAATACCAGAAGCATGTACCCTAGTTCCAGGAGCCTGTCCAATAATAATTATTTTGGCGTTGGGATGCGCAGCAACGATAGGTCTAGGGCCTAAAATCAAATGAGCAGCGCAGATTTCGCATGAGCGAATGTCTTTTAATAGTTTTTTCATGACTTCTTTCCTGCAACCACGACAACCAATTCTCCTTTTGGTGGTTTTGTTTCGAAATGATTTAACACTTCAGCAATTGTCCCGCGAACGGTTTCTTCATACAATTTGCTTATTTCACGCGATACAGAGATTTGTCTCTCTTCTCCAAAATATTCCTTGAACTGCGTAAGTGATTTAGTCAACTTATGCGGTGATTCATAAAAAATTATGGTTCTGGTTTCTTCTGCCAATATTTGAAGTCGGGTTTGGCGTCCTTTCTTTACAGGTAAAAAGCCTTCAAAAACAAATTTATCATTGGGCAAACCGCTATTTACCAGTGCTGGCACAAAGGCTGTCGCGCCAGGAAGGCAATCAACTTCTATACCTGCTTCAACACAGGCTCGAGTAAGAAGGAAGCCAGGGTCGCTGATGGCAGGAGTTCCAGCATCGCTTATCAGCGCTATATTCTCTCCAGCTTGGATTCGCTTTACGATGCCATCCGTAGATTTATGCTCATTATGCATATGATGGGAATGCATTTGCGTATTGATTTCGAAATGTTTCAATAGTTTCCCACTCGTTCGGGTATCTTCAGCAAGAATGAGATCAACATCTTTCAGAACAGCAATTGCTCTAAACGTCATGTCTTGTAAATTGCCAATTGGCGTTGGAACGAGATAAAGTTTCCCCATAAGTTAACTAGCACGTCAGTGAAGTTGCAATAAATATTGATTTAATTGAATCGTTTTTCAACAAGCGCCATAAAGCGCTCTTTGAATTCATCTTTATCAAGCCATTGATTATAATCTGGTTTCACAGTACCTGTTATAAAAAGGCTTACTTCTTCAAAATTTTGCATGGAGTTTATTTGAGAAAGCACACGCGTATAGTCATCCGCATTCCCATTAAAAAGATGTTTGATAAAGGCCAAACGATCGTTTAAACCAATACTTAAACCGTTATTTATTGTGTCGTTTAGTGATTTCGGTTTCTCATCAATTGGCTTTTTTGAAATTCCTAAATCAGCCACTAACTTATCCGAAGCTTCAGGTATATCACCTCCTTTAGCAGGTTTTTTTACTTCTAGAATTACCGAATTTTTGGGCTCATCCGTGGTTTTACGTTCAAACGTAGGCGTCTCTTGATAATTGGACGCAAATTCCTCTAAGTCGTTTTTAATGTATTGTTTTTTAGGCAACACTTCTTTAAGTATTTCATCTACTTGCTGGGACTCTGCCGGCATTTGAGCAACAAGATCTTTAATCTTCTCCATCAAAGGCTCAACCAATTCATCTTGGTGGCTGGATTGAGGCAAGGGCTCAGGTTCTGTAAACCAATGTTCTTCTCTAAAACTCTTTGAGTCTAGGGATATTTTCTTAGAATCAACAGTTCCTCCAGTTATCTGACCTTCAAAATACTCTAGGATTGCTAGTTTCTCTAAAAGCATCGTAACATTAGCCTTCATTTCCGCAGTATTAAAATCTCCCTCCAACGCAATAAGTTGTTTGGCAAGTTGTTTTATTTCTAACTGAAGTTTCTTCTTCATAACTTTTAAAATTATTCTCTTTTTGCTGAATTTTGTTTTTATAAATTTACGCAACCTTTATGTAAACGGAAAACTTTTCTGTTTTCGTCTAAATTGTACCTATGTTTCTCGAAAATACTGTAAATCAAAAAGAGCAATTCGGCTGGATCGAGGTTATCTGCGGCTCTATGTTTTCAGGGAAAACAGAGGAATTGATACGAAGATTAAAACGTGCTAAATTTGCAAGACAAAAAGTCGAAATATTTAAACCTCAAGTAGACACACGCTATGATGATGACCAAGTAGTGTCTCATGACAGTAACCATATTCGTTCCACAGCGGTACCAGCGGCGGCCAATATTCCTATTTTGGCAGATGATTGCGACGTAGTTGGTATTGATGAGGCTCAATTCTTTGATGACGAAATAGTTCAAGTGTGTAATGATTTGGCAAATCGCGGTGTACGCGTTATTGTTGCTGGATTGGATATGGATTATAAAGGAAATCCTTTTGGCCCAATGCCGGCACTAATGGCAACCGCCGAATACGTTACCAAAGTGCATGCTGTTTGTCCGAGAACTGGAAATTTGGCCAATTATAGCTTCCGTAAGGCAAAAAGTGATGATTTGGTTCTTTTAGGTGAAACCGAAGAATACGAACCGCTAAGTCGGGCTGCATTTTACAAGGCCATGCTACGCGAAAAAGTCAGTAAAATGGAGGTTAAAGATCCCGAAGAATTTCCAAGTAAAAAGCGAGCCTAAATGCCAAAAGCTACCGAAACTATTTTGGAAATTGATCTCAATGCAGTTGGGCACAATTATCGCTTTCTCACTTCAAAATTAAATGAAAATACTAAAGTTCTAGGTGTTGTAAAGGCTATGGGGTATGGTAGCGATGCAGTTACTATTGCTCAAGAATTAGTGGTACTCGGTGTTGATTATTTGGCTGTTGCCTATACATCCGAAGGTGTGATACTCCGCGACGCTGGCATTGAAACACCTATTTTAGTTCTGCATCCGCAACCCTCAAATTTTGAAACCTTAATTGATCGTTGTTTAGAGCCTGGTATTTACACTGCCCGTATTCTTAAAGATTTTATTGCAATTGCCGAACAAAAAGAACAAATAAACTACCCCATTCATATTAAATTTAATACAGGTTTAAACAGATTAGGATTCTGGGAGGAAGATGTTGATTGGATTTCGGGAAGACTTTCAGAAACAAAAGCTGTTAAAGTGAAATCAATCTACAGTCATTTAGCGGCTAGCGAAGATCTTTCGGAACGGGCATTTACTTTAAGGCAGATTGATTCATTCAAAAAAACTTCCGAAGAACTCATTGCGAAAATTGGGTATAAACCACTAAGACATCAAAGCAATACGTCTGGAATAATCAACTATCCTGAAGCGCATTTTGACATGGTCCGCACCGGAATTGGATTATACGGTTATAGCAATGATGTGGAAGTGGATAAAAACTTAAAACCAGTTTCGGCTTTGAAATCGGTCATCTCGCAAATTCACAAGATTGAACCTGGTGAGTCTGTGGGGTATAATAGGGGTCATACGGCTGCTGGATATGAGCGTACCGCGACTATTCCGATAGGTCATGCAGATGGCATTCCGCGTGCCTTGGGCAACGAAAAGGCATCTGTCTATATTCATGGCAAACCCGCACCTATTGTTGGTAATGTCTGTATGGACATGTTAATGATTAATATAACTGGAATCGATTGTAATGAAGGCGACGAGGTGGAAATTATCGGGCCCAATCAAACGGCGGTGCAGCTAGCTAGCGCAATGGACAGTATATCTTATGAGCTGCTCACGGCAATTTCTCGACGGGTAAAACGCGTATTTCGCCGAAAATAGCTTGCAAACTTCTCAAAACAATTGTTAAAAAACTAGCTTTTACCTAAATTGTAAGTTTAATAACACATAAACCTATCAAAAATGTTAAAAGAATTTAAAGATTTTATTATGACGGGCAACGTAATTGATTTTGCAGTTGCAGTTATCATGGCCGGTGCCTTAGGTATGGTAATTAATGGATTTGTATCCAATATTGCAATGCCATTTATTGGACATTTCGCAGGAGGAATGGACTTCGCAGACTTGCACTATGCAATGGACGGAGCTGATTACGAATCCCTTGCAGCAGCTCAAGAAGCCGGAGGGGCGGTATTAGCCTACGGTGCTTGGATTAATACAATAGTCAACTTACTAATCGTTGGATTGGTTATGTTCATGATTGTAAAAGCATATAATAAAACGAAGAAACCAGCTGAACCGGAAGCTCCAGCAGGACCATCTGACAACGACCTATTGTCGGAAATTAGAGATTTACTCAAAAAGTAGTGCGTTTCACATTGTGTATGAATAGCACTGGAAGAATTCAAACCGCTACACTACACAATTAATAACCAAACCGTTTTGTGAGAGCAAGACGGTTTTTTTATGATAATTTTTTTAACCGATTCGACTGAAAAGCAGTATTTTTAACCTCAAACAATTCCCTATGAAAGTAGCTGTAGTAGGCGCCACCGGTATGGTAGGCTCCGTGATGCTTAAATTACTTGAAGAACGAAATTTTCCGATTACTACATTAGTTCCCGTAGCATCAGAACAATCTATTGGAAGAGAATTGGTTTTCAAAGGAAAATTGCACAAGATTGTTGGTATGCAAGAAGCAATTGATGCGCAAGTAGACATCGCTATTTTTTCTGCTGGTGGGAGCACCTCGTTAGAATGGGCACCTAAATTTGCCGAAGTTGGCACCGTAGTAATTGATAATTCTTCGGCCTGGCGAATGGATCCTACCAAAAAACTCGTAGTACCAGAAATCAACGCTGCTAGTATTTCAGAAGCTGATAAAATTATTGCCAATCCAAACTGTTCCACCATTCAAATGGTCATGGCACTGGCTCCACTTCATAAAAAATACCAAATGAAGCGTGTGGTGGTATCTACCTATCAATCTGTTTCGGGAACAGGAGTTAAGGCAGTTAAACAACTGGAAAATGAAACCGAGGGAATGACTGGTGCAATGGCATACCCCTATCCTATTCACAGAAATGCAATTCCGCATTGTGATATTTTTGAAGCAAACGGATACACTAAAGAAGAAATGAAATTAGTAAGAGAGTCTCAAAAAATCCTTGATGACAGAACCTTCTCTGTTTCGGCAACCGCTGTAAGAATTCCTACTGCTGGTGGCCATAGTGAGGCTGTAAACGTGGAGTTTTTACATGATTTTGACATCGCGGAAATTCGAAAGATACTACACGACACGCCTGGAATTACCGTACAAGATAATCCAGATACAAATACCTATCCCATGCCCATTTACGCGCACGGAAAAGATGATGTTTTTGTTGGTAGAATTCGCCGCGACGAATCCCAACCAAATACACTCAATCTTTGGATAGTGAGCGACAATCTAAGAAAGGGAGCTGCCACAAATGCAATTCAAATTGCAGAGTATTTAGTTGCCAAAGGACTTGTTAAGCCAGTTGTAGTGTAAGTGGGGCTTTTAACTTCCGTCTAAGGCCTAATAACCGACTAAAAACTTTGAATAATGAAAATCTTACACACCATTATATACATTGGTCTTGGACTACTTCTTTTAGCATTCGGCTTGAATAAATTTTTCTGGTTTATGCCGGATTTTGATTTTACAGGATACCCTGAAGCTCAACATCTATTTGATGCACTTCGTTTTTCAGGAGATGATCCGGAAGCTGGAAAGGGATATATACTGGGTCTTGTGGGCCTAGCCGAAGCCTTAGTGGGAATATTGCTCCTTTTTAGAAAATGGGTGCCCTTTGCCCTAGTAATGCTAGTTCCTATTTCGATAAACATCGTGTTTTTTCATGCTTTTGTAAATCTTCCTAATATTGGCCCTGCAATTTTAGTGGCAGTTCTAAATGCCTATCTCATGTATAAAAACTGGGATGCGTATCGTTCAATGTTTGTATAAAACACTGATTTATAACAAAATAAAGGCTTGTTTTTTCTTCCAAAAGCGTGTCTTTTTTTTTAACTATATTTAATACCACATGCTAATCAACCATCTATGAATTCTACCTTTACTACCGTCCTTCGAATTATTCTTGCACTTACATTATTAATCTTTGGATTTAACAAATTTTTGTCTTTCATCCCTTTATTTGAGATGCCTCCAGCGGCGGCAAACTTTATTGAATCCCTTGACAATTCTGGTTATGTTCTTTATGTGGTAGCCATTTTGGAAATTGGAATAGGCCTTTTATTGCTTATCAAAAAATGGGTCCCATTCGCGCTCATTTTATTAGCACCAATCACCTTTAATATTCTGCTTTTCCACCTATTTTTAGATGTTTCTGGAATTGGTGTAGCAATTCTGATCGTGTTTTTAAATGCTATGCTTATTTTCAAATATTGGAAATCTTACAAATCCTTATTTCAATAGACTAAGGCCACAACTCATTTTTCAGCTTGTAATGCTATGATTCTCCACGTGTTAATTAAATGAAATCGTGGCGGATTTGTGTGTATTTACTTTTTTAAAAAATGAAAAATGAAAAAATTAAGTATCCTTTTTTTGGCCGCACTTGGCCTTACTTCTTGTAAAGAAGAAACGAAAGTACAAGAATCAATTGCTGTGACGTATCATCAAACTAAAAAAGTAGACACTGTGACTAATTACTTCGGAACGGAAGTAAAAGATCCATATAGGTGGCTCGAAGATGATATGAGCGAAGAAACTGGGTCTTGGGTAGAGTCTCAAAATGAAACTACTTTTGGCTATTTAGACCAAATTCCATTTCGCGAAGAACTAAAAGAAAGGCTTACTAAATTATGGAACTATGAAAAGGTAGGGCCTCCATTTAAAGAAGGAGATTACACCTATTTCTACAAAAATGATGGGCTTCAAAACCAGTATGTTATATATCGCTATAAAACGGGAGAAGATCCAAGTACCGCAGCCGTTTTCATAGATCCCAATACATTCACAGAAGATGGAACAATCTCTCTTGGAGGATTGAGTTTTTCCAAAAATGGTAAAATTGCTGCCTATAGTATTTCTGAAGGTGGAAGTGACTGGCGAAAAATCCTCGTCATGAATGCTGAAACCAAAGAAATTGTTGAAGACACATTAATAGATATAAAGTTTAGTGGTATTTCCTGGTTGAAAGATGACGGATTCTATTACTCTAGTTACGACAAGCCAAAAGGAAGTGAGCTTTCGGCGAAAACAGATCAACACAAAGTATATTATCATAAACTAGGTTCTTCACAAAAAGATGATGCCCTTGTTTTTGGTGGTATTTCTTCAGAAAAACATCGATACACA
>Ga0256847_1001510_pt1 | contig 11689 bp, 10 predicted proteins | sample TeddybearmetaG_FD_189099 | JGI IMG/M metagenome (GOLD analysis project Ga0256847, IMG submission 189099) | Hydrothermal vent microbial communities from East Pacific Rise, Pacific Ocean - Teddybear | ecosystem: Environmental > Aquatic > Marine > Hydrothermal vents | place: Pacific Ocean: East... | reverse complement strand
CTTGCCTTTGACATCGATTGCTTTGTATATAAATTGTGGCATTTTAAGATACTCTCTCAGTCAAATCTGCTACACGAGCAACTTCTTCAATCGTTGTTCTGCCATCACAGACATTTCTTACGCCATCATCAGCCAGAGTAAAATACCCCTGTTTGTAGGCCGCATCTTTAATTTCTTTGGTAGTGGCGCCATGGGCCAGTAAGTCATCTAGCTCAGCGTTCATTTTTAGAATCTCAAGCAAGGCAAATCGCCCCTTGTACCCGCTACTATCGCAACTGGCACAACCTTTCGCCCGGTAGATTTCTTTTGGCACACCTGCTTTATTGCTGTCGAGGATGGCCATTTCTTCTTCATTGGGTTTATGTGCTTCTTTACAGATAGGGCATAATTTTCTGACCAGACGCTGAGCTACTATGCCAATGATATTTCCAGCCATGATTTCTGGAATAATGCCGATATCTCTAAGCCTCGGTAAAGCACCGATCGCTGAATTTGTATGCAATGTAGAAAAAACCTGATGGCCTGTCATGGCTGCTCGAAACGCCATTTCTGCCGTTTCATGATCACGTACCTCACCCACCAGTATGATATCGGGATCCTGCCGCATTAATGATTTGATGCCACCGGCAAAACCCATTCCTGCTGCTTCGTTAATCGAGGTCTGACGAATTAACGGAAACGGATACTCAACAGGGTCTTCCAGCGTCATGATGTTGACTTTTTCGGTACTGATATGATTGAGTAATGAATATAATGTAGTCGTTTTACCGCTACCGGTCGGACCTGTGACCAGAAGAATCCCCTCTGGGCGAGCCATCATCAGCTTTAACAGGCGTAAAGAGTGATCTGGTAAGTCAAGATCCTCTAGCGGCACTACGCCTTTTTCACGATCTAACACCCGTAATACGATATTTTCGCCATGAATGGTCGGTTGCGAAGCGACCCGAAAATCAATCTGTCGGCCAATTATGATTCTGGAAATACGACCATCCTGAGGTGCGCGCGTTTCTGCAATATTCATATCAGCCATTACTTTGAGTCTGACAGCAATCGCGGACCAGTAAGTTTTGTGTAAACTGCGAATTTGTTTTAAGACGCCATCGATTCGATAACGAATTCGCAGAAAGCTTTCTTCCGGTTCGAAATGAATGTCTGAAGCGCCACGTTTTACCGCATCCGACATCATCACATCAACTAATCGTACTAACGGCTGGCTATATTCTTCAGTATCTCCCTGATAGTTGCTGTAGTCCGTTTCGCCTGTTTCAATTTCTCGCAGAATGCCATCTATTGATAACTCATACCCATAGAACTGATCAATCGAACTGGATATTTCTGCTTCACCAGACAATACTGGAATTATCTCAATATGTTGCCCAACCTGAATTCGAATTCTATCTAGTGTAAACAGGTTAAAGGTATCTGACATCGCCACAGTCAATTTGGCATTTATTGGATCATAATTGAGCGGAATGACTTTATGCTTTCTAGCCGTATCTGAATCAATCATACTGATTGCATCTGGATCCGGTACAACGCTACTTAAATCAACACTATCCTGCTCCAATGCTTCGCCCAGTGCTGAACGCATAATTGCTTCAGTGGCAAAACCCATGTTGACTAGCAGTTTACCCAAGGGCAATTTAATTTTTTTCTGCTCAGTCAGAGCGATGTTTAATTGATCAAGGGTAATAACACCCTCATCAATAAGAATTTCGCCTAGTCTTCTGGGCTTTTTTTCGGCATTCATAGTTGCTTCAATTTCTCTAAGCGTCGAACAACTATCTGCTCATTAAATGTTGCCAATCCAGATTTTGAATTTTTTAACGCTCTTTCATAATATGGAATAGCTGCAGATGATTTTGAGATATGTTCAAGACTTACCGCAAAATTATACGCATAGTTGGGATTATCTGGATTAAACTTTAATGCCTGGAAGTAAACCTCCTGTGCCTCACGCCACCGATCCTGAGCGCCAAAAACATTGCCCAATGCAAAATGCAGGTATGGGGAATCAGGCTGTTCACGAAGTAGTAGTTTCAATTGTGTTTCACTGACTTCTGGCTCTATATTGGCGATTGAAATTAGCGAAGTCATCGCCAATGTATCTTTAGGATTCTGTAATAATATGCGTTGTAAATTTACAATGGCCTTAGCGGGTTCCTTACTCTTGATATACAAGGCCGCTATTCCCAGTAATGCATCACGGTTTTCCGGGTCAATATCAAGCACACGTGAATATGCCTGCCTGGCTGCATCATCATCACCAGATTCATAAGCATTGTATGCTTCCAGAAGTAGAATATCTTTTTCAGCAAGGACTAAATTACTAGCAATAGATAAGCTGGACTTCTTTTCCGGTTGATCAGATGTGCTGGTTTTCTGTAAATTTGCCTGCACCGGTTGATTAGCCTTTCCGTTTTTTGCCGATTTTATAGTATTTGCCGCATTCAGCTCTTTGGGTTCCTGAGACAAATCCTGCTCTGGAAGCTCGACTGATTCTGCGTCACCAGCTATAACTGCAGCTTCCTGTTTTATTAACTGAAGAATGTTTTCATCCACTTCTGCAACATTTTCCAGTTTCACCTGTGTGCTTAGTTCTGGTTTTTTTGCCCTTAAAAGTCCCGGCATAGGGTCTCGCCGCAGAGGCATCAAATCGGTATCAACTTTATCAAAAACCTGCTGTGTCTCGAACAAACTCAACACGGTAATTAACAATAGTAGGAAGGCGCCTATCCCTGCATAAATTTTATAACTGTATATCCGCCTGGCAGTCGAGTTTTTAACAAATACTTTTTTTGCATGATCAGGCGTCATAACTTCAGTTGAATCTGACTTCATGCCTGGAAATAGCTGCGAAATATCTCGACCAGCGACATTAATCAGCGTTCGATCATAATTGTCGGGGGCGAAAGTTCCTGTTGAAGTAGTGTCTTTTCGGATCACCGTATCTTCATTCGTCAAAGTCTCAATATTTACAATTTCAGATTGAGTTTGTGTTGGACTTCCTGAAATATTTGATTTGGATTTATTTAAAGATGCAGGGTCTGGTGGTGGTTTTTTATCGGTTATATCTCCAATTTTTGATCTATAAGCCGTATTTGTAATTAGCGGAGTAACTCGAGTATCCTCACTTCGTTCTGTGTCATCCTTGTGTTCTACGCTATCCTTCTCATTCTGCTCTGCGGCCTCTTTTAGGGTTTTTTCCTGTAACAACCTGGCTTGAGCCTGGGCTTCAGCTTTCTCTTTTTCCTCGGCTTCTTTTTGAGCCAACATCTGTTTTTTTGCAGCAGCCTCTTTTTCTTCTGCTAAAGCTTTAGCTTTGGCTGCTTCCTTTATTCTTTGTGCTGCTTCGGCGGCTCGCTTGTCTATGGCTTCTTTTTCAGCTTTTTTAGTTTTTTCCTGATCAGATAAATCTGTAGAAGGGTCTACCGGTAAGCTCTCACCGCTGCCTAAAAACTGGGTGATATCGTCGTCCGTAAGCAAAACCGTAGCATCGTCATCTTCGTCGCTATCGGGTTTATGAATTAATTGGGATTTTTCGTCATCCAGGACTTGTGTGCTATCGCTTTCTAAACTGGCTTTTTCAACGAACACTGTTTTATCAACTGCTTCCTCATAGTTGGTATCCATCCTGGTTTTTTCGACTATTTCTGTTGGATCAAATTCATCATCTGATTCAACAGTAGATTGTGCTTCTGTAATCAGTTGAGTTTTGTCAACTTGCTCAGTTTTATCCAGATCATGGTCGAATTTTGTATCCAAACGAGTTTTTTCGACGACCTCAGTCGGATCGAAATCATCATCTGATTCATCAGAGGATTGTTCATTTATAACCAACTGCGTTTTATCTAGTTCTTTGTCGAACTTCGTATCCATTCGAGTTTTTTCAACTGACTCGGTGACATCGACTTGAGTCTTGCTCAGTATTTCTGTTTTAGCATCATCAGACTGTTCAGCTCCATTTTCTGCCTGTTTTTTAGCCTTTTGTTCTGCGGCTTTTTTTAATGCATCGAGAAGTAAACTCATCAGAAATCTCGTTACAGCCTATTGCGTAAAAGCGGCGGGTGTAAGATAACGTTTGAAGTCCAATAGATCCGAATCAATACTACCTTGCCGAATAATTCGAGGTCTAAGGAAAATCACCAGCTCTGTTTTGTTAAACGATTCCTTATTCTGATTAAATAGAAATCCAAAACCTTCCGCTTCACCCAGACCTGGCAAACCGGATCTATTCTTACTGGAGGAATCTTGCATTAAACCTCCCAATACTGCTGTACTGCCATCAGCTACTCTTAAAACCGATTCCATTTCGCGAACCTGAATTTCTGGGATTTTATTCTCAACTACAATATTGGCCGTTGGTGAAATGGGTAAATCAATAAACTGCAGGATTCTTGAAATGGTCGGCCTGATGTTCAAAATAATTTCATCATTACTCGTAATGAAAGGCGTCACATTCATTACAAAACCAACTGGGACAGTATGTATTGTAGTGGTGATTGTGGTTTTAGCCGCAGAGTTATCTGTGGCATCTTCATCTTCCACCTCAGTAGTAAAATAAACTTTATTATCAACAACTTTCAAAACTGATGTTTGATTGTTTAAAGCCATAATCTTGGGACTGGACATGACCGATACATCACCAAAAGAGTCCAGGGCCTTGATTGCGGCTGTAAAACTCCTATCTGAATTAGTATCGGTATAAGTAGCAGAAACAAATGGCGATGCACCCAGCGTAGTGCCGAGAAGACTTTGCTGCAAACTCCAGCCATCTCCACTGGCGATTCGTGACCAGTCCACGCCAGATTGAAAAGCATCGCTTAAAGTCACTTCGACTACAGTCACTTCGATCAGCACCTGTTTCTGTGCATTATTGAGAACCAGATCCAGAAACTCCTGGATACTTTCATGCGCCGAAGCCGTCGCTTTGACTGAAATCACTCCAGCTTCACGATTGGTTATGACCGAGCCTTCTCCTTCTGAACCCGCAAAATCCTGAATATTTTTTTCCAGCGTTGACCAGAAGTCATTAGTCGACTTATTAATGATGTTGGTCGATGAATTATTACCGCCCGACCCACCACCTTCTGTTGTGCCAGTGGTTGAAATTTGAGTCGCAATTTCTACGGTAGACTCAGTTTCACGCGCCATATTGAGATAGTCAATGCGATAAACTCGAATGAAGGGTTTGTTTTGTTCAATAATTAAATTAGGCCCGTCAACATAGTATCTTAACGATACCTGTCGAGCGATTCGTTTTAGAATTTGAGGTAATGTTTGATCGATTGCATTGATACTGACATTGCCTGTAATCCCTGGATCAATATCCAGATTCAAACGAGCATCTCGCGCCAGAGCAAAAAGTAATTCACTTGCCGGTAAATTGGTTGCCACAACTGTAAACGTCTGTAGTTTTTCTACTGGTTTTGGCGCCGCAATTATGGGCACCTGTTTAACTACCGGCGGAATATCGAAAGATTCAGTGGCTGCGGGAGGCAAAGGATCGCTTATATGCCCTCCGGCCTGAAGTTTTTCATCTTTATCAGGCGGAATTAAGGTACAGGCTGTAAGCATGGTAAGGACTAGCAGGCTTATAACTAATTTCATTGTTTCACTTCCAATTCAAATCAATGCAAACTTTTGCGTGTTTTTTTAGAGGGAATATAATATCCCGGTATTTTTTCTGAATCTATAAAAATGCTTCTTGCATTCTGTTTATTGAATGCAAAAACGGTGAATTGACTCTGATTGAGTTGGGTAAATCATCTAATGCATTCAACCCTATAGCAACCGAGGCATACTCATTGTAGAAAACTCTAAAAGAATAACGTTCTCGCTTTTTATCTTCGTACAAATAAGTCTTATTAATATCTAGCGGCCATTTATGCTGTAAATATAACACCATCTCCGGTGCAGCAGATTTATTTCTGGCAAATACTTGAATAGAGACACCATTTTTTTCGGCATTTTTTAGCCATTTTCTGCTTTTTTCAAGTTTATCATTCAGCCAGTTCTGATCAGCTGAATTTAACTTGCCCAGTATACCAACATTTTTATCCGCTATTGTAAACGATGAATCAGGCAGTTTAAGTAAACTTTGATCACTTGTTTCATTGTTTTCTTTATTTATTATTGCCTCTACTTCGGCTAAATTAGTTTGCTGATTTTTTTCAGCTGGCTTTTTGAGTTCAGTCTCAACCACTTTTTCATCCAAATTTGTTATATCCAGTTGCTTAGTATCTTTGGTCAGTTCAGACTCTAATTCGGCAATATCTGATTTGGTAATAACGTCGATATTTTCTGGTTTTTCATTTTCCTGACTTATTATTTCTTGCGGTTGATTCTCTGCCACTGAAAAGATATTAGAAATACTACTCTGATAAAGTAAATAAGCTAATACCAGGGCCAGAGCAACCAATATAGACCACCATCCATAACTGTTGCTCGGAGTAATTGACTGAGGCCGATTGAAACCACTATCCGTGACTGCCACAGCGACATGTTTTGTGGTTAGCGAATGCGTACCCTCTGCAAAAGCAGCCAGCATCATTTTATCAGCTATTATATTTATTCTGCGTAGTAATCCACCAGAAAAAACACTGATCTTTTTAGCTATCTCCTGATTGATTAAATCTGGGCCAGTATAACCAACTTCGTGCATACGAAAATTAAGATAGGAATGAATTTCATCGATACTTAAGGGAGACAAATTAAATTCATGGGTGATTCGTTCTTTTAGTTGTCGAATAGAATTTTTAGCCAGGTTTTCATCCAGTTCTGGCTGTCCGAATAAAATGATCTGTAATAATTTATCCTGGTCTGTTTCTAAATTAGATAGCAGACGAATTTCTTCCAGCGTCTCAATAGGCATGCCCTGAGCTTCTTCGACAAATAATACAACCTGTTTGCTATCCATATGTTTCTTTAGTAAATAGTCTTGCAACATGGTCATTACTTCGTACTTGTTGGATTCCCTGTCGATATTAAGAGATAACTCATGGGCAATAACAAACAGAATATCTTCGGGCGAAACACTTGGGTTGGCGATATATACAATTTCAACGGATTCAGGTAGCTCAAGCTGCAACATACGGCACAGCATAGTTTTACCGCTACCGACTTCACCGACAACTTTGATTATTCCCTCACCACGATGTACGGCATATACCAGCGCTCCCAATATATCTCCACGTCGACCACCATCATAAAATAGACTGGTATCCGGGGTTATTTTGAAAGGCGGCCTGTCCAGACCGAAATACTCTTCGTACACTAATTTTTATCCTCAAATCGATCTATTCGACCATACAAAGTCGTTCGATTAATGCCCAACATTTTTGCGGCATGACTCATATTGCCATGGTGTCGCTGTAAAGCCAATTCTATAAATTTTTTCTCGAGTCTATTTAGCACCTGATCCAGTTGAAACTCATCATTTTTCAGAGTTTTTTTCAGCCATTTTTCATCTTCACTCAAAATGTTGATATCCAGACGAAGCCCGTTCATTTCACGCATTAACGCTTCACTCCTAACCGTCTGCCCTGGATATTTAGTTGATAACCGAATAACTATATTCCTCAACTCTCGTACATTTCCCGGAAAAGAGTACTCCTCCCAAAGCGCAGATGAATCCTGATCCAGACTAAATCCATGTCCATCGGAAACAACTTGATGCGAAAAATGTTCTAGCAACAATAATTTATCATCTGACCTTTGCTGTAACGAGGGCACTAAAATTGTCAGTACACTGAGACGATGGTATAAATCTTCACGGAAGTTGCCCAGATCTACAGCTTGATATAAATTTTTATTGGTCGCAGCCAATACTCTGGTAGAGGCATGTCTTGGCCTGGTTTCACCTATCCTATAGAATTCCCCATCTTCCAGTACACGCAATAACTTGGCCTGCAAATCAAGTGGAATATCAGCGACTTCATCCAGCAATAATGTACCGCTTCCTGCCTCTTCAAAAAATCCTTTTTTGGTTTCAGTTGCACCTGTAAATGAGCCCTTGGCATGCCCAAATAATTGTGACTCGAGCAGCTCTCCATTAAATGCGGCGCAATTTAGTGTAAGGAATGGCTTCGATTTTCGAAAACTGCACAAATGCAGATTTTTGGCCGTTATCTCTTTACCGCTGCCTGACTCACCTTCAATCAAAACTGGATATGGCGAGTTCGCCAGTTGTGTAATTTGCATGCGAAGCAATTCAATCGCTTCGCTTTGTCCGACCAGCCCTTCTATCTGATCAGATCTTTGAGTTTCATTTTTCTGCTGTGAATGCTTTTTCAGTCGCGCTTTAATTTCTGCTATATCACAGGGCTTGGAGATGAAATCGACTGCACCTATGCTTTTGGCCAGCGACATATTTTCCTGGTTATCCTGACCTGATAACACCAATACCCGCGTCGCTGGATACTGCTGTGAAATTTGCTTAATTACCGCCAATCCTTCATCTGGTGTATGTATATCTGGTGGCAGGCCCAGATCAACTAATGCCAGCTCGGGTGCTTGTGTCATAGCATCCAGCAATTCGAAACTCGACTGACGATCCGATGCTCTCATAACCTGATATTCATTTTCCAACATGTACTCCAAACTATCTGAAATAATGGCATCATCATCCACTAGTAGTAAAATGGGTTTACGATCAGATTTTTCTAAAGTTTGCGCCATAATTTTATTCTGTAACTTTAAGTGTTTATAGTGTCAAAATCTCAACAAATCAACAAGGTCAGCAGAATAAAAGGACATTATGGCGGATTAGCGGAAACGGTCATCCTCAAACGACGCTGGATATAGTTTGTTTGGCCATACTCACCAATTTCAGCAATAGCAAGAAAGGTATAGACTGTGATCGGTTTTGCTCCCTCCTGGTGGAGAGAAGACCGGCAACTCACATTGACTCTAAACCCTGTCAACCCGGCACTAGAAAAATCAAGCGGGGGAGGAGATCCGTCACAAGTTGAATTATTAATTGCCCGGTAAATTCCCCACTCCAACCCGCTGTATGCTGCCTGTAGCGCTCGGCTCCCCTGTAACCCCGAAACCACTGTTTGTTGCTGAACATTCCTAAGTGACAGTATATAAACGCCGATCACAGATAAAACTACTAATAAAAATAAAGTTGTTATCAGGGTGAAAGCTGATTGATTTCTTCTCATGGCGCATTCTCTACATGCACCTGATACAACAGTGATACCCTTTCATTCGCTTCTTCAAGCGTTACTGAAAAGGTCAGTGTACCGCCACGTTGCGAGCTTCCAGGCTGATAACTCAAGCTACAGTCTTCGACCTGATCAGTCACAATACCAGCAGAATTATTCAGGCTAGAAAAGTCAATGGCCAGAGGTTGCGTGACCTGAAAAGCATATCCTGAATAACGTGTTATCTGACCGACGGTTTTGTCACAGATATAACTAATCGGAGTATCGACCACAAACAGACGTTGAGTAGGTGATTTTCGGGAAAACAAAAAGGCCGGATTTAAGGTCACACGTTGTTCTGATGATGCCGATGACAGGGATATTGAAGTACCTGCGGGTGTGACTCTGCCAGTGTTAGAACCACTGAACGCATCGGTATAAAAAATCTCTGGATTAGTGTTATACACCACCAGGCGGTAGCTGTTGGGCAAGGTTGTATTTCCCAGATTCTCGAAGTTGCCCAGTAGGTTAAAAGAGGAATCAGCAAGGATAAAATCTAGCTGATCAAGGTCTGAGATAAAAATATCGCCGGGTTCATCACGATATCTAGCACCATCAATCGATGGTGCTAGTTCCAGCGCCCAGCCCGAACTTAATGCTTGCATTCTGATGGAATTAGGCAAGGCTTTTCTTGTATCACGCGCTATCTGACGCATGGCCATTTCGGCTCTATCGACTAATTTTGTTCGTCTCAATTGATCCTGGTATGAATTGATCGGAGTAGCGATCAGTAACCCTGCTCCCTGAGACAGTATGCCGACCAGTACGATGACGACGATAAGCTCCATCAGGGAAAATCCGCCACAGCAACTATGGGCAGGTTTGAATGTCATTACCTACCTCGTAATAATAAGTCCGAAAACTGGACAATTGAATATTCACATTTTGAAAACGGTCGTGTGTAACAGTAACATCGATTCTTTTAGCGCACTGACTACTGATACCCTTGAATAAATCGGGTAACACAGTCACGGCCACTCTAAAATCACTTAATGCTGCGATGGCCGTATCATTTTGATCTCTCACTATTTGATCTGGCAGACTGTTGTAATCCTGGATATCGTTGTAATCCGGTCTGTTTTCTGAACCTTCGCTACCACCTGAATCTGTATTATTTTCCATATCATCTGCAAAATCCTTACGTAAAATCTCCGTCATATAAGCCTCCGCAATTGCTATCGCCTGCTGCTGAATCATGGGGTCTGCACTGGTTTTAATTGCACTGGTAAACATGCCCAGAATTGCAGCTGCGGCAATGCCCAACACCACAATGCTGACCAGGACTTCAGCCAGTGTAAATCCAGAACTAGCGGTAAAGAGTAAGCGTTTATTCACTGCACAGAGACCAGTCCAGTTTGAGCATCAATTAAAAAAATCCGGGCGTTTTCACCCTGTAAAGTAACAGAAATATTAAGCCCATTTACTAACGTTCCTTGCGCATTAAATTCAAAATCCGGTGAAGATGCGTTGATAAAATGACCAACGGGAATATCATCATTACGGTACTCTTTTGAACGATCTGCCGGATTTAAAACCGCTCGGGTAAAAGCACCAGTTGTGCAATCAGTCTCACGTTGAAATAAAGCATACTCAGTACCTGATATCTGAACCTGAACACTACAACCTGAACTCAAAGCCAGCTTCTGCGCATATCGCGTGGCATTAAGTGCATCATTAAAATAACCTGCGGCTTTAAAATCATTAGAATCAAACAACCGTCCCAATGCAAAAACTGATATGATACCCAACAGCACGACGACCATCACCAGCTCAAAAACTGTGAACCCGTTCATCTTTTTCTGACGTGTTACGGTCATAATATTGTAATCATAAGTTTTGTCTAAAAAACATTAATTTACAGTCTATATTAATGATATTACTTTAAGATAAGATAATCATTAATGTTGTTGGTAAATTTGCACAAAAGAGGTCATCTAACAATGCAGAAGTCACAAAGCGGTTTTACCCTGGTCGAACTGGTTGTAGTTATCGTATTACTGGGTATTCTGGGTGTGACAGCTTTGGGTAAATTTCAGAATTTGTCGAAAGATGCTCAAGATAGTGCGAATGCTGGACTTGCTTCTGAACTTTCTTCATCTTCAGCAATTAATTTTGCTGCCAGCGTACTTAATGTCAGCACAGCAATATCCATAACTAGTGATAACTGCGGTTTTAGTGCTGGCGACTTTCTTCCCCAGTTACTTGCATCAGGAAATTTCCCAACGGAATTTAGAGCGGATCCAGATCCGCTCAGTACAAGCACTTGCGCGAATTCAGGTGGCACTTATACCTGTCTGATAACGGGAACTGGTACTCCACCAGGTGACGCAGAAGTGGCAACAATTCTTTGCACTAACTAATACAAATATACGTCCCTACCAAACTATCTATCTTTATTAAGGTCAATTTAACGCTGGTATTCTGAGGGTTATATTTCTAGCTCCTGAGCCTTAAAAAACTTTAAGATACATTTCTAGATT
>Ga0256847_1001509_pt1 | contig 11707 bp, 12 predicted proteins | sample TeddybearmetaG_FD_189099 | JGI IMG/M metagenome (GOLD analysis project Ga0256847, IMG submission 189099) | Hydrothermal vent microbial communities from East Pacific Rise, Pacific Ocean - Teddybear | ecosystem: Environmental > Aquatic > Marine > Hydrothermal vents | place: Pacific Ocean: East... | reverse complement strand
TCCCCTGCCTCCCCCTCCCCCCCCCCCCCCCATTCGCCTTGCCTATCGCCTAATTTCCTGGCGGTGCCACAATTGCACGCCAAGCCCTCACGGAACCGGACAAGCGGATTTCCCAACATTCGGCTCTTCAGTCTGCCATTCCAGAAACCCGTCTTGATGTCGGTATAAAAATTCAGGAAAGAAGCACCGATATAGCCTATAAAGTCCTGATGTAAGCATTTTTATTTTCAGCAAATAAGGCACCTTATGAACGATAAAACTCCCTTCGGTTGCTTGGTATTGTTAATCGCGGCATTAACCCTGAGCGGGCGCACGGCAATCGCCGATCCACTACCACCGATTGCCCAAAAAGCCATCCCTGTGATTGCATCCGCAGACGTTGCCAACGGACTCGACTCGTTATGGCGACCAAGCCCGGCCGATGTTGATGACGGCTTTGCCATCGGCATGACACATCACGATCCCGGTTACGATTTAAAAGGTGTCGTGGTGATTTTTGGCAATAGCAAAGTTGTTGAGGAAACCGCAGTGGCCAAAAACATCATGGGGCCGTTATTGAAGACCACTGTACCCGTGTTCCAGGGCGCTGAAGGTTTGCTGGGTGATGTAGACAAAGGCGAGAATCAGTTTGGGCCACGTTATCCATACAATGATCCCAAGTGCATCAATGCCGGGGTAACCTTTATGGCGGAAACTTTGGCAACCACGCCGGGGACACTCATCCTGGCAACCGGCCCATTAACTGATGTCGCCTGTTTGGCTTACCATTTTCCCGCTACCCATGCCGCAATCAAAGAGGTCGCGGTCATCATGGGCAGAGCGCAAAACGAAAATTTTGAATTAAATGGGGCCACGGGGTTGACCGATTTCAACTATGCCAGAGATCCAGCGTCCGTCAAATATTTGCTGGCGGACACCCACATCCCGATGGCATTTATGGCCTTTTCGTTAACCAGCAGCAGTTTTCTCCCCAAGCTGCGAATTGACGCGTTAAAGCCTAACCCCAGCAGCGCCGCTCAGTTTTTTTATCGCTCTTCTCAGGTCTGGATCGAGTATTGGGATAGTCTCTTTGGTCAAACAGGCTTTCACCCCTGGGATCAAAATGCCGTGTTTTATGCGCTTAATCCCGCTGCATTTACTTGCGATGCCCATGCGCATTTCAACATCATTCCCTGCGACGGTGAGCCGAATCATAATGCACCCAATAATGCGTGCGCCGGTCATGGGCCGACGCAAAAGGCATCGCTCAATGCTGAAACGTCTCAGCTACAATTTGACTCAAGCTTTCAATCTCGCGCGGTTACTTATTGTTCGGCTTACGCTTCGGCGGCCAGTAAACAGGCATTTTTGGACGCTCTGTTGTTATTCATAACCGAATAAACAATCAGGAAAGGATGCAGCCACTGTATTTTATTTGTCATCGGTATGGCATGTACGCTACAGTTTTCTTTTTCAGCGCTGTATCGGTGTATCAATGAGGTGGTTTCTGGTGTTTCTTTCCCTATTATGTAGTGGCTGTGGTTCACAGCCTGTTGATTTAGGCGTCAACGCGGGGCAATTAAAAGCCTGCCCCAATAGCCCTAATTGTGTTCACAGCCAGCAAGACCCAGGCTCGGATCATTACATCCCACCATTGTCTTATACGGACACCCAAGCACAAGCACTGGCGCGTTTATCCACACTGTTACGCGACACCCCCAAAACCCACATCGTTACCGAAAACGAGGATTATTTGTGGGTTGAATTTAAAAGCCAATGGTTGGGTTTCGTTGATGATGTTGAATTTTGGTTTGCGCCGCCCACCGAGGCTGCCGAGCACTACATTCACGTGCGTTCAGCATCACGTTTAGGTCACCACGATTTTGGTGCCAATCGAAAACGCATTGAAGCCATTCGGTCTGCTTTTTAAGGAGAGGAATATGCGCACATTACCACATAAACTGGCGATTTTTTGCCTGTGTTTGCTGCATTCTCCCACCCCATATGCGGCCGAGTTTTACCGCTGGGTTGATGCCGATGGCGTGTTACATTTTGACACCACCAAACCGGCACATGTTGAAACCACCACACAACGCGTTGACCCAGAAAAAACCCGGCCAAATACGCAGAATTTCAGCGCCGGTTGTCAAACCCAAAAATGCCAACGTAATTTGCAAAAACTCTTGGGTAAACAGCTATTGGATACGCCCAAATTAACACCGCACACAAACCGCACTGAAAAAATCCGGCCAGAATTCCCCGTCACCAAACTGTCCCCCAAGACCCAAAAAGACAAAGCGCAAAGTACCTTAGAGCGCTTTTTACAGCGTCAAAACAACGCCCAGAGCACGACCGAAACAAACAATACGGCCACCGCCATCACGCCCGCCAAGGCGAATAAACATACGCTGAAAATTCCGCCCAATTTTACCTTAATCAAACCCAATAAAAAGAATCAACAAAGCGTCCGCGAGCAGTATGGAACGGCTTATGATGACAGCAAAAAACAGAAAAGTGACGCCGTATTGAGACGTTTAATCCGAGAAAAACCGACGTATTATTAACCCGCCGATTCGGTCCAATAATCTTGAAACACAAAAGCACTTAAATCTTTTGCTGTGCGCCAATCCAGCGCTTCTAACATGGGTTTGTCATAAAAAGCCTGCACCGGGCCAACACACAAAATAGCAATCGGTTTGGCCCCTTCCGGGCAGCGTAATAAAGCCGCCAACTCGGCCGGTTCAAACAAGGAGACCCAGCCCAAGCCGAGGTTTTCCGCACGGGCAGCCAGCCATAAATTTTCAATCGCACACGCCACTGAGCATAACGCCATTTCCGGCAAGGTACGGCGGCCAAAAACGGTGCCGTCATCTGGCGCTTGCAGCACCACCAAAAGCTCTGCGCAAGTCCGAACCCCTTCCACTTTGAGGGCCAAAAACTCGGCTTTACGCACCCCCATGTGTGCCGCTGTGCGTTGAATTTCCGCTTCGACCAACACCGCGATGCGTTGACGTAAATCTTGCTGGGTAATCCGAATGAAACGCCAAGGTTGCATCAACCCCACAGACGGAGCCATGTGTGCCGCCGCAAATAGGCGCTGTAACACCGCATGGTCAATGCTTTGGTCGGGTAAAAAATGCCGCATATCACGGCGCGCACTGATGATATCGTACAAAACGTCGCGTTCAGTGGGGGTAAACATCGGGGGAGCTTGCGGGGGCATCTTAGTGTGCACCTTATGCGAAGAAAGTTTCACTCTACACTTTTTTAAAGCACGATCCTAGCCACTTGTTGAGGCGGGCCATGCCCGCCGCAACATCACGAGCTCCAATACGCCCCACACACCAACACCCAACATTCTTGCAGCACAATACAGGCACCGGCGGTGTCTCCCGTGAGCCCTTGTAGGCGAGCCAGCATGCGTTGCCTTAACCCCAGCAATAGCACTAACGTACTCCCCCAAAGCCACAATATCGCAGAGGGGTGCGGTAAACACACATAACTGAACATCACGCTACCCACCCCCACCAGCACAACCCAGCGCCATTGTAGGTACGCAGACAAAGCCGCGCCAAAACCCTCCGGTTTGGCATATGGTGTGGCGACCAATAACACCAAGACCCAGGTGCGCGCAACCACCGGGCTGAGCAAAATCCAAACCCACGCTTGCTGTTGCTGTAAAATGAATAACGCCGCGAGTTTAACACTGAAAACCAAGAGTAAGGTCAACACCGCAATCGGGCCAACACAGGGGTCTTTCATAATGCGCAAAGTTTTTGGCTTATCGCCTACCCCGGCAAACCAAGCATCGGCCGTATCGGCGAGGCCATCCCAATGTAAACCCCCGGTTAACAGCACCCAAGCACTTAACACCCAAACGCTGTTTAACATCAGCAGGGGGGCAGGTAACCCCCAGGCCAAAAGGGCCAGAATCCCGCCGATGATGAGCCCCACCAGCGGGTAATAATACGCCGCCAAACAAAATTGCGTCGGCGCATAAACCACCCGGCCCACCGGAATCGTGCTAAAAAATTGGATGGCCAAACGCAAGGCGTTTAACATGCGCTACCACCATGTTGATGCAGTATAACCCCGTGTTCGCTCAGTTTGATGTGTGACAGGCAAGCATGCGGCACCGGAATGGTCGGCAATTGCGCCAGTGGCACGCCGGTGAGGTGTGCAATGATGATCCGAATGGGGCCACCATGCGTCACAATCAAATGGGTCTGATGGGGTTGCGCACACGCCGCTTGCCAAGCCGCCATCACACGCTGTTGCAGGCTCGCCAGGGATTCCCCTTGTGGTGGTGTGGTGCGGCTGGGGTCTTGCCAAAACTGGTCGATAAGTTGACGGTCTTGGGCGCAGATTTGGGCGTAGGTTTGCCCCTCCCAAGTGCCGAAATACAGCTCTTGCCAGCGCGCATCCAAGGCCTGTGTGGTGCCGCTGTGCGCGTGCATGAACGCCGCACAGCGCTGTGACGGTGAAGCCGTCATGTGCGTCCAAGTATATCCTTCGGTGGATGCATGCATTTGTTGCAACCCCAAAGGGCTTAAAGGGTCATCCTGATGGCCCCGATACACCGCTTCCCCTTGGACTTCGCCATGGCGTAATAACAGGATATTACGCCTCATGCGTGGCCACTCCGGCATGGCTAAAGGTGGCCATTTGCCGATGCAGTTTCACCGCCAATTGCAGAATCGGCACCGCCAAGGCCGCCCCACTGCCTTCCCCCAAACGCAAATTCAAAGCCAAAATCGGCTCTGCAGCCAAAGCCGCCAAAATATGTTGGTGGCCCGGTTCCGCCGAGGCATGCGCAAAAAACAACCAAGCCGCCACCTCCGCTTGCAAACGCACCGCACACAAAGCCGCAACCGAAGCAATAAACCCATCCACCATCACCGCCATGCCACATTGCGCTGCATGCACATACGCGCCACATAAAGCCACGATCTCAAAGCCCCCCAAACGCTGCAAGATATCCAACGGATGTTCAAGGTGGGCTTGGTGGTAATCCAAAGCCTGTTGAATGATCGTGCTTTTATGCGCGATGCCCGCCGCTTTCAAGCCAGTGCCAGGGCCCACCAACTGCGCCGGGGGCGCTTGCAACAAAGCACATGCCATGGCCGTGGCCGAGGTGGTATTGGCGATGCCCATTTCGCCACCAATGAACAACTGCGTGTGCCGTTTTTGGGCGCGTTGAATGGCCGCTTTACCCGCCAATAACGCACTATCTCGCTGCGCCGGTGTCATCGCGGGTGCGGCACAAAAATTGCGCGTACCGGCTGCAATCGGGCGGTGAATCACGCCTGCTAACGCGGGTAAGGGTTGGATCGTGCCGAGGTTAATCACTTCTAATTCGGCCGCCAAATGCTCCGCCAACACATTAATCGCGGCCCCGCCTTGAGAAAAATTGTGCAACATTTGCGCGGTCACCGCTTGCGGATAAGCCGACACCCCCGCAGCCCCCACGCCATGGTCGGCAGCAAAAACACTGATGCCACAGCGTGTGATCAGCTCGGGCTCACCGCGCATGGCACACCATCGAATCGCCATCGGCTCCAAGCGCCCCAGTGAGCCTGGGGGTTTGGTCAGTTCGGTTTGGCGTTGGCGGGCAGCCGCGCTGGCCTGCGCATGCAATGCACAGACGCGTTCTTGGAGCCAATCATGCATGTCTTATCCTTTGACTGTGAGCGGTAACCCGGCCACCACCAGCGTCACCTTGTCGCACAAAACCGCCAAGGCTTGGTGTAAGCGCCCCATTTCATCACAGTAACGCCGGCTTAAGGCATCCAATGGCACAATGCCCATGTTGGTTTCATTACTCACCAACAAGATATCCGCCTGACTATGTGGCAGCAAAGCCAATAACGCTTGCACTTCTTGTGTCAGCTGTGGGGCTGCCTGCGTGAGTACATTGGTCATCCACAAGGTTAAACACTCAACCAAAATGCACACGTTGCCGTGAGCCTGCTGGTCAATGCGTTGTATGTGTTCGGCCAACTGCAATGGCGCTTCAACCAGCGCCCAATCTTTTGGCCGGTGTGTTTGATGCTGTCGGATGCGCTGTTGCATTTCGGCATCGTCTGCGGTCGCGGTGGCGAGGTAGACCACCGCTTGGTTGGTGTGTTTGGCCTGATTTTCCGCATAACGGCTTTTACCGGATTTGACCCCGCCTAAAATGAGTTCTTGCATCACGTGTTATCCTGCACAATTTGCCCGGAGTATACCGAATTTTTGTGTAGACTTCAGAGCATCATGATTGACGGAGAAAATGCGATGAAATTAGCCGGGTGTCTTTTACTGCTACTGACGTTACCCGCTCACGCTTGGCCTTTGGGCGAGCTCGGCGAGGTTCAATTTGAGCGCGTGGCAGATGCGGTGTATGTCATACATGGGCCATTATCCGCCCCGAATGCGGCCAATCAGGGCTTTATGAACAATCCGGGTATGATCGTCTCCGCCCACGGGGTGATTCTGATTGACCCCGGCAGCAGTACACGCATTGGCCGCCATATCCTGGCTGAAGTCGCCAAAATCACCCCCAAACCAGTACTCGCTGTTTTTAACACGCACATTCATGGTGACCACTGGCTGGCCAATCACGCCATTCAAACCGCTTACCCAAACGTGGCCTTATACGCCCACCCGAATATGATCGCGCAGGCCGCACAAGCGGGGGCAACCTGGGTGCAGGATATGTTGGCCTGGACAAAAGGGGCCAGCGCAGGCACACACGTGGTCGGGCCGACCATCGCCGTGCACTCTGGCACAGAACTCAACATCGATGGTCAACAGTTTCGCATTCACGCGGTGGTGCCCGCACATACGGATACGGATATCATGCTGCAACACCTCAATAGCCAGACCCTATTTCTCGGTGATAATGGCTTCCACCAGCGTTTAGGCCAGTTTGACCACAGTGCCGATATCCTCGGCAATATCCGTGCACTGACGCAGGTCGCCCAATTGCCCATCCAGGTTTATGTGCCAGGGCATGGCCAAAGTGGCCGCAAAGCGCAGGTGTTGACACCCTATTTAAGCTATTTATCGCGTTTACAGCGCGTGGTGCAAAGCGGTTATGACGATGGTTTGATGGATTATGAAATCAAAAGCAAAGCTTGGGCCAGCTTTCAGGCGTATCATGACTGGTCCGGTTTTGCGTTTAATTTTGGCAAACACATCAATCGCCTGTATTTGGCGATTGAATTACGCGACGAATAAAAGCTGCACACTGGCCAAGCGTTTGCCGGTATGCGACCATCAGCGCCTCACCGTAACGGATGATCAGCCCATGCCCAAAGTCATAAGCGCTTACGTTTGTGAAGATTGTGGTGCGGAGTTTCACAAGTGGCAAGGTCAATGCGCCGCCTGTAAAGCTTGGAACACCCTCAAAAAAATCACCCTCAGTAGCAGCAAACCCAGCCGCCCCACACAACATGCCGGGTATGCCGGTGAACGCTCCCAAGTGCAAAAATTACACGCCGTGGGGTTGGATGAGCGGCCCCGCTTTAGCACCCACATTGATGAATTTGACCGTGTTTTGGGGCAAGGCATGGTGCCCGGCTCGGTGATTTTAATCGGCGGCTCACCGGGGGCGGGCAAAAGCACCTTGTTGTTACAATTGATGTGTAATTTGGCCGCCACCATGCCAGTTTTGTATGTCACGGGGGAAGAGTCCTTACAACAAATTGCGTTACGTGCCCAACGCTTGAAGTTACCCACCGGCGATTTGAATATGTTAGCCGAAACGCGGGTTGAACAGATTATCCAGCAAGCACAAACGCTGGCCCCGAAAGTCATTGTGATTGATTCCATTCAAGTCATGCACGCGCCAGAGGTTGCCTCCGCACCGGGTGGGGTTGCCCAGGTCAAAGAGAGTGCGGCGCGTTTAACCCAGTTCGCCAAACAAACCAATACCACCGTGATTTTGGTCGGGCATGTGACCAAAGATGGCACCTTGGCTGGGCCCAAAGTGTTAGAACATATGATTGATACGTTTTTGATGATCGAGGGCCAGAACGACAGCCGCTTTCGCACCATTCGAGGCTTAAAAAATCGCTTTGGGGCGTTAAATGAACTCGGCGTTTTTGCAATGACCGAACGCGGCATGCAAGAAGTCAAAAACCCTTCGGCGATTTTTTTATCTGGCCTCGCGCAAGACAGTGCAGGCACCATTATCACCGTTATCTGGGAAGGCACTCGGCCTTTATTGATTGAATTACAAGCCTTGGTGGATAGCACACAAGGCGATGTTCCCCGGCGCGTTATTGTCGGCCTGGATCAGAACCGCTCGGCTATGTTGCTGGCGGTGTTACACAAACATGGCGGCGTGCAGTTAGGCGGCATGGATATTTTCACCAATGTGGTGGGTGGCCTTAAAATCAATGAAACCAGTGCGGATTTGGCGTTATTGCTGGCGATTACCTCCAGTTTAAAAGAACAGCCATTGGCGAAAGATTTTTTGGCTTTTGGTGAGGTCGGTTTGGCTGGGGAGATTCGGCCCGTGCCCAGTGGCCAGGAGAGAATCCGAGAGGCCGCCAAACACGGCTTTAAAACCGCTATTGTGCCCAAAGGGAATGTGCCCAAAGAAGCCATTGACGGTTTGCATATTATTGCGGTTGAAAAACTCAGTGAAGCTTTAGCTGCACTGTAAACGCCGATTAACCTTTGCAAATAAGCAGCCGTGGCCTACGCTTATCCAAACTGATCAACAACCTAATTTAATACATGGGTTGTTTCAAATATTCATTGGATACCCCACATGCGTGAGCACCACCGACCCCAACGCTTGACCACCGCCCTGCTGATGCTTGGGTGTTTGGCCAGCAGCCTGGCCCACGCAGATGACACCAACGCACGCATCGCCGAGTTAGAAAAACAGCTCGCACATAGCTTAAAACTGATTCAGCAGTTATCCCATCGTGTGGTGGATCTGGAAGCACAAACCCAACAAAGCGGCATAGAGCAACGCATCGAGTCCGTTGAAGAGTCAGTTGAGGAGATTGAAGAGCAGGTCGGTAGCCGAGCGGTGGTGAATGCGTTTGATGGCATACAACTGGATATCGGTGGTTTTGTCCACACCACCTGGACGCATATTGAGGGTGAAGACCGCCAAACCAAAGCGTTTAACCGGGTGAATTTTGAGCTATTGGTAAAAGCGCACATTACCGATACGGTGTCCGCATTTTTTGCTGGGGGGTTTTTGCGCGAGTCGGATGACCCGTTCACGGATCGGCGCAACCCCACATTCAACAGCCAGAATAAAACCCCACAAATCATTTCGTATGTTGATTGGGCCTTTAGTGACCGCTTAAAAGTTAAATTTGGGCGCTTTATTACACCACATGGCATCATTAACATTGAACATTTTCCAGCCATTTTGTTGGATCCCGAACAACCGCAGTTTTTACGCCCGTTTGGCGGCGACACCCTGTTCCCCAATTTTTCCAATGGTTTACAGCTACATGGTAAGTTATTCTTTGATGCTAACCAGTTACAGTATTATGTGTATGCGTCTAACTTTGTTGGTAACCCAGAAAAAACCTTAACCGGTGCGCGTGTGGCTTACACCTTGGGCCATTCCGGCGTCACACTCGGTGCCAATGCCGCTTACGGCAGCCGTGCCCGAGGGGCAGATGACAACATTCAGTATGATTTAGTCGGGATAGACCTGCTCATTGACCATGGCCCGATTCTGTGGAAAACCGAACTCTTCAGTACCGAAGAGGATGGCCCTGACCGCCTCGGCTATTACACCCAACCGGCCTGGCGCATTAACGACCAATGGCTGTTGTTTTATCGCTATGATTTTCTGGACGATGCCGATGATAGCGCTGGTAACAGCATTGAAAACGTCTTCGGCTTTAATTACACCCCCATGCCGAATATGCGCTTGAGGGGCACGTATACATTAAAACACTTTGAACGGGGTACGGATCGTTTTGGCGTGGCCGCCAGTAGCGCGAATGCCAATAGTTTGCAGTTTTCAGGGACATTCAGTTTTTAGGTGATGGAATTTATGCGGCATGATGGTGTGCGTTTGGGCTTGTCCCTGATACTGATGATGTGTTTTGCCCACCCCACGTGGGCCACCGATTATGCGCTCATCGTGAATGTGGAGAACGATTTTGCCGGAGAAACGCACGACCTCAAACTCAAGATTCAACGTTTATATTTAAAACAACAACGCAATTGGCAGCCAGGTGTTAAAGCCAAAGTGTTTGCCCGCCCCGAACACAGCCCAGAACAGCAAGCCTTTTTGATCCATGTGTTGGACATGAATCACAGCCGTTTAATTGCTCATTGGTTATCCTTAAAACAAAAAACCGGTGAAACGCCACCCCGCAGCATCAAAAGAACTCCCACCGTGATTCGTTTGGTGGCGAAAAAAGTCGGGGCGTTTGGGGTGGTTCCCGCCACCGAGGCGCTGGCCTTAAACAGCCGCGTTCGCGTTTTATTCCGCTTTACGGATTAACTCTGCCGCCTTTCTCATCTTCACACTGTTGGATGAAACGTTTGATTTGTGCGTGATACGCGTTTAACGCTTTGTCCTGGTCGAACACTTGGCCTGGCGTATGCTCCAACACCGATTGTAGCAGGGCACGTGGGGAGCCTGGGCTGCGCATCCATTCACACAGTTCTGTTGCACGCTGATCGGTGATTTCATCGGGGTGATGACTTTTAAAATACGTCAGCAAACTGTCGTCATCACCGATCTCTTGAGATAACGCTTGGTACTCCTCTCGTGTTTGGGGGAAGGTGATGTTGAGCAATTGACCGGCACGTTTTGATGATCCGAACAAGGTGAAAAGCCAGGTTTGAAGGCTGGTTACCGCTAGCGACTCTAAGGTTAACGCTGAGTATTGTTGCGTGCTATGGCTAGCCATATCCCTAGCCCTAGCCATATCCCTAGCCATATCCCTAGCCCTAGCCCTAGCCATATCCATATCCATATCCATATCCATATCCATATCCATATCCATATCCATATCCATATCCATATCCATATCCATAGCCATAGCCATATCCATAGCCATAGCCATAGCCATAGCCATATCCATAGCCATATCCATAGCCATAGCTCTAGCCATATCCCTAGCCCTAGCCATAGTCCTAGCCATATCCCTAGCCCTAGTCCTAGCCATATCCCTAGCCCTAGTCCTAGCCATAGTCCTAGCCATATCCCTAGCCCTAGCCATATCCACATCTATAGCCCTAGCCATACTCCTAACGACTTCCCTTCTGCCTAAGTCAAAATCGGACAACAAATGATACAGTTGACACTGCCAGCCAGTTAAAACCAACATCTGCACAGACCGAGCTACCCCCCTTAACTTTTGATCCAAAAACACCCCGCTGCCGCTCGTAATTGACCATTGCACAAAATCGTTTATGGATAAACTTCGAAACACTGACTCTGCGATCACACCGGTTAACTCAGGCCGCTGTGGGTAATAACGACTGAGTATCAAAGCAAATGCTGTATTGTTAACCTGTGTATAACGGTTGATGCGCTCTGGATTCAAGCCGTGCTCGCAGAACCCTGGTAAAAACAACCCAATGTGCAGGAGTTTTGCCGGGTCAGGTTTGCCTCGATCCGACAATTGGTCAACCAGTAACTCCTCACAACCTTGAGTATCTTCTGGTGATTGAATCAGCGAAGACAGTGTTGCAGTTTGATCCAAACACGCGGTTAAATAGTCCACCACCGATTCGGCATATTCCGGGT
>Ga0256847_1001508_pt1 | contig 11709 bp, 9 predicted proteins | sample TeddybearmetaG_FD_189099 | JGI IMG/M metagenome (GOLD analysis project Ga0256847, IMG submission 189099) | Hydrothermal vent microbial communities from East Pacific Rise, Pacific Ocean - Teddybear | ecosystem: Environmental > Aquatic > Marine > Hydrothermal vents | place: Pacific Ocean: East... | reverse complement strand
TGTGCATAACCAATCAATGCAGTAGAATCGTTCTCCAAAATATAGGACTGAATCTCAATATTCATATCAAGCACCAGCTCTGGTAATCCTGCCTCATTCAATCTATATAAAGTTCCCCAATCGCTCCAGTCCGCTAAAAAATACAGAGTCCCGTTGTCGGAATACTGAGGAGAATTTATAGAAGCATTTTTACCATCCCCTTCTGGTTTACGTTGGGAGATTGTATTAAGTTCTTCCAGCAGTCCATCAGCTGAAATGCGAGCTACCTGCAGTTGCGTGTTGTCCCATGGCATATTGGGGTGTGACCAGGTTATAAATGCAATCCTGCCGCTATCTGCTACAACAGTTGGAAAAGCCACAAAGTCTGTTCCTTCAAACAGTACCTTGCCCTCTCCACCCGCTTTCATATCTATTGCAACGAGCGTATTTATTGCCTCACCTTCACCCCGGTGGTCTTCCCTGATACAGATCAACTGTTTTCGTTGGTCATCTGCGATACAGGACATATATCGTAAGCTATCAGGGGTAATGGCTAATGCATCTTGCCCACTGGAAATTCGGTATATTTTCTGATCAGTAAAATTTGAATAGTATATGTCTGTGCCATCAATAAAATATGGCATTCCACCATATTCATGTACCCGTGTGCGTACACTTATAAACCCGGGTGTTTGTTGCACTGGCTGCTTTTTGTGCTCCATTCGAAACAGAATATTACGACCCTTGGCTGCGGCCTGCCGCTCGATAAAATACAGAGCACCTTCTGAAAACGAGAGATAGCTGACACTGTTTCTGGCCCTAAAAAGACTGGCAGCAGTTAGTGGTGAACGCCAGCTTCCATAGGGCGCGACCGTAGCGGAAGTAATTTTCGTTATCGTATCGGGAGTGCTGGTTGAGCTCTGAACAACTTCATTCTGCGACGCTCCGCTACCCACCGCCCACGCTATAAGCAACAGACCAATAATTGGCCCTACTATTTTACTGGTTCGCATTCGCCTCTCTTCCTCTCCACAACAGTATGCCAAGAATTAGCAACCAGGGAACACTCAGGGTTACTACCCAGTTCCAGCCAAATTCCATCAGCAAATACCCCGAGCCCAGAGCAGCACATGCCTGTATAGAAAAGATCAGAAAATCGTTCAGAGCCTGCACTTTAAAACGCTCACTAGGATTATAGGTTTTGGTTAACAAGGTAGTTCCACCCAGGAACAGGAAATTCCACCCAACCCCCAACAGCACAAGAGCGTACCAGTAGTGCAATAGACTTCGTTCCAGAAAGGCAATTGCCAGACAGACGGACAACAGCACTATTCCGGCCAAAATGATATTTCTGGCTCCAACTTTATCTATCAAAAACCCACTAAAAAAAGAAGGCAGAAACATTGCCATTATGTGGCTTTGAATAACCCAGGTGGTATCTTCAAAACTAAAGTGATCCACTGAATGCATACTAACCGGCGTAGCGGTCATTAATAGACTCATAATGGCGTAAGCTACAGCAGCAGCCCCAACGGCCAGAATAAATATCCGCTGCTTCGCAATAACTCCCAGGCTACGTGCTGGACTTTCTTCACTGGCTGTTATGCCAGGTGTATTACGATAAAAACACAAAAATAGCAGGCCCATACACAGCATTGCAGACAAACCCAAAAAGGACCCGCTGAACTCGCCCCATTCAGACGCATATCGCAATCTACCGGCAACATCCGGCCCTATCCAGGCAGCGACCACACCCGCTAACATTAGAACAGAAAGAGATTTACCCATGCGGTTTGCTGGAACCGATTCAGCGACCGCAAAACGATACTGTTGCACAAAGGCGTTGTTCGCACCAAGCAATAAAGTAGCAAAACAAAATAGCCAAAAATGCTGGATGGAAATGGCGAAAGCTGCCAGAAGAGCAGCAAGTGCCGCTACGGAAATAGATGTGATAAAACCCTGTTTTCTACCAAATCTGGACATGAACATCGCTGCGGGTATTGTAGCCAGCGCTGTCCCGACTATCATAAAAGCAATTGGTAGTGTCGCCAGATTGGCACTGGGTGCTAATTTGGTACCTACTATTCCTCCGAGCAAAACTGTTACTGGAGGACCTGTCATGGCAAAGGCCTGTGCCATGGTGAGAACAATAAGAGTACGGTACATAGAGAGTCGCAAAAACAAAAATTGTACCACAAGCGCCACCGAGTCTTGCCAAGGGCTATCGGGTGCCCCTAAGCTATTGGCAAATAGTCAATTGAGCAAACCAAATGCCCCCTCCAGCACCTGAAAAGAAATTTGGTGGAAAAACCACAGCAGACGAAGTTATTGCCGGGCGAGACCTCAGAAAACTTTACGTTGTTGTTACCGGTGCAAATACCGGAATCGGTTTTGAAACAGCCAGGGCATTTTCCGCAGGCGGTGCCCACGTAACAATGGCTTGCCGCTCAGAAGAAAGCGGGCAGAAAGCTGCTGCAAATGTGAGGAACGTTACTGAAAACAGCAATGTAGAATTTGCCAGACTGGATTTAGCTGATTCAAAAAGTATCAAACATTTCGCGAACACACTGGCTTTCGAGCAGATTGATATTTTGATATGCAATGCCGGACTGGTTGCCAACAACTATCAAACAACCAGCGATGGCCTCGAAATGACGGTTGGAGTTTGTCACTACGGACATTTTCTACTCACTAAATTGCTAATGAAACGACTTCTCGCCTGTACAGCTCCGCGTGTTGTATTGGTTTCCAGCGAGTCGCACCGATCTCCCAGGACTCTGGATTTTGAGCACTTTCCAGCACCCGAAAAGAACTTCAGGTTTATGCGTGCCTACGGGCAGGCGAAGCTCGCAAACGTACTCATGGCCAATGAACTGCAACGCCGTTACTCTAAACAGGGACTTACCGCTTGTTCCCTGCACCCTGGCACATTGATAACCACAGAAATTGGCAGGAATTCGCGCGTAATTGCATTCTTGATGAAACTTATCAGTCCATTTACGAAAACCCCGAATCAGGGAGCATCTACCACTATGGTCTGTGCACTGCAGGATGCGGACAGCGTTGCCAGTCAGTATTATTCAAACTGCCAGCCCACGACGATGTCGGAAGAGGCAATGAACCCAGAGGTAGCAAGTCGCCTTTGGGACCTGAGCGAGCAATGGTGCGACTCACTTGTGTGAAGCAGCTGCTACCTGCCAGTATGCAGCGCTCGAATCACCTTCGAAAGCAGCTACTTTGTATTTATTGGAATAGCTTGCGGCAAGCCGTTTCTTAACTAGCCTATCTAGAACCAGAACCAACTCTGCCTCGTAAATGTTTCCGGCAATTTTCAATACCACCTGCGGCCTGTCCATCACCCAACCAGGCCACATTTTTGATTCAGGCTCCAATGCACCGACATAAAGCGCCCCATCAAGCTCGGCACACCATATTGTTACCGAATGTGCTATCCAGTAAGGAGTCTGGACCTGAACAGATATCTCACGAACATTTTTTGTAAACGACCAGTCTTCCGGAAATTTTGTAGCTTCTCCATCCAGCCATGTGCCCGGACGATCATCTAAAGGTTCACAGGCAAACACAAACATCGAAAACATCAGTACCATAATTACTCGAATATAGTAAGGCATAACAGCCTCCTGCAATTTAATGATCACGCCAGGGGTATATCTGATTCATCTTTTGAATTTTGGTAGGAATCTGAAAGCAAATTATACTGCTGTGCCAGGTTTGCCAGTCTAGCTTTGTATACGGCGCGATCTTCATCTCCAAAAGTTTCAATCATTTCTGCAATACTGTGGCTGGACCAAAAACTGTTTTCACGCCGGTAATTTCCACCCACAATACCAAACACCTCCTGCAATATCTTGAGGTCATGAGGGATGTTAAAAGTTTCCGCTGTTTCAGCGTACGCGAACAGATAGTAAAAATTGTCAAACCCAGCCCAGGTTATTGCGGAAAGGCACAGTGAACAAGGCTCATGAGTCGTCAAAAATATACAGTCTTTTGTTTTTGGTCTTTTATCTGCGGGTATCTCATAAAACAGTTTTAGTGTGTGAACCTCGCCATGCCACAAGGGATTTTCCTGTTCGTTATTTGTCCCGGCAATAACTAAAGACAAATCCTGCTTGTTAAGGATCGCCGCACCAAACACTTTGTTGCCACTGGATACCCCTTTACGCGTTAGTGGTACGATTTCTTCACTAATAGTATTGATCAAGCGATTTGCTAATTGCTTTTGAGTCATATTTTTTCGCGGCCAGGCAATATTAAATTTAGTAAAATTGATACAACAGCACCCGGCACAAGACCAGAGTGCAACATTGCCTGCAAACCTGGAGACACATCCGCATATAACGCCGGTTCTTCACGTAATCCAATGGCTACAGATAAAGTCATTCCAATAATCAGCAAATTGCGCTTATCCAGCTCTACCGACGCTAACATTTTTATTCCGGCTGATGCTATAAGCCCAAACATTATTATCACCGCCCCACCCAAAACAGCATCGGGAATAGTGGTAATAAATGCGCCGAGCTTTGGTACCAGACCCGCAAGCACCAGAAAGCCCCCTCCAATAGCAACTACGTACCTGCTCGCAACCCCGGTAAAGGCAACCAGACCAACATTCTGACTAAAGCTGATTTGGGGTAAAGCGCCAAAAAATGCCGCGAAACTACTAGCCAGCCCGTCTGCCATCACCCCACCGGACAGTTCCTTGTCTGTTGGTTCTCTGCCGCACCCACCCATTACCGTTCCCGCAATGTCACCAATGGATTCCGCGCTTGTTACAATCGCCATTATTACGACACCACCAATGGCAGCCGGGACAAACTCCATCCCAAAATGAAATGGCATAGGCAAATGAAACCAGCCAGCACTTTCAACGCCAGAAAAATTTATCAAGCCCATAGGTATCGCTATTAGATAACCCGCTACAATACCCAAAAGTATAGACATCTCCGAAACAAAGCCCTTCCCAAACTGGTGGAGCCCCAAAGTTATACAAAATACTATCGCGGCTACACCAATATGCCGCATAGAGCCGAAATCTTCCGCACCAAACCCACCACCTGCATGCGCAAAGCCTACAGGAATCATAATAAGCCCAATCATGAGTACGAAACTTCCTGTGACCACGGGAGGGAAAAGAAAACGAATCCATCGGATACACAGGCCGATAACAGCCATTGCCAATCCTCCCACAAACGCTGCACCGAATACTGCAGACAGTCCGTGGGTTTGTGCGACAGGAATCAACACCGGAACGAAACCAAAGCTGGTACCCATTACGATAGGCATTCGAGCACCTATGGGTCCAATACCCAGAGCCTGCACCAAAGTAGCGATACCAGCTACAAACATGGTCACCTGAACAAAGAATATGGTGTCTGCCTCTGGAAGATCGATTGCGGCAGCTATAATAAGCGGCACCGTAACATTACCCACAAACATGGCGAGCACATGTTGCAATCCAAGGGGCACTGCCTCTTTTAGTGGAGGCATAAAATTAAGGTCTTGTAACTGCGCCTTCGTATGCTGGGGTTCTGAACTGCTTATTTTATTACTCCGTCTATAGCTCTATTGAAGTTAGCTTGTTGCCCTACATTATACCTAAAACAAAAACCACAAATACTGCGGGTGGAACAGCGAAACGAATTAGCAGGTACCATAGCTTAAAGACAACTCCGTCTTCCAGATCCAGCTCTTCTCTAGAATCATCTCTATTAATAAACCAGGCGGCAAAAACAGCAATTAGAAGCCCACCTACCGGTAACAAAATCTGGTTCGAAACATAATCCAGGGTTGAGTTAAAGTTTGCATCGCTCATAAAGTTATATCCCAGGGCGCTGAAAACACCCAGAACAGCAATACTTCCCAGAATCACCAGTGTGCTTGTGTGTCGGGAAAATCCCCGGTGTTCCTCCAGCCAATGAGCCAATGGCTCTATCAGACCAACCATTGAGGTTACAGCAGCAACGGATAACAACAGAAAAAATACAATACTTACCAGATGTCCACCGGGCATCTGGGCAAATGCCACGGGTAAGGTTTGAAAGATTAGCCCTGGCCCACCGGCAGGGTCCAGGCCATAAAGAAAGACCGCAGGGAAAATCACCAGACCAGCCAAAAGCGCTACAGAGGTGTCAGCCAACACAATTATTAAGACTGATCGTGGTATAGATACAGACCTGGGAAGATAAGCGCCAAATGTCATCATTCCCCCCATGGCCACTCCGATGGAGAAAAATGCCTGTCCCAGTGCTATCAGCATTACCGTTGGGGTGATTTTGCTGAAATCGACGGAGAACATATACGCCAGGGCCTCGTCGAAGCCACCTACCATCATATTGTATATAACCAGAGCTACCATCATGACAAACAAACAAGGCATAAGAATGACAACTGAACGCTCGATACCATTGGTAACTCCGGCATAAATTATTGAACCGGTAAGACTCAGACCCAGAAAAGTCCAGAACAGCATTCCGCCTACATTCTCCTGTACAGAGCCAAAGGCCTGCTCAGAAGTAACTGCATCCATGCCAGCAAATCCAGTTTTGATAGCAATAAACAAATATTCGAGTACCCAGCCAGTTACCACACAGTAGGTAACCATAATCAGAAAGGCAGTCAATAGACCCATTATTCCAACCCAGCGCCAGTGCGCACTTCTGCCCTGCTCACTCGCGACCCGCGCCATAGCACCAGGTGGAGACATTTTACCTCGGCGGCCGATCATAATCTCGGCCATCAGGATGGGTACTGCTATAGTGAAAGCACATATCAAATAAACGAGAACGAACGCGCCGCCACCGTTCTCTCCGGTTATATACGGAAATCGCCAGATATTTCCCAAGCCAACCGCAAAGCCAATAGAAGCCATTAAAAAGGCAAAGCGAGAGCTCCACCCAGGGCTGGAATTGTCCACAGAGCCGCTTTGCATAATTTCTCCTGATATTTTTATCAAAGACGACTTTAGCCAGTGGCATTCATATACGCAAGAGTCTGCAGCAGTTGAATTTCGAGTGAAAGTAAGTGCAAAATCGTAGCGAATTAAGTTAAACAGTTAACAGAGGACTTAAAGATGCAAACCACACTCCTTGGCAACACAGGTCTAACAGTTTCCAAAATTTGTTTTGGCTGCATGACCTATGGTGACCCGAGCTGGCGGTCGTGGGTACTTAACGAATCAGACGCAGAGCCCTTTTTCAAACGAGCAGTGGAAGCCGGAATCAACTTTTTTGATACCGCCAATATGTATTCCCTTGGTCGCAGTGAAGAAATCACCGGAAAATTGCTAAGAAAGTATGCCAATCTGGAAGAAACCGTAATTGCAACGAAAGTGCATTTTCCGATGTCCGATCGTCCCAATATGAGCGGTTTATCCCGTAAAAATATCCAACAGGCGTGTGAAGCCAGCTTAAAGCGTTTGAAAGTGGATACAATTGATCTGTATCAGATACATCGACTGGATCCCAATACACCTATAGAAGAAAGTTTGTATGCGCTTAACCTTTTGGTCGAACAGGGAAAAGTTCGATATCTGGGTGCAAGCTCCATGTACGCCTGGGAGTTTTTGCAGGCGCTTTATATTTCCGAGACAAACGGTTGGGCCAAATTCAGTACCATGCAAAATCATTACAACCTTATTTACAGGGAAGAGGAACGTGAAATGCTCCCCCTGTGCGTTAGTCAGGGGATTGGAGTTATTCCCTGGTCGCCACTCGCTAGAGGAATGCTTGCAGGTACACGCAAAAAGTTGGGTGATGATTCTACTACCCGCTCAAAGACCGACGGCATTGACCAAAGGTTATACACAGAAGCGTCAGACTGGGATGTTGTTGAAGCTGTGAAGAAGGTAGCTGAACAGCGTGGTGACAAACCGGCACAGGTCGCTCTCGCCTGGCTACATTCGCAAGCTTGTATCGCCGCTCCTATTGTAGGTGCATCCAAACTGTACCAACTTGAGGATGCGATACAGTCTGTTAACATTACCTTAAGTAAAGAAGAAATAGAGCTCCTTGAGGCACCCTATCGCCCACATGAAGTAAAAGGTCTGCCCCGAGGCAAACGCTAGAGCCCGTGTCCTGGTTACAATACCGGAGCAGCCAGCTTCACCACAGAAACAGCAAGTCTAAACCACAGTTTTCTACCGGCATAATATCCGTGATCCATTTGTCTGCAATATCGAAAATCGCGCAGTAACATCGCTTCTACCTGGTTTACAAAGTAATTATCCAGGATCACTGTGGTAATTTCAAAATTGAGATGCAACGAACGATTATCGAGATTCATCGTTCCAATAAAGGCAAATGAGTCATCTACCAACAAAACTTTTTGGTGTAAAAAGCCATCCTCATAACGATAAAATTCTACTCCCGACTTCTGTAAATCATCAATATACGAATACGCCGCCAGAGAGATGAGACGATGTGAGGATTTGTCGGGAATCATTATTCTTACATCGACCCCCCTTAATGCAGCTGCCTGCAAAGCAACAATTATGCTTTCGCTTGGAACAAAAAACGGACTGGTGATCCACAATCGGGATCCCGCAAAATTGATAGCTTCTACAAACGTAAGTGTAGCAGTTTTCTGTTTGTCTGCCGGACCACTAGGTATCACCAAAATACCTGCTTCTGCATCAGGCATTTCAGGTGGGCTCCACATTAATTCGTTTAGCGCTTCATCGGTAGCCCAGTGCCAGTCCTCAACAAACGAGAGCTGTATGGGGATTGCAGCAGGGCCTTCTATACGAACGTGAGTATCTCGCCACCGGCCGATCGATTGATTTCGCCCCAAATATTCGTCACCGATATTGTTGCCACCGACCCAGGCAACAGCACCATCCACCACGACAATTTTACGATGGTTGCGAAAGTTGATTTGAAAATGATTGCGCAGGCCTTTCGTCGTGTTAAAAGTTGACACGTGAATACCCGCAGCACGTAAGGCCCCAAGAAAGGAAGATGAAAGGCCAATACTACCAATCTCGTCATACAGAAAATATATCTCGACCCCGGTAGCGGCTTTATCTATAAGTTTTGTGCTAATTTTACGGCCAAGATCATCATCTCTAACAATATAAAACTGCAAAAGGATATAATCGTGAGCTGCTTCTATTCCAGCAAAAATGCTGTCAAATGTTGCTTCACCATCTATCAGGAGTTTTACGGAATTCCCACTTGTAAAAGGAAGTCGAGCCAGGTGTTGTGTGCGGCGAATCAACTCTACAGTCAACTCGGGGTTGTCTGCTACATCCATTGGGCCTAGCTGGGCATAGTCCAGAATTTCTTTCAGCTCATTTAGGCCATCATTGTGGGCATAGATATAACCCTGAAAACGGTTCCGGCCAAATACCCAATACACCGGAACCGCAAAATATGGCATTCCAATAAGAAAAAAACACCATGCAACAGACCCCTGAGCAGAACGCGCATGCAGTATTGCATGCAGGGAAGTAGCAATGCCGATGCCATGCGAGATTGTCAGAAAAAGTATGGTGAGAGAAATGCTCATCCTCGACATTCTACCGAAAATGAGCGGATATTTCCGAGTGTTCTGTACTGCCCTCGCTTACCCCAAACGGGCTAGCCAGTGCTTACCTGAGGGTCTTCCTCGGTAAACATTTTAGAGAACTCACCCAGCAAGTTCTGCTCATAGGCCTGCGCTTCGCCGGTATCAAGCGGACGCTCCATAGAGGACCAGTCGATGTCACCATCACTCACCAGGTTTTCGTATTCAAGAATACCCAGTTCTTCAAATTTTGGACGAATTTTATCGGTTAGTAAACCAATGCGTGCCAGATTGGGAATGACACGTTGAAACAGGAGATTTCGAAAATGACTCATAACAAAGCCGTCCAGCACCTGCTTGCGAGCTTCCTCCACATCCCAGCCAAAGTGCTGGAACACATCTGTGGCAACCAGCCGCTCACGGGCGACGACACAAGCTTCGTAGGCAAACTGTGCTCTTTCATCACGTTCTTCTTCCGATAAGGTTTTTACGAATTCTTCCAGATAATTGACACCAAAAGTGACATGTCGTGCTTCATCCCGAATAACCAGATACACGATGTCTTTTAGTACCGGATCAGGTGTTGTTTCTCGCGTCGTGTTAAATGCCGAAAGGGCAAGCCCTTCGATAACAATTTGCATACCGATAAATTTCATATCCCAGCGTTCGTCGGTAAGAATTTTATCCAGCAGACTCTTCAGATTCGTGTTTATCGGATACATCAATCCTATGCGCTTTTGCAAGTACTTATTAAACACCTCCACATGCCGTGCCTCGTCAAAGGTTTGAGATGCAGCATACAATTTGGCGTTATAGGTGGGAGCACAAGATACCAGTTGCGACGCTACCAGCAGCGCGCCCTGCTCACCGTGCAGAAACTGTGAAAGACTCCAGGCATTCATGTGTAACCAGAATTCAGCCCTGGTTTTTTCGTTCATCGCTAAATAAGGCGCATAGTCATGCAAATTCATCAATTCAGGCTGCATCTCTTCCTTTGGCCAGGGCCGATCCCAGTCAATGTCCATTTCAGGATCCCAGTTCAGCTTTTTGCCCAGGTCGTACAACTTCTTGATGCGATCGTCCTGAATCGTGTAATTCCAGTTATATGCCCCGGTTAAAGGGGTCTGGAAAATTTCTGCTACGTGATCTACTTGCTCTGAGGTAAGTAACTCTTCAAGATCCGGATTTTCTTTTGGATAATCTGCACCGGCAAAACTCTGGATAACGCGGGGCGTTTCATCCGTCCACTTAATTTTCATCAAAAAAACTCCATATTCATGTTACGAAATTGCTTACTCTAACTGCTACATTGAACCAGAGTTTAAACCGCAACAAGGTGCTCTATTGTCAAATAGAGGTTATTTGTGGCCAAATGCTGCACAATGAGAACCAGTACACCCGCCCAATATGCGCTGATCCTGATCGACCTGGTCGAGAATGCAGGTCACCCACTGTCGCTACTACTGGAAGGCACAAGCCTTGCCCGTTTAGGAATAGACGATATCGGCGCAAGAATTGATAGCCAGGACTTTAACCGGCTAGTGAACAACGCGTTATTACTAACAGATAATCCGGCGCTTGGTCTTGAGTTGGGCTTAAAACTAAACCTCAGTGCCCACGCAGTATTAGGCCAGGCCTTTTTAACCTGCCGAAATCTTCAGGAAGTTCTGGATCTGTTTCTTCGCTTCTACCATCTGGTCTCCCCTAATCTGCAAATTGAATTCGAAATTGGAAAAAAACGCTGTTATCTGACTACTTTTACCGATATAGAAGATTTGCCCACTGCATTCGAGCACGAAGTTATGTACGCCGGCATTCAGAATACCCTGTCTGGTTTGTTAAATTTGCCAGATCTGCAGTTGAGGGTTGAACTGCCCTATTCTGCTCCCGAATATGCCGACCAATACACCGAGGTATTTGGCAATGACGTGTGTTATGACTGTATGAAGGGCCGGGTATCGTTCGATAAAAGCCTGTTGAAATGCCTGTTACCATCTTCCAATCCGGCCCTGCGTAAAATGTACGAGGCAGAATGTACCCGGCTTCTGGCTGGCCTGGGATCAAATTCTGTATCTGATCAGACACTCGTACTGCTAAGAAAACTGGAAGGGCAATACCCACAAATGCCACAGATAGCGGAGATGCTCAACTACACCGCAAGAACTTACAGGCGCAGACTGGATGTAGAAAGTACCTCTTATCAAATAC
>Ga0256847_1001507_pt1 | contig 11717 bp, 9 predicted proteins | sample TeddybearmetaG_FD_189099 | JGI IMG/M metagenome (GOLD analysis project Ga0256847, IMG submission 189099) | Hydrothermal vent microbial communities from East Pacific Rise, Pacific Ocean - Teddybear | ecosystem: Environmental > Aquatic > Marine > Hydrothermal vents | place: Pacific Ocean: East... | reverse complement strand
CCATGGCATATCCCAAGTACCGCCGAACGCGAACTTCCATTCACTGGGTTGCTCGTAATTCGGATCGATGAGCGCAAGGTTTGAGTCAGCGGCGGACGCTGGCGTAACAGCCAACACCGAATCAACCAGTGACTGCGGTACATCGTAACCAGGCCTGCCGTCTTCGGACAAAGGAACAAAGCCCGCGGAGCCAGATAATACGCTAGCCGCGCCACCAAAATTGTTCATTCGGAACTGGGCGTTGGAAAGGCCGTCGTTACTCCATGCGTTGGAGATCCAGACATTCGGGTTACCGCCTGAGTACAAGCCAATACCACCGCGCAATTCCAGCGTGTCGGAAGCTTCGTATGTGAATCCGATACGTGGCATCAGCAGATCGAGACCGTCGATATTCGCATCGTTACGAATTCCAGAGGCATCGAAATACGCCTGATTAAACTTGGGTCTATCGCTGCTCTCGAAGTACTCGTAACGCAAGCCAACCGTAAGGTTTAGCCCGAGATCGTCAAAGAAAATCTCATCCTGAATATACAGTGCGTTCAGCGTGTTGCTGAAAATCGCTGCTGCATCATCTGGATTGTTGGTTCCGCCGCCGCTGCCATAGTAGATCCGGCTTGGGCGACCTAATTCGAAACGGTCGATACCCGACATATTACATATGTCATTTGTCAGATCACCATCAGTATCAGTGACCGCAGTACCATCGAAATGCTGTTGCGCTGATAGTGCGGTACAGGCCGGATCATCATCAACAGAATCATCGAAGAAATCATACTCACCACCGTTCGAGTGCTGCACGAAAATGTTGAAGATGTTCAGTTCTTCACGGTCGTAACCGGCGGAGATGATGTGGTTGTCGGTCAGGAACTCGGCCGCAAGCTTAATGTATTCGGAATCGGCTGACAGACGGTTGGCCTGGCGAGAATCATCCGCGCCAAGATAGACCGTGTTTCGGCCACTTTCATCCTCAATAGTGATCTGGAAGTCAGCGAAGTCCTGCGGCCCTACTGTTCTCTGTGAATCCTTGAAATCACTGGTGTTGTAGAAGATCTCCGTCGAGAAACGGTCGGTCCACTGTGAGTTCAACTTGAACGTGAGCTGCTCGTTCTCGGAACCCTTCTGGTAAAAGTGATTCGCGAATTCAAACTCGTTATCGTCGCCATCAGAATCACGTGCCTGGAAGCCGTCAAAATAGTTATAGATGACTGCGGCATTGTGATCATCATTGATGTTCCAGTCGAGACGAACGAGGTACTTATCGTTGGCCTGCGTGCCATCACCTGGTTGACCACCCGGATCATAAGCATAAGTGCTATTGGCGATGCTCACGATACGGTCGTGGTCCGCCTGGCTTAACCAGTCACGCTCTTCACCGTTACCGGAACCTGCGTAACCTCGAGCTAGAAAGCGCGGTGTATCAGACTCGGAATAAGCCGCAAAGAAAAACAACTTGTCTTTGATGATCGGGCCGCCAATATCAAAACCGTAGTAAGTCTTGTCGTAGGAGCCGCGACCGAAGTCGCTCGTGTCGTCAGCAACCGTATCGCCACGTAGGTTATTACTCGAAATTTCCGAGAAAACCTTGATTTGGAATTCGTTGGTGCCGGATTTGGTTACTGCATTGATGTTACAGGCTGAAAAACCGCCATAGTTGACATCAAACGGTGCCAGTTCAACCGCAACCTGCTCGATAGCATCGAACGGAAACGGCATGCCACCAATGGTGGAGTAGCCACTGTCATTCAGGCCGAAACGATCTGCCTGGCTGACGCCATCCAGCGTGATGTTATTGAATTTTGGGTGCTTGCCAGCACAGTTCAGACCGAATCCGTCTTCGTCGTTGTCGATCATCAGACGTGGGTCGATGCTGTAAACGTCTGCGATATCACGACTAAACGCAACGGAATTTTCCAGATCGTCAATCGAGAACGTTGCTGAGGGACCGGATGCAACCTCGACGAGCTTGGCCGACTGTCCGATGGTCACGATTTCTTCAATCGCGGCTTCGGTCGTCATATTGATCGTCAGGCTGTGCGTCTCGGCAAGGCTGACTGATGCAATATCAACGGTCTTGGTGCCATTAATCGTAACTCTGTATGGGCCACCTGGCAGCAGTCGTGATGCTAAGAATACGCCGCCGTCACTTGAAGAAATCGTGCGAACAACGCCGCTCCGCAAATCTTCAACGACAACCGTCGCGCCGCCGACTGGATTACCAGACGGATCAAGAATTTTGCCTCGAATGGACGACGTTGTGTCCTGTGCGTTTCCCGCAACAGGTACAGCAAGCATCATTACAGCAGCGAAAACTGCCAGAGATACTTGCCTTAACGTCGCGAGAGTCGATCCGGTAAATTGAGATTTGTAATTCATTTTGAATCCCCGCTTTGGAAAAATACGAAATTCTGATTCACAACAGTGAAGAAGAAGTTTCGTGCGTTTATCGTTTGCCCGTTGTCACCGCGGAAGCAGTGGCACAGGTCGATTTTGTTTCTATTTGTGCGGTAAATCTAACGCAGCGAAAATGCTTACGCAATAAGGGTTTGCGGCACGAATAACCGAGGATCGCTAGGTTTGGCGTGGCATAAACGTCGCTCGCGCAGAATCCAATTGATGAAGCGGCTCCAAGCTATTGTTTTTTAGCAACTTCGATCGTTGCAATCATCGGCCAATGGTCTGAGACTCCGGTGCCAGCCGCGCTTCGAAACCGTTCAGGCGTGCCATTTTCGCTCACCTGGGGTGCATACGCGTTGGCGATCTTGACTGAATCCCCGCGAATTTGAGCTGTTGTTTTTCCACCACTCGCGGCTGCGAAGAAGATCATATCGAGGAACGACCAGCTGTCATCGCCATGGTAGAAATAGCTGCCGAGGCACTCGGAGCAGCCCACGTCGTGGGCCAGCGTCCAGTGTGGCCGGGCGTAGCGGTCGAGCAGACCCTCACGATTGTCCTCGTTGCTCGTGGTATTAAAGTCACCCGCCGCGAACGCGTGGTGATCATCGGGCAAGTTTTGCAGCAGACCGGCCAAATGCTCGTACGCCGCGACACGCATTGGCGTCGGATGAAACGGTGCCGGGAAGTGAACGCTGAAAGCCGTCAGGGTCGAGCCGTCCGGCAACGCGAAGCTGGCTTGCAGAACGCCACGGGTGTCGCCGGCACGCTCGGGAAATTCAGGTATCACTAAAGGGTGTAGCTTGGGATCGCCGAGCAGCGGCAATTTCGAGAAAATCGCGACATCGATGCCGCGTACGTCGGTGCCTTCGATGAGTATCGCCGGCCTGTAACCAAGGTCGTCAAGCTTCTCCGTTAGGAGCCTATTAAGAATCGATGCGTTTTCGATCTCCTGCAGCGCAATGACGTCCGCGCCCGCGCCGTCGTTGACCTGACGAATCGTCGCGGCCAAGACGTCAAGCTTGTGATCAATTGCGGTGTCGCTCCAGTCCAGGTTCAAACATTCGTCGCGCCAGCTGTCGACCGCTATCTCGTTGCAAGCGGCCACATGGGCCGCATTTTGCTTCGCGGCGAACGGCAAGTACGCTTTGTCATCCTTGCCAGCGTCGTCAATATTGTCGAATAGATTCTGCATGTTAAAGGTCATGATCGTGACCGATGTTTGAACGGTTACCGAATCAGGCTCTTCGACGGCGCAGGCGGTTAGAGACATGATTGTCAGCAGCGTCGCTGCCCGCAGATACAAATTCGTCACTATTGAGTTACCCCGTTGAGGTCGATTCGCAGCACCCGCGCGTGTTTGTTCTCGCCGGTCACGACGACGGTCCGTTGGTCATCAGCAAAGGCAATGGCTTCGGCGTTTTCGAAATTTCCGATGCTAATGCGCATTGGCTTGGTGTTGAGTGCATCCAGCCAGGATTGTCCCGTTTGCCGATGGTAACAGTACACCGCCCGATACGTCAGGATGACAGCGGCCCGATTGTCATCGGAAATGTCCATTCCGACCGGTTGCCAGAACCAGTCTTTGGTTTTGGGTGCCATCTCGAATTCTGATCGGTTGGGTTTCTGCAGGGTCTCGACCGAGCCGAGCAGCGTAGCGCCCACGGGTTTGTCCGCATTGGCTTGCAATGGTACTGAGTAGAGCCGCGGCGGCAGGTCGCGCTTGGTCAGGATCAGCGCCTGTTGCGTCTCGACGTCAATGGCTGCGGATTCCGAGTCACGCGGACCCTCCGGGTAGGTGAAATCGACCTGCCAGGCGCGGCTCGCCTTGGCGTTCTTGCTGGCCACTGGTTCCTCGACAAAATACAGAGTGAGATGATCTCGTTTGGCGCCGTTGTCACCGATATCCGCAACCATCAGGTAGGGCACATCGTTGAGGCGAAAAGAGGCGAGATCCTCCCAGTCTTTGTTGCGTGATTTCTTCAGCTCGAATTCACCGCGCCTGGCGCCGGTCACGTCAATGCCGTGAACGATGTTTTTCGAGCCGTTGTCGTTGATGACCCAAAGCACATCGATTTCCCGTTGCGATCGGGCCAATCCACTGGCCTCTCGTATTTTCGAGTCTTCTAATCGACCCGTAACTTCTGGCACAATGGTGTCCGGCGGCGCGGCCGCGCCGCACGCGGCTATAATGAGTAAAACGAAACCTAACAACAGTTTAATCGAGCTGTGCATACGACCCCGCCCCTCTGAAGGACCGTCGATGGTAGATGGCCCGGGACGGGTCGGCAAGCTGCAGCGTATCGTGGTAAAAGAAGAGCTATGTCTACTAAACACATGAATGCAGCCCCCGGCGACTTCGCCGAGACGGTGCTGATGCCCGGCGACCCGTTGCGAGCGCAATACATTGCCGATACTTATTTGGACGACGCCAGAAGGGTAACTGACGTTCGCAACATGTGGGGATTCACGGGCTCCTATAAAGGCCACCCAGTCTCGGTCATGGCGCACGGTATGGGGATTCCCTCTGCATCGATTTATTGCACCGAACTGATCACCGAGTACGGCGTTAAGCGCGTTATTCGGGTCGGCAGCTGCGGTACGTCCCACCCCGACGTGAAATTACGCGACATCATCATTGCGATGGGGGCCTCAACGGACTCCAACTGCAATCGAATGCGTTTCGGTGGTTATGACTACGCGGCACTGGCCAGTTTCGATCTCGTCGAAAAAGCGGTTGCTGCAGCGAAAGCGGCCGATGTGAGCTATCACGTTGGTAATATTTTCTCAGCTGATCTCTTCTACACACCGGATCCGGCCATGTTTAAGACGCTGGCGAAGTACAACGTCTATGGCGTTGAGATGGAGGCAGCAGGCATTTTTCCGATCGCCGTCGAAAACAACGCCGAAGCGCTGGCTATTTGTACGGTCAGTGACGATATTGTTACTGGCGATGCGTTGACGGCTGATGAACGAGCAACGACGTTCGACGAGATGATTCTTGTCGCACTCGAAACCGTCGTCGCAGGGAGTTAGTCGCGTGGCGAAAACCGCAACAAGAATACGCCGACGTCTTCCAGATATGAGTCGCGTACCGAGCGTTGATGAGGTTGGCGTTAACGAACGCGTTGCCCGATTCCAGAGTCGCAGTATCAAAAAGTCTTCGAAGGTCGAGGCACTTAAGCTGATTCTTAGCATGATCGATCTAACCACGCTCGAAGGTCAGGATACGCCGGGCAAGGTGACGCAGCTCTGTCAAAAAGCGATTCACCTACATGACTCAATGCCAGGGTTGCCGCACGTCGCGGCGATTTGTGTTTATCCGACGATGGTCAGCGTCGCCAAGGAAGCGCTTGCGGGGCATGACATCAATATAGCCTCTGTCGCCACGGCGTTCCCGAGCGGCATGTCGACCTTGAAAGTAAAGCTTGATGACACGCGCATGGCCGTGAAGGCGGGCGCGACAGAAATCGACATGGTTATATCGCGGGGCAAGTTCCTGGCCGGCGACTATCGTTATGTGTTCGATGAAATCGTCGCGGTTAAGGACGCGTGCGGTGACGCGCATCTGAAAGTGATTCTGGAAACCGGCGAACTTGGCACTCTCGATCGAGTGCGTCAAGCCAGTGTTCTGGCGATGGGTGCCGGCGCCGATTTCATCAAGACATCAACAGGCAAAATACAGCCGGCAGCAACCATGCAAGTAACGCTGGTTATGCTGCAGGCGATCCGGGACTATTACAAAGAAACCGGCAAGATGGTCGGCATGAAGCCGGCCGGCGGGATTTCAACCTCAAAGCTCGCCATTCACTACCTCGTCATGCTGCACGAAACGCTGGGCAACGCGTGGATGACGCCAGAGTGGTTCCGCTTTGGTGCCAGCTCGTTAGCCAATGACGTACTCATGCAGTTAATGAAACAGTCGACCGGTGTGTACCAGTCGCCTGATTATTTCTCCAAGGATTAATAATGGCAGCTCCGGAAAACAAACTCGCGTTCGACGGCGGTTGGGGATATGACCCGGCACCCGAAAGTACCGACCATATTAAAGTGGACAGCCGCTACGGCCTGTTCATCAATGGCGATTTCGTCAAGCCTGAAAAAGGCAAATACTTCGATACCATTAATCCGGCGACCGAAGAAAAGTTGAGTCGTGTCGCCGACGCGAGTCAGGCCGATATCGACAAGGCCGTGCAGGCTGCACGCGATGCCTACCGAGGTCCCTGGGGTCGTATGAAACCTGCCGAGCGCGGCAAATACATGTACCGCATTGCTCGCATCATGCAGGAGCGGGCGCGTGAGTTCTCCGTGATCGAGTCATTGGACGGCGGCAAACCGATTCGAGAGTCTCGTGATGTCGACGTGCCACTGGCGGCGGCGCATTTCTTTTATTACGCGGGTTGGGCGGACAAGCTGCAGTACGCGTTCCCGGGACGAACGGCAAAGTCGCTGGGCGTCGCGGGCCAAATCATTCCATGGAATTTCCCACTGTTGATGGCCGCGTGGAAAATCGCGCCGGCGTTAGCCTGCGGTAACACTGTCGTGCTGAAGCCAGCCGAGACGACGCCGCTGACGGCGTTGAAACTCGCTGAAGTTATTGCTGAGGCGGGCCTGCCGCCGGGCGTCGTCAATATTGTCACCGGCGCCGGTGCGACAGGCGCGGCGATCGTCGAGCATTCCGGTGTGGACAAGATCGCATTTACAGGCTCGACAAATGTCGGTCGCATGATTCAAAAGACGCTGGCAGGCACCAACAAGACGTACACGCTGGAGCTTGGCGGCAAGGCCGCGAATATTGTGTTCGCCGATGCTGCAATTGATCAGGCCGTCGAGGGCATCGTCAATGGTATTTTCTTCAATCAGGGCCACGTGTGTTGTGCAGGATCACGGCTGTTAGTGCAGGAGTCGGTGGCCGAGGAAGTCATCTCAAAACTCAAAGACCGTATGGAAACGTTGATCGTTGGTGATCCGCTGGACAAGAATACCGACATTGGCGCGATCAACTCATCGATGCAGCTCGAGAAGATTCAGTCCTATCTAAAAATAGGCAGTTCAGAAGGCGGTGAGATGCACCAGAGCTCGGCTCGTTTGCCTAAAAAGGGTTACTTCTGCAAGCCAACCATTTTCACGGGTGTGTCGCAGTCGAGTCGAGTGGTACAAGAAGAAATTTTCGGTCCGGTACTCGCCATTCAAACATTCCGACGTTATGACGAGGCGCTAACCAAAGCCAACAACACACCGTACGGCTTGTCGGGCGGTATTTGGACTGACAAGGGCTCGAAAATATTCAAAATGACACAGGGCATTCGTGCCGGCGTGGTCTGGGCCAATACATTCAATAAGTTTGATCCGGCATCCCCGTTCGGTGGCTATAAAGAAAGTGGCGTCGGGCGCGAAGGTGGGCTGCATGGCCTCGATGCTTACGTGAAGTTGGGAGCATAACGATGGCAGCGAATAGACTTGCAGTCGCCAAGACTTACAAGATTTACATCGGTGGAAAGTTTCCGCGCACCGAATCGGGCCGTTATTTTGCGCTCGAGGATAAGAACGGCAACGTCTTGGCGAATATGTGTCGCGGCAGTCGCAAGGACTTCCGCAACGCGGTTGTGGCGGCCAGATCGGCGCAGCCGGGCTGGGCAAAGGCGAGCGCATATCTGCGAAGTCAGATTTTGTACCGAATTGCTGAAATGCTGGAAGGCCGGCGTGAGCAGTTTATCGCTGAGATCGTACTGCAAGGGGCGACCCAGCGTAACGCCGAAAAAGAGCTTAACCAATCGATCGATCGGCTTATTTACTTCGCCGGCTGGGCAGACAAATACCAACAGGTTTTCAGTGCCGTAAACCCCGTGAATTCGTCGCACTTCAACTTCTCTGTGCTCGAGCCGACGGGCGTTGTTTCTATACTGGCTCCAGATAATACGAGCTTGCTTGGCTTGATATCAAACGTGGCACCAGCCATCGTGGGCGGTAACACCTGTGTCGTGCTGGCGTCCCAAAGTAATCCACTGTGCGCGGTGAGTTTCGCTGAGGTGTTGCACGCGTCCGATGTTCCGGGCGGCGTCGTCAACATATTGACCGGGTATCGTGCTGAGCTAACGGAGTTCTTCGCATCTCACATGGATGTCAATGCGATCATTTACTGCGACGGTGGTAAGACTGTTGCCAGACAGGTGCAACAGCTCGCGTCGGATAATATCAAGCGCGTCATCGAACGAACGCGAGTCGATTGGGACTTTGATGCCGAGAATCCTTACCTGATTCGCGACACGCAGGAAGTAAAAACAACCTGGCATCCTATCGGTACATGAGGTCAGCCGGTTTGGTAATCGTCGAGAAGACCTTTCTCGACGCGAGCGCCCACCTGCTGAATGACCTGGGTCGCGCAATGCGTGCCGTATTGAGCGCAGTCCGACAGAGAGTGGTCGTTCGCCCACCCGTAGAAAAAGCCAGCCGCGTAGGCGTCGCCGGCACCGGTCGAATCGATTACGTGGTCGACTTTTTCGGCTGCCTGTTCCACGACAGTGTCACCGTGCACGATAACTGAGCCTTTTTCTGAGCGCGTCACAGCGAACAGAATATCAAAAGTGGACAATTCTTTAATCGCCGCTGGCATCGAGTCGGTACCCAGTAGCGCATGAATCTCGTCTTCGTCGGCGACAACAATGTTTGCGTCCGCTTTGACGAAGTCATTGAACGCGTCGCGGTGGCGTTCAACGCAGTACGAGTCCGACAACGACAGCGCAACAGCAGTGCCGTTAGCCCGCGCGATTTTGGCCGCTTGTTTCGCCAACGCCGGACCTTCGCCGATATCCCAGACGTAGCCCTCCAGCAGAAGCGCTTTGGGCGCACCGACCGTCGTTTCTGTGATGTCCAGAAGACCAAGCCCTAAGCAAGCGCCGAGGTAGGTTTGCATCGTGCGCTGACCGTCTTCTGAAATCAGGACGTGGCTGCGCGCAGTGGCGGGGCCGACTGTCGCGGGCTCGAGTCGGATATCAATGCCAAGCGATGTCATGTCGTGGTTGAAGATGTCCCCAAGCTGATCATCTCGAACTTTGCCGATATAGGCACTGCTGCCACCCAAATTTGCGAAGCCAGCGATCGTATTGGCGACTGATCCACCGGACATCTCGGTCGCCGGGCCCATTTTGGAATAGATGTCGCGCGCCTGCACCTCGTCGATAAGCGTCATTGATCCTAGTGGTGCACCGATCGTATCGAGAAACTCCTGGTCGACGTGTGCGAGTACGTCGACGATCGCATTGCTAATACCGAGTAATTGAATAGAGTGTGTCATTGGTCTTTTTGGGTAGTTTGAGGCGGCGCTAAGACTACCATCGAAGCCAGCGGCTCGCTCGCCTAATGCTATGGCGCAATGGACGCCATGGCTGTATCGTCCTTAGATCGCGAACGCCGGAAAAATAGAATGAGACGATCTGCAAGCTTGCTGATTCCGTTGACCATTATCCTGATGTACTACGGGTTCTGGCTCGCAGTCACGTACTTTCTGGCCACTCGCTACCCGGGGCTCGGTGAATATCTGCCAATCGGGGGTATCGACGACCTGCCAGGAGCAGACATAAACTCGTTCGAACCGGTTTACACGAGCGTCGAACGCAATTTGATGACAGGTATGGCGGCTTTCCGTCTGTTCGTCGGCAGCGTCGGTGCAACCGTTCTCGCGGTGCCGATATCTTGGGCTTACTTCATAACCAGCCGGGCGCGAAGAGTCGATCAGTCATTCTTGCAAACCATTGTCATTTTGCCGCTGCTCGTGACGGGCATTGCGATGATCGTGCTCAATAGTATTGCACTGGCGTTCAGTCTCGCAGGCGTAGTGGCTGCAGTTCGCTTTCGTTTTTCACTCAATCAACCATCCGACGCGATGTATATCTTTGTCGCTATCGCCATCGGCTTGGGCGCTGGAATTGGTGCGCTCGGCATCTCTTTCGTCATTTCTCTTTCGTTTGTTCTAGTGACTTTGGCGATCTGGAAACTCGAGTATGGGAAAACGCTTGCCGGCCCGTTTCTTATGATGTTGACACGGCGGGATGGTGGCGAAGATGAGTACTGATTCATTGAATAGCCAGACTAGCCGTAGCCTGTTATTGGTTCATGGGCGGGATTTCAAGCCAGCCGAAGAGGCCTACGTCGACCTTTCATTGGCCGCATTGCGTGCCGGCATCGAGCGTGATTTTCCCGATTCGCTGAGCGCTTTTGATTCTATTCATAAGCACTGTGCCTGGTACGGTGATCTGAACGCAGAAATACTCCAGGCCGCCGGCAAGAAATATGACGAGGTTTTGGATATTGGCGACCGCCGCAACGTGCTTGCATCCTTGCGTCAAGTCACGGTGCGCAAAAAGTTCGGTATCGCTCAGTACGACCGTTTGCCCGGAAAGTCCGCGGTGCCTGAAGCTATCGTCGATGTTCTTGCGCCAGCCCTCGGGGCACTCGGTCTTTGCGTGCCGATGATTCGCTGCATTTCAAAGGACTTCGCCCGATATTTTGACGCCAAGTCGGACTATGGGATGCAAGTGCGAAAACGACTGCAATCAGAGCTTTGCACCCTGCTCGACAAAGACGAGCGGATCGTTTTGGTCTCGCACGGTACTGGCAGTGTGATTGCCTACGATGTTTTGTGGCAGCTCTCGCATGATCCGGATCTCAAAGAGCGTTACGGCAGGAAAAAGATCGACCTATGGCTGACGCTGGGTTCGTGCCTCGGCGATTCGCATATTCAAAAGCGACTCATGGGTGCCAAAGAAACCACCGACGCGAAATTCCCGGCCAACGTAATTTCCTGGCATAACCTTGCGGCGGAAGATGATTACACCTGCCACGACAATACGCTGGCGGATGACTTCAAACAGATGCTGCAGCAGCGCATCGTCAGTGCCGTACATGACCACAAGATTTTTAATCTTGCCGTTCGTTACGGGAAGTCAAACCCACACAGCTCTTTGGGTTACTTTATTCATCCACGCATGTCGAAAATACTTAGCGACTGGGTGCAAGTCGGCAACGCGCCAGCGGCGCCTAAATACACCCTTTGATGAACTCGCTTTCGACGCGGCTCTGTGAATCCAACGTTTTGTAGAATTGCTCGATATAATCCCGAATGGTATTTTTTGTTCGCTTAGATGCCATGTCGATTTCGGAGATTACCGCCATCACGTCGTCTCTCTTGGCCTGGAACAGGGCGACCGTCGCGCCAATATTGACGTTGTGAATACAGCGTCCTCGATAAAGCCGTTGTGTCACTTTACGTATCTTAAATTGCGCGGCCGGGCCCGCGTGGGGAGCATTGACTATTCCCGCCTGGTCAA
>Ga0256847_1001506_pt1 | contig 11717 bp, 13 predicted proteins | sample TeddybearmetaG_FD_189099 | JGI IMG/M metagenome (GOLD analysis project Ga0256847, IMG submission 189099) | Hydrothermal vent microbial communities from East Pacific Rise, Pacific Ocean - Teddybear | ecosystem: Environmental > Aquatic > Marine > Hydrothermal vents | place: Pacific Ocean: East... | reverse complement strand
TTGTTCAACAGGTGTCGTGCAGGACGAAGGTGAGCCTTTTCTGCCCTTGATTTTAACTAAACACAAGCGGCATGAGCCGTAGGCCTTTATGGAGTCGGTGGCACAAAGTTTGGGGATTTCAATTCCAGCCCGTAGTGCTGCGCGCATTACCGAGCTGCCTTTTGCTACCTTAATGTTCTGGCCGTCAATTGTGAGGCTAATCAGCATTTTGGAAGGCGAGGCTGGAGTGCCCAGGTCGCTTCGTTTGCTGCTTGGTTCGTAGTAGTTCATATTCTGGATCTTACCAATCAGTCTGGTGGCTGGCCAGAAGCTGCCGGGCAATAACTATTTTCTGGACGTCTGATGCACCTTCGTAGATTCGTAGTGCCCTGTTGTCCCGATAGAGCTCTTCCACCTTTGAGCCTACAGTTACGCCAAGCCCTCCAAACAGCTGTACCGCTTTGTCTATTACCGACTGTGCAGCGTCTGTTGCAAAAAGTTTAGCCATGGCTGCTTCGCGAGTTACCCGCCCCTTAATAACATCTTTAGTCCAGGCCGATCGGTAAATGAGTAAAGCGGATGCGTCTATATCCAGTGCCATTTCTGCCAGCTGGGTTTGCGCTATCGGCAAATCGGCGAGCGTCTCCCCGAACATAACACGCTCTTTAGCGCGGCATGTCGCTTCATCCAGAGCGCGTCGGGCAAAGCCGAGTGACGCTGCGCCAACGGTAGTGCGAAATATATCCAGTGTTCCCAGCGCGGCTCTAAAGCCAGCGCCTTCAGACCCCAACAGCTTGTTTTCCGGGATTATGCAATCGGTAAATTGCAGTCGTGCCAGAGGATGTGGTGCCATCACTTCGATACGCTCGGTAATCTCAAGACCAGCGGTATCCGCGTCAACAATGATTGCGCTTACACCTTTGGACCCTTCTCCTGTGCGTGCAAATACAGTATAGAAATCGGCTATACCACCGTTTGAAATATAGGTTTTTTCTCCGTTTAAACGGTACGACGTTCCTTGCTTTACAAGTTGCGTGGTCATTGCTGCTACGTCGGAACCCGCATTCACCTCTGTGAGGGCAAACGCTGCAATTTTTTCGCCTGTGGAGACAGCCGGTAGATAGGCATTTTTCTGCTCCGTACTACCAAAGATCGAAATTGCACCGGACCCCAGGCCCTGCATTGCGAAAGCAAAATCCGCCAGACCACTGTGATAGGCGAGTGTTTCCCGAATAATGGCCAAAGACCGTACGTCCAGAGATTCGAGTTTTCCACCGTAGGCTTTCGGTACGCAATATTGCAGCCACCCACCGTCACCCAATGCTTTAACAAGCGTTCTACAGGTAGCGTCGACATCCTTATGTGCTTCTGGCGCATCAGTGATAGCGGGTAGGGTGTCGCGCGCCCACGACGACAAATCTGCTGCCAGATTGCGGTGGTGCTCTTCCAGAAAAGGCCAGGCTAGAAAACTCTTATCTGCCAACTTAATCTCCTTGTATTGATGTTGGTTCGCTGAAATCCTCTGGAAAATATTTAAAGGCACTTCGTACGGGTATCGGCGTCATACCTCCCATCGCGCACAATGAGGCTTCAGCCATTAGTTCGCAGAGATCTTCTACACTTTGAAGCACTTTCTCCAGGTCGTGTAGTTTAAGATTTTTGGCGTGTTTCATTTGGTCTACGCCGCGTTGAGAGCCAATTCTGCATGGGGTACATTTTCCACATGATTCTTCTATACAAAATTGAAAGGCGTATTCGACCTGATCGCGCAGGTCAACGGTATCGTCAAACACAACTATTCCACCATGGCCTATACCTGCCTCCAACTTTGCAAACGCCTCGTATTCAAGTGGTGTATCCCATAGGTTTTCCGGCAAATAGGCACCCAGAGGACCACCAATCTGGATAGCACGCATTGGCTGTCCGGACAGTGTGCCTTGTCCATAAGCGTCCAGTAACTCTCTCAAGGTGATTCCAAATGGCAACTCAACCAACCCTCCACACCTGACATTACCTGCCAGTTGAAAAGGAAGTGTACCCAGCGAACGATCCATTCCTTTAGATGCGTAGAAATTTCCTTCGTCCTCTAGCGCTGCGGGTACAGAGCATAATGAAATAACGTTGTGAATAAGTGTTGGTTTGCCGAACAGCCCTTCAATGGCGGGTAGGGGAGGTTTGCTTCTAACTTCTCCGCGCTTACCTTCCAGACTTTCGAGTAAAGAAGTTTCTTCTCCGCAGATGTATGCGCCTGCGCCAATAAATAGATCTATCTCGAAATCGAATGCACTGTCGAGAATGTTCTTGCCCAACAGGTTATTTTGCTTTGCCAAATCCAGCGCGCGAGCAAGTATAGCTCGCGCAATCGGGTATTCCGAACGCAAATAGATTATTCCTTTTTGCGCACCGGTTGCGTATCCCGCGATAAGCATGCCTTCAATAAGTAAAAAGGGATCACCTTCCATTATCAGACGATCTGCAAAGGTACCCGAATCTCCCTCATCTGCGTTGCAAACTATGTATTTTGTGTCGGCCTTGCAATCATGCACGGTTTGCCATTTTATTCCTGCCGGAAAGGCGGCACCCCCTCTGCCACGTAGGCCACTCGTTACAACAGCCTTAACCGTATTTATTGGTGTGTTTTTCAAAGCGCGTTTTAACGCGCCCAGCCCACCCAGTTTGACGTAATTGTCAATGCTGAGTGGATCAATAATCCCGCAACGAGCAAACGTGAGGCGTTGCTGGTTCTTTAACCAGGGTATTTCTTCAGTGAGGCCCAGGTAACTGCTGTGGATATCTCGCTTAATATCTAGTGCATCCAGCCCGGGTTCAAATATGCCCAGTTTGATTAGTTCGTTTACTATGGATGGAGTGACGCACGCAAAAGCGATGCGGCCTGTTAGGGTTTGCACCTCTAGCAGTGGTTCGGCCCAAATCATTCCTCGCGAACCGTTTCTGATTATCTGTATGTTGAGAGAGAGTGAAACTGCGTAATCTTCAAGCGCTAGTGCTATATCGTTAGATCCAAGCGCAACAGCTGCGGAATCCAGTGGTATATATATATCTATGGTGGGTGAACCAGACACTATCTGTCGCTCTTCGTAATCGAGCTTATTAAATTGTCGAACTGAACAGAATTTACGCGGGCGTGAAGCTCTTTGTTGTATATTAGTGCGGGCCCGCAAGCACATAAACCAAGGCAACTAACCCTGCTTATTTCTACATTTTCCAGATCAGAGAACTTGTCTGAAGCTGAATATTCCAGAAGCTGTTTCGCGCCCACCGACTGACAGGCTTCTGCCTGACAGATCCTGATTACGTGCGGGGGGGGATTTTGGGTGCGGAAATCCTCGTAAAAGGAAATGACACCTAATACTTCAGCCCTGGAGATGTTAAGGCTGTCTGCAAGAAACGGAACAAGATCCAGATCAACATATGAGAATGTATCCACGAGCTGGCGCAGCACTTCGGTGAGTACCTTATTCTCTGCCACAGCTTGCCTGATGAGTGTTTTGATAGATCTATTGCTCTTTCAGTTTATTAAGGAAGTTAAACGGGTTTTCGCTGGCCGTTGAGATATCTACTTCACTATTCGCGCCACTAAAGCCTGCTGCAATAATTTTGCTTGTAGATGTTTCCTGCTTTTTGTTGATCGTCGATACCGTAGTCATTTCAACCATCCCAAATGGTACATCCTCAGAGAGCCACATTTCTGCCTCAGAATGGGTTTTTATTGTTTTTATAATCACCTTCATTTCAAAGTCACCAACGCCCATATAGCCGTGAGCGGTTACCAAACCAATAGGAGTGTCTATTTTTCTTTCCTTATTGAGGTCCGTTGTCGTGTACTCAAGACTTGAGCCAGATGCCTGCATCATGCTGCTGGCAAAAGCGCCACCACCGGACATGTTCATAACATTGTCACCATTTTTAACATATATTTTCACTGCGACCTTTTGTAAGTTGGCCATAATATTGGAGGCGTCGCTATTAAACATGCTCGCGTCGCTTAGCATTTTGATGTAAGTGGGGTCACCCTTTGGTTTACGTTTGCCTTTTCTGCTCACTTTGAATAACTGGGTTTTTATTTCCAGCCAGACATGCCGGGTACCATTTATCAATTCTTCGCCAACGAGTGATTTGGTGACGCGCATAATTTCGGTCTTTTTTCCGCGCGTTGTACTATCTTCTGTAGTTACCCAGCTGCCCACAGGCGTGTTAGCCATAAAATTTGGCATTTCCAACGCGAAACTCTTATCTGAAATTCCAAAAATCAAAATAGAGGTGATTAGAATAATAAAGCTATGGGGGCGCATGCATGTGCTCCTGTAAGTCGTGAATGTGAAGAATACTGTAGAGCCAGATAATAAAGTGCGTACAGGTTGGTAGCAAGACAGTGCTACTAAATTGAAGTGGCGTATTGCCAGGTCGATGTAGATAGCTCAGAATTATTAGCTTCTTTATTGGTTTTCGGGTACATAAAATGTCAACTCCGGTAAATTGGGAAGCCGTCGCCTTTAATCAGGTGCCTGATTCGAGTAATCGTATTCACTCGGACGAAATGGCCCAGTCGCTCGGCTTTACCGGGGCGCTTGTGCCGGGAGTAACCGTCTCGGCATATCTTATGCATCCGGGTCTCTTAGCTTGGGATCCAGAATTTATGGAAGGTAGCAAAGCTGAAATTACCGTTCACAAGCCGCTTTATGACGGATATAACTTTGGTGTGATTGTGTCCGATGTAACCTCAAGCAGTTATGTGGCGGTATTAAAGGATAGCTCCGGCGTATTGTGTGCAACTGCCCGTGTAGAGTTGTTAAACGTATTGCCTGAATTACCCGAATTTCGGGGAGACCCGTTGCTAAACCGCGATGACCAAAGCCTGGTAGCTACGCCAGAAAATATGGCCCTGTTGAGGGTGCGGGGCATGTTAGCGATGACATCTACCTGGGAACCGGTGCATGCGATGAGTAAATATCTGGAAGATCCACGTTTGATGCCTGAATTACTGCGTGTGGACAGGGGTGGCAAGGCAAATGCCAGTTACCTGTTGGGCTTAACCAATGGGATCCTTTCAGGAAATGCGAGTATGAATCCCTGGATTCATCTGCAAACTACTTCGTGTTTTTTCTCAACGGTAGATCTCGGAACTGAACTCATCGTTGAGTGTTCAATAAAGGACCTGTTTAACCGTAAGGGCCATGAGTTTGTAGATCTTGACGTTTCCGTATTTGAACGTGCAAGTAAAAAGGCGGTAATGTCAGCCGAGCTGAGAGCTATTTACCAGGTGCGTGGGGCCACTCCTTAATATAAATGTCCTGCTTGGCGTAGGGGATTTCTATGCCGTCTTTGGCAAAGCGCTTGTAGATTTCCATATGTATCTCGTGGGATATTCGGCCCCTGTCCTGGGGGTGTTGTATCCAGGCCATTAGATTGAAATCGAGACTGGATGGTCCAAAGGCTCTCAGGCGAACTCTGGGTGCAGGTGAGCTACAAATTTCGGGGTGCGTGGTACCAATTTCGTTGAGTATCTCTTTAACCTGATCGACGTCTGATCCATAAGCAACGCCAATAACGATGCGAATGCGTAGTTTAGGAGATGGACCGCCACTTTCATTAATTATTTTTGCATTGGCAATTACGCCGTTGGGAATGGTTATTTCAACATCGTCGCGGGTTAGCAGACGTGTGCTGCGCAAGCCTATGGCAGTTACGCGACCCCGCTCTCCGGAATCCAGGTTGATGTAGTCGCCAATTGAGTAGGGCGCATCAGCAACGATAAAAAAACCAGCGAACAAATTAGCCAGCGTGTCTTTTGCAGCAAAGCCTACTGCTATACCCACAATACCGGCTGAAGCAAGCCAGCCTAGCGGATTGACCCCCCACACCAGTAACAAAACATAGGAACCAACCAGAATGGTTAGCAATTTTGTGGTGAGGTCTATCAACGGTACTGTGCGCACGTTTACCAATGTGAAGCGGTGTTCGTCCGCAAGCGCCTCCAGAATAATTATGGTGATGCCCAGAGTCGCTCGTATCCAGCTGATAGCGATGAGCGAGAGCATGATATTGACGAGAAAATTTGTGCCTACGGGCAATTTGGCAGTAATAATTGCCAGCGTCAGACCAAAAAACAGAACCGAAGAAAAAACAGGTCGTTTGACACACTCAAGTATCTGGTCGTCCAGTGCGGCGTTGGTAAGTTTTGTGAGACGCCCAACACTGCGTAGCAGAATGTGTCGCACTATTACCGCCAGAAAATAAGACAAAGTAGCCAGAATCAAGGCACCGACGATCGGGTAGGTGGTGATAATGTCCCATGCGGGTTGCAAGTTTTCTGGTAACCAATCCCTGATACCGGGTAAAATGGTAGCGATACGATCAGATGCACTTTCTGCATTGTTTACCGCTTCGGCGACAGCGACCGGATCGTTGCTATCAGCAGTGGTTTTTTTTAACAAGGTGTTGGCGATTGCTGGATTGACCATCATGCCCCCCGTCTTTGGGGGTCTTCTCCGCTCGAGTAATTCGGTTAACTATATAACATTAATGCCAGTTTCAGAATCAGGACTATTGAGAAAACTATGAAAGACCCCGTTGAAGCTCCGAAGTTGATAGTGGATGCAAATATCGAACCTGCACTTGCGAATTTTGAACTGCCGGATGATCTGGGTTTTGGGCGAACCCTTGTGCCTGTAATGTATCAATGTACGTATGCGAGCGGAGCCTGGAAAAGTGGACATCTCACTGCGCTCGCAAACCTAAGCATTTCTCCCGCAGCCAAGGTTTTGCAATATGGTCACCAGGTTTTTGAAGGCTTAAAAGCCTACAAGGTTGGGCTTAACCAGGCCCAATTGTTCCGCCCTGAGATGAACGCCGAGCGCCTCAACCGCTCAGCAGAGCGTATTGATATGCCCGGCGTAAGTGCTGCACACTTTATGCAGGCTGTAGAAGCAGTAGTGTTGAAGTCTGAGGCGTTTATACCGGAGGAGACGGGGCAGTCTCTTTATTTGCGACCCTACATTATGGGTACAGAATCAGATATGGGGTTGGGGCGTTCCAGCACCTACACTTTTGTGGTGCTTGCAAGCCCATCGGAAATTATTCAAAAAGGCACCATGAAAGTGCTAATAGAAAGGGAACGCTCAAGGGTCGCTATTGGTGGCACCGGGGACGTTAAATTGGGCAGTAATTATACAGCAGGTATTGCTTCGGCAAGGCGTGCGGCTGAACAGGGCTTTAACCAGTCTATCTGGCTGGATCCCGATTCGCGAAAAACCATAGAAGAACTATCTGGGATGAATTTTTTCGCTGTGATAGACGGCGAGTTACATACCCCGGAGTTGTTTGGGTCTATTTTGCCCGGTATTACACGCGATTCGGTGGTACAACTAGCACGGGCCATGGGATATACAGTGGTTGAAAGATGTCTGGATATCGATTCTCTTCTGGCGCAGATTGCTACTGGTGCCTGTCGGGAAGTATTTGCCTGTGGAACGGCAGCGGTTATTACTCCAATTAGTGAATTTGGAGAATATGACGGTACAAGGTATCCACTGTTGGAACCCGAAGGCAGGATTACGGCGCTGCTTAAGACAGCACTGGTAGACATCCAGGAAGGTCGCGCCGCGGATAAATTTGGCTGGATGCACTCTGTTGGAAATTAAAAAAGCCCTGATCGATTTCTCGATCAGGGCTTTTTAGATTCGTTCTTTACTTTTTTCTGCCGTTTGTAATTATCTGGCCACTAACCCCGTTGGGAATCAGCTGGATTTTCTGTCCGGTTGCGAGAAAGGCCTCTACATCCATGGCTATGGCTTCGCGTACTTTGATGTTTGAGATAGGTTGATTTTTGCGTTTTCTTGGTCTTCCCACAAGCATTCCTCCCCAGGATAATAATCATCCGTTTCGGAACGCTTTGGCGTATTAGAGCCCGCACTGGCGTATCTCTTTTTGGATAAGTCGGTTGAATTAATGCAGATACATTACCACATGGCCACAAAATATCAACCGAGCCCGGGTCTGTAGCGGTGTATCTTAGCTACTAAATTGTAAAACATTGTCAGTTTCAGTTAAAAAAACTCTATAACAATCAATCAAATAAAGCGTATACTTAAAGTCTGTCAATATAGTTGTTACCTAAACCAGGCACAGACCACGGTAGGTAGCAGTGATGCATAGCAATAGGGAAGGACACTTATATGCGAAAAAATGATGTAGAGAACGGTGTATATTTTCGGTCGGACGATCGCTTCATAAATCTGAACGGTAGCTGGTCTTTTCTCACACGAGATGGCGAATGTGGACCTTTTCCCAGAGAGGAAGATGCGAAGGTTGCATTGAAGCGTTTTGTCATCGACAAAATCTGGCATGCAAAACAAAAAGAGGTAAAACAAGCCGCTCGCATTGTGCGTACGAAAGTGAATACCTTTGCGTTTGCTAATCGTCCAGATGTGATGGAATGAGCTGGAAGGAAAACGGCACATATGTGTGGCAGGTATAACGTAGTTCCTGACGCAGAGGCTTTGCTGGACGCCTTTGGTGTTTTGATTAATGAGCTGGACGATTGTAACGGTGCGCTCTACAACGTAGCACCTACCAGCACCGTTCCGGTTGTTTTAGACAAACACGATCAACGAACATTGACGGGTGCACATTGGGGGCTTGTTCCACACTGGTCCAGCGATAAAAAAACGGCCTTCAGGATGATCAACGCACGTGCAGAAACGATTACCGAAAAATCTTCGTTTCGAACCCCCATTCAAAAAAGCCGTTGCATAATTCCAGTTTCGGGCTGGTATGAATGGCGTAAAGAAGGCGAGATAAAACAACCCTATTATTTTGAAACGGGGGAATTGATCGGCCTGGCTGGAATATTTACCTGGAATACAAAGATGGAGCTCTTGTCGTGTTCCATTATTACCACAGATGCCAATGCAGTTGCGGCTGAAATTCACCACAGAATGCCGGTAATTCTTGCTGCTCAGAATTATAGTGAGTGGTTAGACCGGGGGGCTGACTATAATTCAGTTGAAGCCTACGTAAAACCGTATGCTGGTAATGATCTGGCGATAAGCAAGGTTTCGACCAAAGTAAACAACGCGCGCTACAAAGAGAGTGATGTACTGGAGGTTGTCCAGTAGAGTACAGAGGTCCCAATGGCTAATTCCTTATAGAGCTTGATAGTCTTTGAGTGAACTGTTAAATAGTACTTCTGACACTTAAGTACATATAAAAAGAGAAATTAAGTATTACTACTAGGGAGAGTAGAAATGCGTCATTCGTACCTTCAGGGGCGCGTGTTTAAGCTTGGGGACATAACCTATGTTGTCGCGCGAAAACAAACAGAAGAGGGCAGGGTGCGATGTTATCGGCAGGAAGGCGATAACTTCACCATTGTAAGACTACCGTTGCAACTCGTACTAACGCATATAGTGGACAGTACGGTAATAGCTGAGCCTGTTTCCTATACCCGATATTAATCGTTTAGCCTGGCAAGCCCTGGGACAGATGTAATAATAGATCGCGATTGTCCGCACACAGGTAATCCATTTGCCCGCCCATACGGCTAAAGGTTTTACAGTAGCGTAAATAGTAGGCCGGGTTATCCATGGGGGGTTCACCGTCCTTTGCCCAGTTCCACTGGCTCTCGGCCAAATCTGAGACAAGCATATAGTGATTACCAATATGCTGGCTTTCCTGTAGCTTAAGGTTTTGAGCCATAGAGAGTGATTTTTCAAAAACCATTGGGCTCATAACAGCAGATCCAATCGAAAGATAAACGCCATTTTCCAGATTGGATACCATGTGAGCAAATCGCAGGTAGTCGGTTTCTGCGCACCGTCCAATAGCCGCACCGTGATTCATGGGGTGGTTGTAAATAATATCGTGTCCGAACATGGGGTGACCAGTAAAGCCTATTTTTAGTCGGAAAGCGGCAGCTTGTGCACTGTATTTTTTGTATGGGTGTGGAACGCTTAAAAAACCGGCACTTAGATCGGATGTACGTATGGTTTGCAACAAATCAATAGCTGCGGCAGCTTTCCCGGGATTGTTGTTGATATCATTTGCAACGCAGTTCATCAAAATGGTTTCTGAGGGAATATTCAGACCCTCGTTTTCGATAAGAGCACCTACCGCTTCGCCATAACCCAGGCCTTCATAGGCTCCCACCACGATAGCCAGGTTTATAAAAAAACCCGTTTCATGCCAGATGCCAAACTGCCCCTCGTGCAGATATTTTTTAACGTTCTCGCTAGACTTACCCTGGTAAGCAAACTCCCAGTCATGAATTATGCCAGCGCCGTTAGTGGCAAGATGTGAGATCCATCCCCGCTCCATCAGATCTATAAGAACGGGTGCAAGTCCATTCTTGATGGCATGGGCTCCAAAGGTAACCATGATGGAGCTGTTCGCTTCACGGGCTTTTTTCATTCGCTCGAAAAGCGTGCCCAGAATAACCGTAGCCTTTTCTGTAAAGGGGCGAGGTACAGCATCCAGCGCGACATGATCGGTTTCTATGTTCACCTTATTAATTCGATCGGCGAGTGGTCTGATTTTCAGTTTGTTACGATCGAGTTCCGGGTAGTTCATTAGAGAATCCTGTCCTATTATTGTGGATACATGGGCAATCCGCTCTGCTTTATCGCCTCAATATCATGCGGAACGATTACCTGCACATTGTCTTGCTCATCCAGCGCGCTTAACCACAAACGCATTTCCTGTGTGCGTTCGGTATCTTCCGGCACCAACAGGTAGCTATATATGAAACCCTTACCGGTATTGTGTAATAGATCTGCCTTCGTATTTGTGATGTCTCCAGCTATGAGCCAAAGCCTACCACCCACAGGAACCGCCCACAAAGTGGAGCCGGGTGTATGCCCGCCCATGCCAACCAGCGCCAGACCCGGAAAGGCCTCAATATTGGTGAGCCCACTATCTGAAAATGCAACGCGTGCCAAACAGGAGGCTGCAATAATATCTTCACCCTCTTCGGTATTGGTATTTTGCAAATCTCTCTGCCAGTGGGTTTGATAAAGCGTCACTCCTTCTCCCCGGACACTGCAGAAGGGGATAACGCCCTGTACGTGATCTATGTGTAGATGCGTAAAGCCCAGACCGTCTATCTGTTTAATACCCTCGCCTAGTAATTCGGCGATATTGCCGTGAGGTACCGCGGGTTCTGCGTCTAGTAAAGATTCGAGAAGTTTGCCGAATTCCATGGCGGTTTCTGCGTCCATGCCACTATCAATCATGAATCGTTTGCCGTCTGCCCACTCCACAATGAACGCAGTGTGCGAAAGAATACCCTGTGTGCTTACCTGGCTGGACGTGTTGACGTATTGAATACTAATGGGTCCGTTGGGTATATTATGCAGTGCTTCAAGTTGGTTCAGGCTGGGCAGTTCGGGCTCAACGGAACGTACCTGCAGGTGTGCCGGGAGTAATAGTGCGGTTATCGCCAATATTGCGAGCAGAAGCAATCCAAGAATTACTTTAAATAGAGTTTTCATATTGATCCGGAAATTGGAAGCGAAAAGAAATTTAACTACAATAGTGTTGGGTTAAAGAATATCGGAGTGTAGCTCAGATTGGGCTAAGAGTGGGCAGCGAATTGGCCCGGCCAATGATGAGCGGGCCGCCACGGAAGGCGGGCCTGGTACTATTACGAAGGAAGATACTGCGGCATGGATGCCAGGAGATAGATGATTATCGGAGTGTAGCTCAGCTTGGGCGAAGACTGG
>Ga0256847_1001505_pt1 | contig 11721 bp, 11 predicted proteins | sample TeddybearmetaG_FD_189099 | JGI IMG/M metagenome (GOLD analysis project Ga0256847, IMG submission 189099) | Hydrothermal vent microbial communities from East Pacific Rise, Pacific Ocean - Teddybear | ecosystem: Environmental > Aquatic > Marine > Hydrothermal vents | place: Pacific Ocean: East... | reverse complement strand
ATCCAAGCCAACCCCCGCGATGACACCGTCGCGCAAAGCGTTCACGAGACTTATCTCGTCAATGATATCGCCGCGCGCAGTGTTAATTAAATGCGCATGAGGCTGCATGAGACTGAGCCGCTGAGCATTAAGTAAGTGATGTGTCGCAGGCGTCGACGGGCAATGTAGGCTAACGAAATCGCTGCGGGCCAGAAGTGTATCCAGCTCAACAAATTCCGCTTTGAGCGGTGTAACCTGCGACTCGTCAAGTGGTCGTCGGTTTGCATAGAGAATTTTCATGCCTAAGCCATAAAAAGCTTTACGAGCAAAAGCCAAGCCGATTCGACCCATACCAACAATGCCCAAAGTTTTACCCGTTACTTGAGTTGAAAGCATATGCGTCGGACTCCAGCCTTGCCAAGCACCCGCCCGTACGTGGCGCTGCCCTTCACCCGCACGGCGTGCGGACATGAGCAGAAGCGTGAGCGCAATTTCCGCCGTGGCCTCCGTGAGGACGCCAGGCGTATTAGTCACTTGCACCCCAGTTCGATGCGCCGCCGCAACATCGATATGGTTAAAACCGACACCAAAGTTCGCCAGCAACTTGGTCCGCAATTTTCCTTGCGTGAAAAATACCTCTGGGAAATTGTCTGTCACTGTTGGGCAAACAACATCTGCGTCCAATAAAATTTGGCTTAGCATCTCCGCGGACATGGGCGTATCTTGTTCGTTAATTACCAACTCACCTAGTTGCGCCATTTGTGTTTCAACACGACTTGGCCAGCGTCGGGTGAGGACTATCTTTGCTCGGTTCTGAATCATATAATTTGTTTTAATTTTGTCTAAACAATTTTTAGTAATGCGTACCACGCCGTTTGGCCAATACGCGACCATTTGGCTTTAGATTCACGACCGTAGGGAATCTAGCGTCTCGATGCAAGGTTACCGAGTTAACAGCGACAATAGGTATACGTATGAATTTCGAACTGACGGAAGAACAACGCGCAATACAGGACATGGCTGCAAAGTTCACCGCCGATGAAATCTCGCCAAATGCCGCGCAATGGGATGAGGATCATACCTTTCCACGCGCCACGCTTACCCAAGCAGCTGAACTTGGATTTGGCGGCATTTATGCCAGTGAAGAATTTGGTGGCATAGGTTTATCTCGGCTCGAATCCGCCCTCATTATGGAAGCGATGGCCTATGGGTGCCCTTCTACTTCTGCCTTCATATCCATTCACAACATGGCCACCTGGATGATTGACCATTTTGGCCATCGAGCCCTACGTGAAAAATATGTGCCGCGTCTCGTTACCATGGAACACCTGGCTAGCTATTGTCTAACCGAAACTGGCGCCGGAAGCGACGCTGCTTCGCTATCAACTAGTGCCGACAAAGACGGTGACCACTACATACTCAACGGTGGCAAAGCGTTTATTTCTGGTGGCGGTATAAACGAGATCTATGTGGTTATGGCGCGCACTAGTAAAGATTCTAAATCGGGTGGAATCTCATGTTTCGTTGTAGAAAAAGATACCCCCGGTTTATCTTTTGGTAAGCCTGAGAAAAAATTAGGTTGGCATTCGCAGCCCACCTCAGCCGTACAGTTCGACGATTGCCGTATCTCTGCCTCCAATATGGTGGGGAATCCAGGTGACGGCTTCAAAATAGCCATGGCAGGCCTAGATGGGGGTCGACTAAACATTGGTGCTTGTTCACTTGGCGGTGCACAACGATGCCTTGATGATGCCATCTCGTACGTCAAAGAGCGGCGCCAATTTGGTCAAAGAATAGCCGACTTCCAAAATACTCAATTCATGCTCGCTGATATGAAAACTCAGCTTGAAGCTGCGCGCGCGCTGTTGTACATGGCAGCAGAAAAAGTCTCAAAGAATATGGCCGACAAGACCCAGTGGGCTGCTATGGCTAAACTAATGGCGACTGAGGCTGGTTCGAAGATTGCCGATGACGCATTACAACTCCATGGCGGCTATGGCTTCCTTATGGATTTTCCTGTCGAGCGTTTTTTACGCGATTTACGGGTTCACCAAATTCTTGAAGGTACCAGCCAGATAATGCGCTTTGTGATTGGTCGCGAACTCGTCAGTGACTAAGCACTAGACAAGCCCATTCACAGGTACTAAAGCGCCGTGTACTGCACAAGCACTGTCTGAAGCCAGGAAACAGATGACCGCCGCTAGATCAGCTGGCGATACCCAGGTACTAAAATCGGCATCTGGCATATCTGCGCGATTTTTAGGTGTATCGATAAGGCTTGGCAGTACGGCATTCACGTTCACACCTTGAGTCTTCAGTTCATCGCTCAAGGCTTCGGTTAACCGCATGACCGTAGATTTCGCAGCAGTGTAAGCCCCCATGTGACCAGCTCCGCGTAACGCACCAAGAGCGCCTACATTGACGATGCTGCCGCGACCCTGCTCTATCAATGAAGGCACCGCTGAACGTACCACGTGAAGCAGTGTTTTCACGTTTATATCAAACATGGCATCCCAATCTGCATCATCTGTGCCTGCTACAGTTGGCCCCATAGCAAACCCTCCAGCAATGTTAGCCAATGCATCGAACGGCCCTATACCAGCAAAACAAGAGACAACAGCTTGCGCATCCATCAAGTTCACCACGTGGGAAACACCTAGATTTGCATCAAACCGATCGACCACGTCTAGCAAAACCACCTTCGCGCCTTGCTCTCTGGCGGCGGTGGCCACCGCGTGCCCTAGTATTCCAGCGGCCCCAGTCACGACCATTGTTTTGCCTTCTAGCAACATACTGCCCCCAATCATTTTAATTTATTAGCTTTGCCGTTTTGGCACTTGAACTCGAATCCCATGCAAACCGCGATCCAGCATAACCTGACAAGCTAATCGACTGGTTACAGAAGGTTGCCATGCATAAGCTAGCATTTCGGTTTCGTCCGGGTGCTGTGCACCTAACAACGATTGCCAAGGTGCTTCGATGTAACAATGGCAGGTACAACAGGTACAACCGCCACCACACTGAGCTTGTATACCCGCAACACCATTATCTAAGGCAACATCCATGAGGGTGTCGCCTGGCTGGCTGGCATAACTACACGCACTCCCATCCGGTTGTACAAAAGTAACCTCTACCTGCCAACTTTCTGAAGGTTTATCCACTATAGATGTTTCATCGACTGTTCTAAGTTTACAACATGCCCATTAAACCACCGCACTGGTGTCGCGACCAATTGAAATAGACCCGCTCGCCCGGTCTGCTATCATTGGCGGCTGCCTCAAACTTTAAAGAGAACAATTTGATTATCGGTTTAATCGGCGGCATCGCCTCAGGAAAGTCCAGTGCTGCGAAAGCACTCGAGTCCTGGGGGGCTCATGTGATAGATGCAGACAAGCTCGGTCATAGTGCTTACCTAAAGGGCAGTCCCGCATTCCATGCCGTTGTAGATACGTTTGGTGCCGACACTGTAGGCGAGGATGGCGAAATAGATCGCCGCAGCCTTGGTGCTAAGGTGTTTGGCAATCCAGATAAACTCAAGGCTCTAACTGATATTGTGTGGCCCGCCATACGCGCTCTGGCCGCAGCAGAAATCAAATCCTTACAGACACAGTATGCCAATGCCGTCATCGTCCTTGAAGCCGCTGTACTCATTGAAGCAGGCTGGCAAGATCTGGTAGATGAAATATGGGTCGTTAGTGTAGATCGTGATACCGCCATTGCCCGAGCCTGCGCGCGGGATAATGTCGAACCATCAGCTGTACAGGCCCGCATAGATGCGCAATTAAGCAATGAAGAGCGTCTGCGCCACGCCCAGCAAGTCATTGACAACACGGGCTCTCAGGAGCAACTACTTGTACAGTTAAAAAGCCTATGGGCACAAATTGGAGCGACCAACACATGATTCTTGACCTACATGCGCACTCAATAAAATCAGATGATGGGCGCGCCAAGGTGCAGAATTACTGCCAGTGGATCAAGGCCAAAAATATACCAATCGACGGCTTTGTTCTTACTGAACACCGTCAATTTGACAATGAGTCAGATTATAGCGACCTGGCCACCAAGCATGGTATTACCATTCTCAAAGGTAGTGAAGTTGAAACAGAATACGGCCACGTATTAGTCTTTGGTGTCACTCAAGCTCTTCAAGCTGCCTTTGACTTCACCAATATTCATTTGGCATTAGCAGATGTACTTGCCGCCTGTGAGCAACATGGTGCAGTAGCAGTACCGTGCCATCCTGGTCGTAAACGCGTTGGCATGGCTGCTCATCTTGAGGAACATGGCGTCCCGCAGGGCGTACGCATTGTCGAAGTATATAATGGCGGTTCCCGTGGTAGCGAAGACGATATCGCGCAATCGCTTGCTGACGAACAAAGTTACTGTGGCACTGGCGGCAGTGATGCGCATATTGTCAGTCACATTGGTCGCTGTGCGACTAGATTCCCTAACCCTATACACACCGAGCTCGAGCTAGTCGCTGCGTTAAAGGCAGAGCAGTTCGAAGCCATTAAAATTGAAGCTAAAGTCTAATGCCTGATGTAAATGAAGCTCTGGATGTTGAAGCGTTGCGTGAAGAATTTTTGCACGTCGTCTTTGACGAATATACGTTAACACTTGATGCCCAACGACTCGCCGACTACGCTCTTAGCTGTGGTGAAAGTGCCGCAAAATTCACCGACCCAAATGATGCAGATTTTCAAGCACCACCTACAATCGCGTCGAGCTTTCAACCCAAGCGGCGTTACCCCGAAGGCTTCCCAACCTTTCGTGGCTTAGGCATGGATGCAGGTAAGGCGGTCCATCCAGACAAGCCCATGCGGGCTGACACGCCGATAACTGCGCGCACCCACATGCATGACATTTACACTAAAACGGGACGCTCCGGGCGCATGGTATTTTTTGTTATGCGCATGGAATTCACTGACACAGAAAACGTTTTACTAGGTAGTGCAGACACGAGTATCGTGATTAGAGAGAAGCCACAAACATGAGCATATCGAACCTCGCAGACGTTGAATTTGGTGTAGAGCTACCCTCCTTCACACCAGACACCAAGCTTGCCAACGTCAAACGCTTCGCCGTTGCTGCAGGTTGGGATTCACCAAGATTTACGGATCATGAGGCAGCCAAAAAAGAAGGCCTACCTGGCGCGTTAATCCCAGGCATTATGAGCCAAGGATTTCTCAGCGCGATGATCCACCACTGGGCGCCTGCTGCTGAAATTCGCAAAGTAGATACGGTCTTTCGGGCACCCTGTATCGTCGATCAGACTTACCATATTAACGGCGTGGTGACCGACATTGATGAAGATCTCGGCGAAGTAGAGATTGATTTAACCGTGACCAACGAGGCTGAGGAAACACGCGTTTTCGGTACCGCAGTGGTGCGCTTGCCATTGTCGCGCATGGACGAAAACGATTCTGGTGTCTAGGCAGTGAAATTTCCAAACGCCATTCAAACAGTTACTGTTACGTTCGCGTTTCTTTGTTATGGCTGTGGTGGGTCTAGCAGCTCCAGCGGTATGCCCACACCGACTGCACCACCAACGCCTACTGCAGCTGATTGGAACCTTGTCATAAACTCTGCAAATGTGGGCTCAATGCTGCGCCCTTCTCTGGTTGGCTATTACGACCTATCTGGCGTGCTATTTGATTACGAAAATGTCCCAGGCCTCGTCAGTGCAATGAACAGTGTGGGATTCGTAGGACCTGCGGCGAATGCTGCAGACTGGCGAGTCGGTCTTGGTCGTTGGGAAATAGCCACGCAGGTTTTTGACACGCTGACGGACAGTACAGTTTGCACCAATTTTTCGTCTGAAAATCAGTCTACATTTGTTACCGATCTAGAACTAATAGAGAGTCGTGACTGGTTTACCTTCACCGATGGATTACCCGTGAGCATCACTGACATTAGCAACAGTCGCTATGCATTAAATTATGTGCGCTCAGTAATTGATTCCACACAAGCCTTCGGTGCAACACCCTTTGTGTCAATAGATCACATGCCCAGAGCGCTTTCTGCCAATCAAACACCCAATCGCATTGTCTGCGATGCGTCGTTTAACAATGGTGTTTCTAACAATGAACCGGCAGACCCAGGAGTTTTCGCAGCAGCTGCAACAGGTCTGGTGCAGCGTATCGTTGAGGGAACAGGTACCACCATGGGCAACGACCGTCCACGAAATGTTGTGTATTGGGAGATTTGGAACGAGCCTGAATTGGCCACATTCTGGGAGCCAACGCTAGCGGCAGATCCAGATTCTTTTTTTGATATGGCTATTGCGACTTTATTTCAGCTTGATGCTTACCGAAATACCACTGCCAATAGTAACGGGCAATCCATAAAAATTGGCCTGGGTAGTTTCGTGAGCGAAGCGACCGCAATCGCTACACTGCAAAGTTTCGACCCCGTAGACATTCCACTGGACTTTATTTCATTCCATAGCTATGACGATGACCCATTGGTCATAGTTGATGCCATCGTACAAACGACAATGGCCATAGAGAACTCAACGAACTACCAAGATATCGAACTGGTACTTGCAGAGTGGGGTCCCGATTTGGCAACTCGTGCTGGCGACCAAGAATATGCGAGCAGCATGAGCCCTGCATTACATGCAGCCACAGTAATCGCCCTTGGTGCATCTGCTGGGCTTGATCGATCGCACAATGCGATTTTTTACGACTTCTTTGCAGCCATAGCACTTGGCTTAATCGACAACGCTGGAACACCACGCCCACTTTATCGTGCCTATGAATTAGTGGCAAAACTCACCACAAATAGCACCCAACAGTTAGTTATAGATGAACTCGGCGACGGCCGCTTGGAGGCAGGTATGGGCGCAGCCCTGGCTGCACAGGATACAAGCAACGGTGCAGTTCGCGTGCTACTGATTAACCGCAACAGCACTCCAAGAACGGCAAGAATAACGCTGAATGGCAGCGAAACCACGCCAACCCAACTATTTATATTCGACGCGAGCTCCGATCCAGCCAGTAATTTAACCACGATACCGCTACCAGAGGTTATATTTGAACTACCTGCCCGATCGATTGCGGTTGCAGAATTCTAATGTTTGTCTACCTAATAATACCTTTTCGCAATCCTACATAAACTGCACTAGATCGGTCATGCACGCCCAGCTTTCGATACAGGGTCTTGATGTAGTCTGGAACCGTATGTTTCGAAAGGCCTAGGTGTTCGGCTATTTCTTGGTATTTGAGGCCTTCTGCGAGCCCCTGCAATGTTTCCACTTCTCGAATGGTCAATTCAATCGTCTGACCTACTTGATGACGAAGGCGTTGCAGAAAATATTTGGTGACACTTGGGCTGATCGGATTGCCATCAAACATCACGGCACACAACATATCTAACATGAGCGGATCATCTTTCACCACATAACCATCCACACCAGCATCAATGGCTTCTAGCACACTGGCCTCGTCACTAAACACCGTCATCATGACAGACTTTTTGGTGTGCTCTCGCTGATTTAGAGCACGGATTAGGTCTATACCAGAACCATCGGGTAAACCCTTGTCTGCCACCAAAATATCGTAATCGTCGCGCAAATATCGCATGGCGTCTTTAAACCCTGACGCCACCACATACAACGACAGCTGTTCGTGTGCATTGATCTGTCGACATAAAACTTCCGCCAACCTTGTATCATCTTCGACAAGTAAAATCGAAAATGTCTGCTGCGAAATTTTCTGCGCTGAATCGCCCGGCATTTAAGTCGCCCCAATCGTTAACCGCACACTAAAACCCTGTTTGCTAGCCTCAAATTTTACAGTGCCACCCAGCTGAGCCGCTCGAAACTGCATGCTTTTTAGGCCGTGACTAGAACAACCAGCCTCGCCCCCATGCGCATTGACACCATTATCCTCGATGCACATTCTGTATCCTGCAACTCCTTGGGTACTAACTACATTGACATGGCTCGCATTGCTATGACGAAATACATTGGTCGCAGCCTCTTGAATAATTCTGAATAAATGCAAAAAGTCGTCTTTTTCAAACAATGGGTTTGTCGGCGGCTTCACATCCCAGTCTAATTTCATTCGGGCAAATTCTGCCTGCTTTTGGAGACGGTTTTTCAAGCTCTCAAACATTTCAATATACTGCCCTGGTTCAAAATCCAGAGAGTGCACCACCAAATGTAAATCGTTTAATGAGTCTTCAACTGCTTCGAGCATTTCAGCTTGATCAACATCCTGCGCACGCGCCTGCACCACTAAGCCTGTAAGGCGACTACCGATGCCATCATGCACATCACGAAGAATCCGCTGACGTTCATCTTGTAGATCTTTAACACGCTGAGCGTCCTGCAGCTCTGCATAATTTTTAGCCAACTCAGCTTCACGCATAACAAGCGCGCTGTTCAATCGATGATTAAACAGTTTGGTATTCTCCAGCAAACGAAGATTACGCGTTAGCAAAACAATTATGAAGGATAGCATTAAGAATGGCTGAGCAAACTGTAGATTCCCTTCAGTTTTTTGCAGTAATAATTCATACCCTGCGTCCATCACCATGGCAGTTAAACCGAGCAACAACACAGCCATCTCCCAAGGCCTATCAGCAACGTTTCTATACACATGATGTAAGAGCATCACAGCACCGCCAACCCCCGCGGCAATATTAAGTAGCATGGCAAAATTATCTGCAACCTCAGAACCTTGATGGCGATCAGCTAGAATAAGCAGAGTCGTGAAGAAAATGCCAAGCAGCGCACTACCGTTGAGCACAATGGTCAAATGTCGCCAGCCGTTACGACACCATGATCTCACGAAGTTGAACCAGGCCACCGCAATCAGAGCTGTGAGCCCAAAATAATAGGCGGTCAACCATTCTGCTGACAGTGGCGGTTCCCACCAACGATAATATGCCAGCCGCAAGGTAAGCGCCCAAGCAAGAATAGCGAACCAGACCAAAAAGCGCTTATCCGTGGCATAGGGGACCAGTAAGGTGATGATCAGCGCCAACAGCGCAAACAGTATCAGAGTGGCGATGCGAAAATCGTTGAGCATGAACGTGCGTTTTGCACTCATATCCAGCATAGCTTGGTAGTCCCCGTAAAACTGTGGGAATAGGTCTGTGTAACCACCACCATTGCGGGCAGTAATGGCAATGACCTCATTATTGCCTTGCCGCAACATCGCCTTTGACACGCGCTGCACGCCACGTGTCCAACGGGCGTGATAGGTGCTATGCGGCGCAAGCTTGCCTTCATCGATAACTGGATAACCGTTTACCCAAACATGGTAGTTGTCAGCGCCAAAGCTCGCGATCAAGCCAAGGTCTGCGCTGGGTAGCTCCCCCAATGGAAAGGTGTAGCGAAACGCATAGTGGGTCTGCTCGCAGCAGCCATACCAAAATATTTCCTCTTGCTGCCAGACCCCATCATCCAATTCGCGAACTGCCGCTAGATTTGCCTCCTCAAGGGCTGCGACATCAACATGATCAATGGTAGGCAAGCCGGACAAGGCGGGCCGTTGGCTATGGGGTGATAAAAGCGCCCAATAACAAAGTTGTACGACAACAATGCATAACAAAAGTTTGACGATTGGTTTCAAAAGAGTTCTCCTCACCGACCCCCATATTGCCCCATGAGTTTCTTCCTGTAATCCCATGATTATGGGGGTTTTCGATGGGTGCCCTTCACACTTTGTCGCACGCCCCATGACTATGGGATTCCAAGCGCACACCCCAGCCCGTTAAATGCTGCTCGAACCGACCCAACAAGGAGTGTTTTCATGCGTTTGCTAATTATCGGACTATTTTCACTGACTATTTTTTCTGGCTGCTCAGATGACAGCAGTCGCGTTGCTATGCCTGAAATTAATGCCTTATCGCTCACAGCCGGCGTTACTACAAGAGTTTATCCTAGCCAATCTTATAGTGCCGTGCGGACATCTGGTGAAAGCACTTGGACTATCTTCGCCGGTAGCTTACCGCGTGGCATGTCTCTATCGAGTGCGGGAGTACTGTCTGGCACACCGACGGAAGCTGGAGATTTTCAGTTCACCATCTCGGTAACTGACGCGAGAGGATTGAGCAGCTCTTTAGTCCAACAGTTGCGTATTATCGACCCTGAATTTGGCATTATTACTAGCAATATAGATCGCGACGGAGACGGTAACAATGAAGCCGTATCAACACTCACCTTTCTTAATGCAAGCAATCAAATTGTTGAGAGTCGTACAGAAGATTTTAGTACAAATGAAGTGTACGTTTATTCATATATTTACGACAATGCAGGCAATAGAATTCGAGAAGAATATTCTTTTCAGAACGAGTTGCTATACCTTACTCACTATATGCATGACGCAAATGGCAATGAGACTCGTATAGAAAGGGATGCCGGCGCTGACGGCACCATCAACCAGATAGTTGAGCGAACATACGATGCCAACGGTTTTGTTGTGCTACAACGAGTAGATTACGAAGGTGATGCCATATTCGACCTTGAACAAACTTGGATTTACAGCCCAGCAGCCCCAGGGCATTGGACTAGCCGCTCGAATGACATTAATGCCGATGGCATTATCAATTTTTACGAAGAATGGCAATTTGACCCCGTCTACTCACGCCGCGAGTTACACATAGACCAAGACACCGACGGAGATACCATTTGGGATGCCGAAATGTTTATTAGCTGGACCGATAATGCTGACGGATCAGTCACAAGGCTGCTGCAACGAGATCTCGACAGAGATAGCATAATAGACCGTACCGATCGGCGCGTCATTTTGAATGGTGGCGACATGCTACCATTCGAACGCGTACGCTATTCAACGTTGTATGAAAGAGATACCGATGCTGATGGTCAACCAGATTATATCGAGACCAACACTTTCGACTCTTCACAACGATTAACCTCTTACGCACAAGACACCGACGGCGACGGCTTGGTTGAATTCCAAACCAACCTAACTTACGAAGTTGGCGGAAATTTGATTCATTTTGAAAATTCGAATGGATACTTAATCGACGTCACCTACACGGACTGGGTACTTGGAACTTACGATCTTCTAGACTCAAGCGAACGCGGCTGGTAGATCGTGCTGTCGCCTTAATTAGCTGAAGCTGGTTTGGCAATAACACCAAACCAGCTCCTCAACCTAACTCGTTAAAATTACTTCTACGTTTCGCTCTTTGCGTTCTCTTGCATCCATGTCCTGCCAAAATCTGTTCGCCAGCTCAAACATCTCGTCGGAAACTTCCATCTTATAGGTGTTACCTTTCTGTGTATTTCGCTCTCGGACGCGTTGCCGCCTAACTTCCACTGGCGCATCAAGCAGATACATTCGTAGCTTATAACGGGTTCCGTCTACCCGATGATAAAGGGCCTCCCGATCAGATATCTGTACCAAGCCGAGTTCCAAGACAGGGTCGATACCTTTGTCCATCAACTCACAAGCTACCGCCCAAATTTGTTCGATACAACGCGCTTTTCGATCTCTGTACCATTCAACAAATTTTTCCTGCGGTCTATCTTGAGAAAACAGCATCGCCATCCACTCGTCAAGATTGAGATGTGGAGCGCCAAGGGAGAGCGATAGCTTCGCCGCATAAGTCGACTTGCCTACCCCAACGGGACCCTCAATAAGGTGAATGGTTGCGATAACGTTCTCCGATAATACAAAATTGACTAATCTAATTGCGCTTAACATAGTAGTTTTGCATATCGTTCGGCAGTCTGATATTTTGGTATTTCTTATGTCGCGATTCGAC
>Ga0256847_1001504_pt1 | contig 11724 bp, 13 predicted proteins | sample TeddybearmetaG_FD_189099 | JGI IMG/M metagenome (GOLD analysis project Ga0256847, IMG submission 189099) | Hydrothermal vent microbial communities from East Pacific Rise, Pacific Ocean - Teddybear | ecosystem: Environmental > Aquatic > Marine > Hydrothermal vents | place: Pacific Ocean: East... | reverse complement strand
AAAGTATGTTCAAAATTAATAAACAAGTTTTATATCAATTTCTATTTATCTCTTTTTTACTTTATGGTCCAGTAATAGTATTATCAGGGATAAGAATAGATTTTAGAATTAGTGTCATATTAATCATATTTTTTATCTTCTATATCTATTTACTAAAAAAAGGTACTCTGCTTATTAAACCCAAAAAGCTTATTGTTTCAATTTATATAATTTTGGGATTAATCTTTATTTACATGCTTTTTATAGTGATACATTTAAATGATACGTATATGCTTAATCTGTCTATCAGATTAATAATCTTTTTTACATTAACACTGCTTATTCTTAAATATTTTCAAGAGAATAAAATATTCTTTAAATATTTTTTTGATTTTTTATTTTATGCTACTGCTTTAAATTCATTAAGTATATTATTAATGGCATACTTTGAACCATTAAGAGATTTTATACAAAGTTATCAGTTGCAAATATTATTATTACAAGTATCTGGGGATATACGGATGATGGCTTTAAATGGTTTAGCTGGCTCTACGCTGTCATTATACACGTTTTTTGGATTTGTTGCTTATTTTTATACATATTCAAAACCAAACTTAGTAAAAAACATTTCATTACTTATTATTTTAATATCATTTTTATATTCAGGAAGAACAGGGCTTATATTTGTGATATTATATGTGTTTATTAAAGTATTTATGTGGTTAAACAAGAAAATAAATATTATATCATCTGTAATAGTATATATTATATTTTTGTTAATTTTTCTATTATTGGGAGACTTATTTGTCAGTAACCTAGATTTTTTTCCAAAAGAAGTAATTAATACTTTTAGATTTTTGAGCAGTATGTATACAACAGAGACAGGATTACCTATTACAATGGAAGAATTATTATTGAATAATCTTTTTTTACCAAGTGAAAATATTTTATTTGGAAGTATAGGTTATTATGAACATAATAATGGAGAACTACATTCAGATATTGGCTATATTAAAATGCTATTTAGTATAGGTATTGTAGGACAATTTCTATTTTCTATTTTATATTTATTTATCTTTGTATGTGCATATAATTATAGAAAATATGAAAAAACGTTTAACTATAGTATTCTACTGGTTATATTTATTTTTTTGTTTCATCTGAAAGGATTATCATTAGGTGGTACATTGTCAACCTTTATATTATTTTTATCTTTTTTTGTTTCTTATTATAGGATGAGATATATAAACATTCATACTTTAGTACCAAATAACCAAATTTAATGTGAGTTAAAATGTTACAATTTATAACTAACCACCAAATATTGAAAATTAAATATTCACGCCACGATAATTTTGTAGCTACTATGCACTTTGAAGATGCTTCTGTGGCAACGCTGACCTATACTGCCTTGGGAAGTAATAAATACCCTAAAGAGCAAATGGAAATTTATGTCGATGGCAAAGTATTGGTGATGAATGATTACAAAAGCTTGAATATTATCGGAACAGCTAGTAAAGGCATTGCAAAACGATGGACAAAGGACAAAAACAAGAATTAGAACGGTTTGCTGAGGCGATTAAACAGGATGGAGAATGGGCTATTCCGTTGTTATGGCAGCAGGTACAGGCTATGGGGATTGCTTTTGACATAGAAAAAACCGTTATCAAAGGTAATTATTAATAGTGGCAAATAAAAATTTTATATCAGTAGTGATTCCTGTTTATAAGTGTTCAGGTAATTTGATTGAGTTATCAAATAGGCTACTTAAAATAGTAAGTGAATTAACAAAAACATTTGAAATTATTTATGTGGTTGATGGAAGTCCAGATGAATCGTGGTCTGTCATTACGTCATTAGCAAGTTCAAATGAGCAAATAAAAGCGTTAAAATTATCAAGAAATTTTGGTCAACATTATGCTGTTACCGCTGGGTTAGATTATACCAAAGGAGACTGGATAGTCATAATGGACTGTGATTTACAGGATCAACCGGAAGAAATTCCTAAACTCTACAATAAGATATTGGAAGGTTATGATGTAGTACTTGCAAGGAGAGGAAAAAGAGAAGATACTTTTTTTAAAAAACTATCAAACTATTTATTTTATAAAGTATTTAATTTTCTTTCTGGTATGAAATATGACCCCCAAGTAGGTGCTTTTAGAATTATTTCAAAGAAAGTAGTTAATAATTTTCGGTTAATGAAAGAGCAAACTCGATTTTTTAATGGTTTAATGGAATGGATGGGGTTTTCTACTGCTTATGTTGATGTAACACATGGAGAACGCTTTAGCGGTGAGACTAGTTATACATTTTTTAAGTTATTAAGATTTTCTATTGATATTATTATTGCTCATTCTGATAAGCCACTTAGAATATCTATTTTTATTGGTTTCTTTATGTCTTTTCTATCTATGATTTATGGGCTGTATATATTATCTGTTTCGTTGACAGATGGTATTGCTGTAAGTGGTTGGTCAAGTCTTATGATTTCAATGTACTTTTTAGCAGGTGTTATTATGATGAATTTAGGGATTCTTGGTGTCTACTTGGGAAAAGTTTTTTCACAAACAAAAGGAAGACCTCTGTATTTTGTGGATAAAGTTATTGGTTTTAGTGAATAATCGAATAGTATATTTAATATGAAATATAAAGAACCCAATTTTATTATTGCTGGGGGAGTTGCAACTGGTACCAGTTTTCTTTCTCATTCCATCAAAGATCATCCAGAGATTTATTTGCCAAAAATCATGCGACCAGAGTGTGGTTTTTTTTATAAATCATGGGAACATGAGAAAGGTAAAGATTATTATCTTTCTCGTTGGTTTGCTGATGCTAAAGATGAAATTGCTATTGGTGAAAGATCATCATTGTATTTGCACGGTGATTTTAATCATGTGGCTCAACGTATTCACGCAATGTTCCCTAATATAAAACTTATTTTTTGCTTGAGAAATCCTACTGAACGTGCTTACGCAAATTATCGTTTTACTGTTATGAGCGGTTTTGAAAATTTATCTTTTCGCAAAGCTCTTGAGCAAGAGGAAAATAGAACTCATCGTGCTAAAGGCTGGAGAGCAGAAATTCGTCCCCATGTTAATTTAGTCAGAGGGCGATATTATGATCAGTTAATGCCTTTTTTCGAGTTGTTTCCACGAAAGAATATTCTTTGTATAAAATCAGAGGTATTAGGCAAAGAAACAGAAAGTGTTTTAGAAGAGGTATTTAATTTCTTAGGTGTGGATAATTCGTTTAAGCCAAAGCCGCAAAAAAATTTTACAGCTAGAAATGTAAAAATACCTTTGTTGCAGGTTATGTTTAGAAAGTTATTAGGGAATCAATTTGATGAAATATCTGAAGCATTTAGAATAAATAAAGCTAATACGATTTTATCTAAGATAATGATGATGAATTTAACTGCCAATAAGCAACCTATGGATATAAATGATCGCCAGTTTTTAAATGATTACTATTCATCACAAAACAAAAAATTAGCAGAACTTTTAAATTGGGATGTTTCAGATTGGAAATAATTAATGTTTCACAAATAGGGACTGTTTACTGGTTAACAGGTCTCTCTGGTGCAGGAAAAACCACAATAGGCACATTACTGTATAAGCACTTAAAAAAAAGTAAAACTAATGTAGTTTATCTTGATGGTGATGCTTTGCGTGAAGTATTTGGTGGGCAACATGGTCATTCACTCGAAGAACGCAAACAATTAGCGATGCAATATTCTCGTTTATGTAGAATGTTATCAAATCAGGGAATGTATGTAATTTGTGCCACTATTTCAATGTTTCATGAAGTACGCAATTGGAATCGTGAACATATTGAAAACTATATAGAGGTTTATATTAAAGTCCCAATGGAAGAACTTATTAGAAGAGATCAAAAACAACTGTACAGTCGAGCTTTGAAAGGTGAAATCAATCATGTTATGGGAATCAATGCGGAAATTGAAGAGCCAGAAAAGCCTGATATTGTGTTGGTAAATGATGGTAATTATTCTCCACAAGAAATTGTTAATGAATTAATCAAGAAATTAAGGATAAATAAATGAAAACAGAATGGGATTATACCACTTTAGCTGATGCTTATTTAAAGCGTCCTGATTATGCTAAAGCCGCTATCAATGCAATGCTTTCCATAGCTAGTATTAAGCAAGATGATAAGTGTTGTGATGTTGGTGCTGGTGTTGGTCATCTTACACTTGAATTAGCAGAACATGAAGTCAATGTGACAGCTATTGAACCAAACAATGCCATGAGAGCAAATGGTCGTAAACGTACAGAAAATATAAAAAATGTTTTTTGGTATGAAGGTACGGGTGAAAAAACTGGTCAGGCAGATAATAGTTTTGATATGGTGACATTTGGTAGTTCGTTTAATGTTTGTGATCGTCAAGCTGCATTAAAAGAAACTGCTCGTATTCTAAAACCAAAGGGTTGGTTTGCTTGTATGTGGAATCATCGTCAATTAGATGACCCAATACAGTCACAAATAGAAAAAATTATTAAAGAAAAAGTACCGTCTTATGGATATGGCACTCGGAGAGAAAGCCAAACAGCAGTGATTAATGCTAGTCAATTATTTGGAGAAGTAGTACATCTTGACGCACAGGTTATGCACAAACAGACAATTGATGAGTGTATTGAGGCATGGCGTTCACATGCAACTTTACAACGACAAGCTGGGAAGCAATTTGATGATGTAATCAACTCAATAAATAATCTGTTTAAGTCTTTGAATAGAAAAGAATTATTGGGGGGGGGTATAAATGGATACCTCGAAATCCCCTATACAACCAATATCTGGCTCGCACAACTCCGGTGAGGTAGCAAGTTATAAGGCAGGCAATTTTTCTGGTCTGGCAAAAGATTATTCACAAAGTCGTCCAGATTATTGCCCATCTATATTAAATGCACTGCTAGGCTTATTTGACAAGCCAAGTACAGAAATTGATTTTGTAGATGTGGGTGCTGGCACAGGTATCTGGTCACGCATGGTTTATGATAAAGGTATGCGAACAGTAACAGCCATAGAACCTAATGATGACATGAGAACACATGGAATTGCAGACAGTCATAATACTTCCATTCGTTGGTTGAATGGGAATGCTGAAAAAACTGAGCTTGCTGATGCTTCCTGCGATTGGTTGACAATGGCATCTTCTTTTCATTGGACTGATTTTGATGCATCAACGCATGAGTTTCATCGAGTTTTACGTCCTAACGGTCGATTTACTGCATTATGGAATCCGCGATTAATTGAGGTTAATCCGATCTTAATGGAAATAGAAGAACATTTGAACACATTACGCCCAAACATTAAAAGGGTTTCTTCTGGACGTTCTGGTATTACAAAAGAATTAACAGAAAAATTATGGAATTCACCCTACTTTGACGATGTTATATATTTGGAAGGTCGTCATACAATAAAAATGTCAACTAGCCGTTATATAGGAGCTTGGCGTTCAGTAAATGATTTGCGTGTTCAGCTTGGTCCGGAAAAATTTGATGCCTTTCTTAATTTTGTTGAACAACGCATTAATGGATTAAAAGTCATTGAAGCTACGTATTTAACTCGTGCATGGTCTGCTCGTCGTAAAAATTAATTAAATAATTATTTGAAATATGCAACCTATACAATTTACTACGAAAGCTAATACACTTAACTGTTTGGAAAATAGACTTTCTTACGCTAAAGTGTTGCCACAATACTGTTTCACAGTATCACAATGGTTAGATAATAATGAATCAATTGAATCATTTGAAAATCTTCCAAGCTGGTTATATAAAAACGTTATTGTTCGTAGTAGCGGTTTAGCAGAGGATTCTAGTCAAGAATCCTTAGCTGGACATTTTACTTCAATTGCTCATGTGCAAGGGATAAAAGCATTAAACCAAGCTACAAATAAGGTTGTTGAATCACTAAGAGGTAATACTGAAAATCAAATATTTATCCAACCCATGTTGGAAAATGTTCGTATCAGTGGTGTAGCCTTTACTCGTGATCCCAATAACTTTGGTCATTACTATGTCATTAACTATGATGATCAAAGCGGTAAAACCAACACTGTCACCGATGGTTCAACCAATGCTTTAACAACTTTCTACAGTGCCAAGTTCTTTAAACCAAAACTAGAGGCTTGGATGAATCAACTGTTAAAATTATTGGAAGAACTGGAAACACTTTTTCAACTAGATGCTTTAGATGTAGAATTTGCATTAAGCAATGATAAATTAATACTATTACAAGTTCGACCGCTGATATTAAAACCACAAAAAGTACAAGAGCATCACATACATGTACAAACATTAGAACAAATTCAAAAACGATTTAACTGTTTATCGCAACCTCACCCTTATTTATTTGGTAAGCGTTCAGTGTTTGGAATCATGCCTGATTGGAATCCAGCAGAAATTATTGGAATACGTCCACGTCCCTTAGCCTTATCTTTATATAAAGAATTAATAACAGATAATATTTGGGCATATCAGCGCAATAATTATGGTTATCGGAATTTACGTAGTTTTCCTTTATTAATTAGTTTTTCTGGGATGCCTTATATTGATGTACGTGTTAGCTTTAATTCGTTTATTCCTAAGAATATTAACGAATCTTTAGCAGAACGCTTGGTTAATCATTATATTGATAGTTTAGTCAAAAATCCAACCTATCATGATAAAGTTGAATTTGAGATTATTTATTCTTGTTATACTTTGGATTTACCAGAACGATTAAATAAATTGTTAGAATTTGGCTTTAGCCCAGATGATTGTACAGCACTGGCTGATAGTTTGAGAAATTTAACCAATAATATTATTCATGGTGAAAAGGGCTTATGGAAACAGGATATTGACAAATTATCAATACTTCAACAGCGTCAACAAACCATATTATCCAGCGAATTAGAACCCATCGATAAAATTTATTGGTTAATCGAAGATTGTAAACGTTATGGGACTTTACCTTTTGCTGGATTAGCTCGTGCTGGATTCATTGCTGTTCAACTTCTAAAATCACTTGTAGTTGTTGGTGTTCTATCTGAAACTGACTACGAAAGTTTTCTAAATTCATTAAATACAATTAGTTCCAGCCTATCAATAGATTTATCACAATTAAATAAAGAAGTTTTTTTGCAAAAATATGGTCATTTGAGACCGGGCACTTATGATATTCTTTCACCACGTTATGATGAAACACCAGAGCAGTATTTTTCATGGACACAGAAATCTCAGAAAAATCATAAAGCAGATACTAGTGAATTCCGTCTTAATTTAGAAACACTGAATAAATTAGAAGCATTACTGATAGAACATTGTTTAGATCATGATGTTCTAAGTCTATTTAATTTTATTAAAAGTGCTATTGAAGGGCGTGAATATGCAAAATTCATCTTTAGCAAAAGTTTAAGTGAAATACTTAATTTGCTGCAAAATAGTAGCATAGATTGTGGTTTTTCAGTTGATGATTTATCTTATGTAAATATCCAGTCTATTAAAGATATTTATTCATCTAGCAATGATGTAAAGCAAAGTTTACAACAATCAATTATTGAAGGGAAAAAGGCATATTCGGTAACACAAAGCTTAAATCTTCCTCCTCTAATTACTCAAGAACAAGATATTATTGCTTTTAAATTAGCACAAAACGAACCTAATTTTATTACTTTAAAATCAATAACTGCCCAAATTGTGAGTAAAGATGATGCTAGTGAGCAATTGAATGGAAATATTATAATGATTCCAAGTGCCGATCCCGGTTATGACTGGATTTTTTCACATCATATTGGTGGATTTATTACAATGTATGGTGGAACGAATTCCCATATGGCAATTCGTGCTGGAGAGTTAGGTATTCCAGCAGTAATTGGTGCTGGAGAATCATTTTATCAACAATGGATTAAAGCTAAACTACTAGAAATAGATTGTGCTAATCGTCAAGTAAAAATTTTACAATGAAACGAATTGTTGTCACCCAACGAGTAGATATAATAAAAGAATATGGTGAGCGTCGCGATGCAATTGATCAGCGTTGGATAGATTTATTGTTAGAATGTAATTTATTTCCGATTTTTATACCAAATAATATAGAATTTGTTAAAAGTTTTATCTTAACAGAAAAATTTGATGGTTTATTATTAACAGGCGGTAATGATTTAGTAAAATATGGAGGAAATTCTCCAGAACGTGATGAAGTAGAGCGAACTTTACTAGAGCATTTTATTAAATACAAATTACCGATATTAGGGATTTGTCGTGGAATGCAATTGATTCAAGATTATTTTGGAATTAAACTAAAACCAATTAGTGGGCATGTAGCAACGCGACATAAGCTAATGGTGAATCCATTTAGTCAATATTCAGAAGAATTGAAAGCATTGGGTAGCGTAAATACATTTCATCATTTCGCTACAAAGTCGACTGTTAAAGAACTTATTGTTGGAGCTAGGACATCGAAAAATATAATAATGCAAATTGAACACAAGAACTTACCAATTTATGGGCAGATGTGGCATAGCGAACGAGAATTCCCTTTTGTAGATGCTGAATTGAATTTATTTAGGAAAATATTTTGCTCAAACAAGTTATAAAAATTGCTAAGGCTGCTGGTAACATAATAATGCAATATTATGGTGAAACTACCTACAAAGAAAAAAGTGATCACTCGCCTGTAACTAAGGCTGATATTAAGGCTAGTGAATATATTGTTGAACAACTAGAATGCTCATTTGCTTTGCCAGTTATCAGTGAAGAGGTATTAATTCCTTATGAGAAAAGAAAAAATTGGGATAAATTTTGGTTAGTTGATCCACTTGATGGAACCAAAGATTTTCTCGAACAAAATGGAGAATTTACTGTAAATATTGCATTAATTGAACATGGACATCCAGTAATTGGAGTTGTTTTTGCTCCTGTATTAAATCAATGTTGGTGGGCACAGAAAGGAAATGGTGCATTTAAAGATAAAGTTAGGATGAAAAATAAGATAACAAGAAAAAACTGGATTGGTACGGATAGCCGTCATCATTCAAGTAACGAAACAGTGGAGTTTTTTAAACGTAATAATATACAAAACATTCAATGTTATGGGTCTTCGCTCAAAATGTGTAAAGTGGCAGAAGGTGAAGTGGATATCTACCCTCGACTAAATGGGACAAAAGAATGGGATACAGCAGCAGCAGAAATAATTTTACTAGAGTCAAAATGTCATATTCAAAGTTTTCCAGAAAGAAAGCCATTAAAATATAATAAGAAAAATCTAAAAAATCCATTTTTTGTTGCATGTCGCCAAGGAGTAAACTGGAAATGAAAGGAATAATACTTGCTGCTGGGCGAGGTAGAAGAATGGGAGATTTAACGAGTGAATTACCAAAATGCCGAACTAAATTGCATGGAAAATCATTGATTGATTGGCAGTTAGAAGCATTAAGAAATTCTGGTATTGATGATATAGCAATTGTGCGTGGTTATTTAGCTGATACATTTGATTATAATGTTCAATATTTTGAGAACAGCCGTTGGGCAGAAACCAATATGGTAATGTCATTAGCAGCATCAGAACGATGGTTACAAGCCGATACTTGTTTGGTGAGTTATTCCGATATTGTATATTCGAGTGATACCGTGACACGCTTAATGAGTGCTAAGGGAGATATTTGCATTACTTATGACAAAAATTGGAAAGAACTATGGGAGTTGCGTTTTGATGAACCTTTATCAGATGCTGAGACATTTAAATTAAATAATGATCAAGTTATTGAAATTGGTAATAAGACAGCTAGTTATAAAAATATTGAAGGTCAATATATGGGGTTGACTCGATTTACTCCAACGGGGTGGGAAAAAGTAACTCAACTTTTAAGTAAAATAAATAAAAAGCAACAAGATTGCTTAGATATGACGATGTTATTTCAAGAATTGATTGCTATTGATACTCAAATTTTTGCGGTTCCTATCAATGATAATTGGTATGAAGTAGATAGTGAATCTGATTTAATTAAATATAACAAATTAGATTGTTTATTTTAACATAAGTAATGGAAATTCTATGGGTTATATTTATGTGTTAGGAACAATATTTTTTACCGTCTATGGTCAACTCATCTTAAAATGGCGAATTGTTCAATATGATGCTTTACCAGAACTGCTTTTAGATAAAATAGCCTTTCTATTTAAGCTTGTTTTTGATCCTTTTATATTTTCAGGTTTTATTTCTGCTTTTGTTGCTTCGCTTTTTTGGATGGCAGCAATGACAAAATTTGAAGTAAGTTATGCCTATCCGATTATTTTATCAGGTTTATTATTATTAACATCTTTGTTAGGGGTTATTTTATTAGGTGAATCAATTCAAACCGGAAAAGTGATTGGTATCTTATTAATTTTATTAGGTGTCTTTATAATGTATTCAAATAGTACTAATATTTCATAAGATTCAAAATAAACAATATGATTATTCGTAAAGATTTTAAAAAAGATGCTAGTATTTATGTTTTTTCCCCTGAAATAACCAAGGATCATGAGGACTATAATGTTGCAGGTTTGGACATACTTTATGCCGCTGAAGAAAAGCATTTCTGGTTTATTGCTCGTAAGCAACGAATTATTAATGTATTCAAAAAATATGTACAAAAACATGAAACTGTACTTGAAATTGGTGCTGGCACTGGAAATGTTTCTCGTGCCTTGCAACAAGCAGGTTATGATGTTTCAGTGGGGGAAATGCACCTAAATGGACTTCGCTATGCCCAAAGTTACGGTATCAAAAATTGTTACCAATTTGACTTATTTGAACCCCCATTTTCAGAACATTTTGATGTTATTGGCATGTTTGATGTGCTTGAACATTTACAAGAGGATGTATTAGCCATGCAATGCGTACAATCTATGCTAAAACCAAATGGGCGCGTTGTACTCACAGTGCCAGCGCATCAATGGTTATGGAATCGAGATGATGCCATCGCTTCCCATAAGCGAAGGTATACCTTAAAACAATTGAAAATTATCATGGAAAAAGCTGGATTTGAAGTCGTACATGGACGCTATTTTTTTGTACCTATTCTACCCTTATTACTCTTACGACGCATATTAAATGCAGATAACAAAATACCGGTAACAAAAAAAGAGCGTCATCAAGAAATTAACATTAATTCATTAATTAATCGTATTTTACAAAAAATAAGCCTATTAGAAAATAAGTTTGCTTCTTGGATACCTAATTTAGCCGGTGGCAGTATTATTTTAGTGGCTAGAAAATTATGATTACATTTAATAAACCCTATTGTATCGGCACAGAAACAGAACTCATAGCCACCGCTTTTGCCAACAAATCCATATCAGGAGATGGACCCTTTGGCAAAAAAGCCCAAGTTCAACTTGAACAACAACTAGGTGTTAAAAAAGTCTTACTGACCACCTCTTGCACCCATGCCTTGGAAATGGCTGCTATTCTGTTAAACTTGCAACCGGGTGATGAAGTCATTGTGCCATCCTATACCTTTGTTTCCACCGCATTAGCCTTTGTAATGCACGGAGCAAAAATCGTATTTGCAGACATACGCCCCGATACCTTAAATATTGACGAAAGCAAACTAGAAGCCCTAATCACCGCGCATACTCGTGCCATTGTAGTAGTTCACTATGCGGGAGTTGGCTGTGAAATGGACAGCATTATGGAAACTGTAAAGCGGCATAATTTAATGCTAATCGAAGACAACGCCCACGGATTATATGGAAAATA
>Ga0256847_1001503_pt1 | contig 11725 bp, 9 predicted proteins | sample TeddybearmetaG_FD_189099 | JGI IMG/M metagenome (GOLD analysis project Ga0256847, IMG submission 189099) | Hydrothermal vent microbial communities from East Pacific Rise, Pacific Ocean - Teddybear | ecosystem: Environmental > Aquatic > Marine > Hydrothermal vents | place: Pacific Ocean: East... | reverse complement strand
GAAAATTAAGTCGACAGTTGTAGCAGTCCACTTTAGTTTGCCGCTAGCGCGATCACGTCCATCGTAAACACCAGCTTTTTTAGACTTGCTCCACTTAGTAGACATATCCAACAAGTTAACGAAAAAGTCATTGCTTAATGTGCCGGACTTATCGGTCAATACACCCAACTTTGAATCACCTGTGTTGGCGTCCAATACTCGCATGCCACCTATTAGTACGGTCATTTCCGGTACGGTAAGGTTGAGCAAGTTAGCACGATCTACCATTGCCTCTGCTGGAGCATAAAAACTGCTTTTGCTATAGTAATTTCGGAAAGCATCAGCTTTAGGTTCAAGCACATTAAACGACTTCACATTGGTTTGTTGTTGTGTAGCGTCGCTGCGACCAGGCATGAAAGGCACCTTTATTGAATACCCTGCTTTCTTGGCTGCTTGCTCTACGGCAGCAGAGCCTCCGAGCACAATAATATCTGCAAGAGATACTTCTTTGCCGCCTTTTAGCGATTTGTTGAAGTCACTTTGAACTTTTGCAAGAGTCTTCAACGTATTAGCAAGCGATTTAGGATTATTAACAGCCCAACTTTTTTGCGGTGACAAACGGAGACGCGCGCCATTTGCTCCACCTCGCATATCGGTTTCTCTATATGATGCAGCAGATGCCCAAGCGGTTTTCACCAACTCAGTTGATGAAATACCAGATTTTAGTATTTTCTTTTTTAATTTGGCAGTGTCTTTAGCATTTATTAATTGGTGATCAACTGCAGGGATCGGATCTTGCCAACCTAATACTTCACTTGGTACTTCACTCCCAACATAACGTGCTCGTGGCCCCATATCGCGGTGAGTCAGTTTGAACCAGGCTTTTCCGAAAGCAAGATCAAACGCTTTGGGGTTTTTCAAGAATCGTTCAGAAATTTTACGAAATTCTGGATCCATCTTCAACGCCAAATCAGTAGTAAACATAATAGGTGCATGCAGCTTTTTTGGATCATGAGCATCAGGTACTAGGGTTGATGCGGAGGAATCAGTTGGAATCCATTGAACAGCACCGGCAGGACTTTTTACTTGTTCCCACTCGAACCTGAGCAAATTGTCTAGAAAAAGAATAGACCAAGCGGTAGGTGTAGAAGTCCAAGCTCCTTCAAGACCGCTGGAAATAGTATCTTCCGCATTACCTTTGCCACAACCACTTGTCCAACCAAAACCTTGCTCTTCAACAGCGGCGGCAGCGGGTTCCTTGCCAGTGCAGTCTTTGGGCTTTTTAGCTCCATGAGCTTTACCTAATGTGTGACCACCGGCAATCAGAGCCACAATTTCCTCGTCATTCATTGCCATACGACCGAATGAAAGACGAATGTCTTGGGCTGCTGACAGTGGATCGTGGTTAGCACCAGGACCTTCGGGATTGACATAAATCAAGCCCATTTGTACGGCAGCCAAATCACCTTTTAACTTACCCTTTTTCGTACGGCGTTCATCTCCGAAAAACTTTTTCTCCGGCCCCCAGTAAACTGTATCGGGTTCCCAGTCATCTTGTCGGCCACCGGCAAAACCAAAGGTTTCAAATCCCATAGACTCAAGCGAGACATTACCGGCCAATATCATTAGATCAGCCCAAGATAATTTACGACCATATTTTTGCTTAACAGACCATAGTAATCGGCGCGCTTTATCTAAATTGACATTATCAGGCCAGCTGTTCAGTGGATCAAAGCGCTGTTGTCCGCCGCCTGCGCCGCCTCTGCCATCGCCGACACGATAAGTACCTGCACTGTGCCAAGCCATACGGATCATGAAAGGACCGTAGTGTCCGTAATCGGCAGGCCACCATGATTGCGATGTGGTCAGCGTTTGTTCGATATCTAGTTTTACCTCTTTTAGGTTCAGAGTTTTGAACTCAGCCGAGTAGTTAAATTCTGAGCCATAAGGATTTGACTTGGTGTCATGAGAGCGCAATGGACTGAGGTTAAGTTGTTCAGGCCACCAAAACTGGTTTGACTTCGCCTCGTCTGAGGCTAAAGCAGTTCCTGATTGAGCGAGCGTAGATAATGTTAGCGCCGCGGCGATTAGTCTAGATAGTGAATTTGTTTTCATTTGCAGATTTCTCCTTAGGATTAGGATTGAAAAACAACCGAGTCAAGCATAACCACAACCGGAAAATAAGTATAATTGGTAAATTCAATGACCTCTATTGGAAAATACTAATGTGAATCACGGCTAATTTGGAACAGACGGTCTTGCGGAATTTGTGTAAATAGCCACAATAACGAGCAATGGGTAGTCTAGGATTGTTAATTTATGAAACTTATTTCTTTATCTAAATAAATTTCAGTTTCTGAAATATCCGCTTTATAAGCGAGAACTTCAACGCCGTGTTCAATCGCTTTTTTTATCAACGCCGCATATTTTGGATCAATTTGAGCCGCAATGCTCATTTCATTAATACCACTATGCTGCACCATAAATAAAAGTACAGCCCGATGGCCTTGATCAACACACGCCATCAACTCGCGCAAATGTTTTTGTCCACGAGTGGTTACTGCATCTGGAAAATAACCTTTTCCATCGGACTCTTTCAAAGTGACACTTTTAACTTCAATATAGGTTAGGGCGTTATCATGGTGAGTAATAAGAATATCAATCTTACTATTTTCCTCTCCATATTTGACCTCGCGCTGAATAGTTTTGACCGATGCTATTTGTTTAATTTTGTTATTCTCAATTCCTTCAACCACTAACGCATTTGCAAGATGAGTGTTTATGCCAATTAATTCTCCACACTCATTCTGAGCAAGCGTCCATGTGTAAGCATATTTTCTTTTTGGGTTATCGCTTTTTTGCAGCCAGGCATTCCACCCTTCCGCCCAGCAGTTTTTCATGGAACCGGTATTAGGGCAGTGAACGGTGAGCAATTCACCATTGGGTAACTTCACATCTGCCAAAAAGCGTTTGTAGCGTTTTTGTAGTATTACTTGTTCAAGCGATGGATCGAATTTCATAGGGAATATTAGCTTACTCACTAGGTGATGAAAACTGTCCATTTATTGGCATAACGGCTATATCTTTGTGGCTAAAAAAGATACAATCCCGAAAATCAAGCTAGCTTAAGCTATAATAAGCTCTCGAGTAGACGTTTAGCGGCTATCTTATGGTTGAAAACCTTGGAAAGGTCCATTATACAGGCATTAATGAATGACAACATACACAACTTTCACCTCAGAATCAGTATCTGAAGGGCATCCCGACAAGATAGCCGATCAAATATCAGACGCTGTGCTAGACGCTATCTTAGAGCAAGATACTAGTGCCCGAGTGGCCGTTGAAACCATGGTTAAAACAGGTATGGCGATCATTGCAGGAGAGGTGACCACCTCCGCTTGGGTTGATTTAGAGGATATTGTCAGAAAAACTATCTGCGATATTGGATACACCAGCTCAGAAATGGGCTTTGATGGCAATACCTGTGCGGTAATGAATGCGATTGGTAAACAATCACCTGATATTAATCAAGGCGTCGATCGCGCAGAAAAAGAAGCACAAGGTGCTGGCGATCAGGGAATTATGTTTGGCTATGCGACCAATGAGACAGATGTACTGATGCCAGCCGCGATAACCTGGTCACACCAACTAGTGGCTAAACAAGCAGAAGTTAGAAAAAATAACACACTGCCTTGGTTACGCCCAGATGCAAAAAGCCAAGTTACAATCAATTACGAACAAGGTAAACCGGTGGCAATCGACGCTGTTGTATTATCGACTCAACATAGTCCAGAGATCAGTCTTAAGGATCTAAAAGATGGCGTAATGGAGCACATTATTGAACCAGTATTGCCTGCGAATTTGATTACTCCAGAAACTAAATTCCACGTTAACCCAACGGGTATTTTTGTAATTGGCGGACCAGTAGGTGATTGCGGACTAACCGGACGAAAAATTATTGTCGACACATATGGTGGTGCGGCTCATCATGGTGGCGGCGCTTTTTCCGGTAAGGATCCATCTAAAGTGGATCGTTCCGCCGCGTATGCGGGGCGGTACGTAGCCAAAAATATTGTAGCTGCTGGGCTAGCAGATCGCTGCGAAATACAAATTTCTTATGCGATTGGTGTTGCCGAGCCGACTAGTATTAGTCTTGATACTTTTGGTACCGCAAAAATATCTGATGATAAATTAATCGAGCTAGTGAAAACTCATTTTGATCTAACGCCCTATGGCCTGATCAAAATGTTGAACTTGATCCGTCCTATTTATAAACAGACTGCTGCTTATGGTCATTTTGGTCGAGAGATTGATGATTTTACATGGGAAGCAACCGACAAGTCTGATGCTTTGCGAGCAGACGCTGGGATCTAACTAAACTTTTTTACATTTCAATTGAGGGGCGCTGCAGCGAGTTCTTAATCTAAAAGATGCTTGTCACGCTCAACTGAAATTCCAATTTTTGAAAGTGCGCTCATTCTATATGAATGGAGATGAACTATGTCTAATGAAAACCAAAACTTCGATTGTGATGGCGATTTCTTTGTAAGAGATCTATCGCTGGCAGCATGGGGTGATAAAGAAATATCAATTGCCGAAACAGAAATGCCTGGCTTAATGGCAATGCGCCAAGAATTTGGCGATTCCAAACCGTTAAAAGGTGCAAGAATTGCGGGCTCCTTGCACATGACCATTCAAACAGCCGTACTCATGGATACTTTGGTCGCCTTAGGTGCAGAAGTTCGATGGGTTTCTTGTAATATTTATTCCACTCAAGATCATGCAGCCGCTGCCATGGTTAAAAAAGGTATTCCGGTTTTTGCGTATAAAGGCGAGAGCTTAAAAGAATATTGGGCATTTACTCATCGAATTTTAGACTGGGGTAATGGCGAAACTTGTAACATGATTTTGGACGATGGTGGCGATGCGACAATGGCCGTTGTGCTAGGACTAAAAGCCGCCAAAGACATTAGTGTTCTAGATAATCCCGGAAGCGAAGAAGAAATAGAAATGTTCAATGCTATTAAGGTGCAACTAGCAAAAGATGCAAGTCTATACCAACGACTAAACGATTCTATTCAAGGTGTAACTGAAGAGACAACAACCGGCGTTAATCGTTTGTACCAAATGCAAAAAGAAGGAGGCCTGCCTTTTTCCGCGATTAATGTTAATGATTCCGTGACTAAGTCAAAGTTCGATAATCTTTATGGTTGTCGAGAATCATTATTAGACGGAATAAAGCGAGCAACCGATGTAATGATTGCTGGTAAAGTGGCTTTAATTTGCGGTTACGGAGACGTAGGAAAAGGTTGTGCTCAATCACTAAGAGGTCAGGGTGCAACGGTTATGATTACGGAAATCGATCCTATCTGTGCGTTACAAGCGGCAATGGAAGGTTATCGAGTAGTCACCACCGATGATGTTTGCCACGATGTAGATATTTTCGTGACCACCACCGGAAACTACGACATTATCACTGAAGCGCACATGCTAAAAATGAAAGACCAAGCGATTGTTTGTAATATCGGACATTTCGATAATGAAATCCAAATCGCAGCGATGCAGAAATACACTTGGGACAATATCAAACCACAAGTGGATCATATTGAGCTTCCCAACGGAAATAAAATCATCATGTTGGCAGAAGGGCGATTGGTTAACTTAGGTTGTGCAACCGGTCACCCTAGTTTTGTTATGTCTAACTCTTTTACCAACCAGACCTTGGCACAAATTGAGTTATGGCAAAACGGCGATAACTATAAAAACGAAGTTTATGTATTGCCCAAGTATCTTGATGAAAAAGTAGCTCGTTTACACCTGAGTAAAATTGGCGCTAAGTTGACTGTTTTATCTCAAGAGCAAGCTGATTACATCGGTGTGAAAGTTGATGGTCCTTATAAGCCGGATCATTATCGGTATTAGAAATAAGAGTTACGAGTCGCGAGTCGCGAGTGCCGAGTTTAGATCTCGTTTTCTCGTAACTCGTCACTCGCTACTGTAAAACTTATGCGCTCACATCGATTTTACACTGCAATAGATTTAACAATAGATGCATCTATCGAGCTACCACCAGAAGCTGCTCACCACTGCATTCAAGTTTTAAGATACAAAGTGGGTGACCCCCTGACACTGTTCAACGGCGATGGATTTGATTACTCAGCGACTATTTCTGAAATCAACAAGAAACAATGCACTGTAAAAATAGCACAGAAGAATGATCCTAAAAACGAATCCCCACTCAAAATTCATCTACTCCAAGGAATAGCACGCGGTGATAAAATGGATTTCATTATTCAAAAAGCTATTGAATTAGGCGTAACAGAAATCACACCTGTTTTTACCCAAAGAAGCAATGTAAAGCTAGATGAAAAAAAATTAGAAAAAAAACAACTCCATTGGAACAAAACAATCATTAGCGCCTGTGAACAATCAGGGCGAGCGGTTATTCCGAAACTCAATGCGGCGATCTCGTTAGACGAAATTAAAAAATCGGAATGCGTTTCAATTTATCTGGAGCCGCAAGCAACCAAATTTTTTTCCTCTTTAGAACTAGCAGATCAAATTAGCGTTGTTATTGGGCCAGAGGGAGGATTTTCTCATGATGATCTGAGCCAATTGAACAGGGTTGGTTTTAAGGGAGTTAAAATAGGGCCTAGAATATTGCGAACCGAAACTGCAGGACTATCAGCCATTTCAATATTACAAAGCCATTTTGGTGATTTGAAATAACGGCACAAGGTAGATGTGTTTCCGCAAATAGAAACCGTCCTATAAGCTTTCCCGATAAATCACCAGAAAACAACGGAGACGTGCGTCCTTTTTCGGGTACTCAGCTCGCCGACTAACACTAACCCATTGTTTTAAAATAATAATAAATCCAAAGTGGTTGATTGGATTGTAATCTAAAAATTCGGAAAACTAAGGAAGCGGTATTTAAGGAACACTTACTTAGAATCAGCTTGTAGACTCCTACTGTGTCAACTAAAAATATTTATAAGAAAAATAAATTGCATAGAAGCTAAAATCAGTCTATTATCGGTCTATATATAGTCTGAAAAGGTTTTGCTCATGCGCACAGAAACTCTTAGCTATGTTAAAGAACACGCCAATCACTTGGAGTTGGAAAGTCCTCTTTTAATTACTCAGAAAGGCAAAGCTCGTTTTGTTTTACAAAATGTTGAAGACTACGAATACCAACAAGAATCTTTGGCATTGATTAAACTACTGGCTATATCTGATAAATCGGGCAAAGAAGGTATTTTATCCATCGACCAAGCATTTGCTGATTAGCCATTATCACTTATGTACAAGATTGTCACATCGCCGATATTTAAACTATGCCTTAAGCGCTTGGTTCATTTTTTGACGGTGAAATATTCTTCAATCTTAGCTCTCGAAGCGAAGCAAGCCATCAAGAATTCTATCTTGAAAAACCTTGCCAGTAATCCCTACATTGCCCCCATAAGCGATAGATTGATTGATATTGGAATTAATGATTATCGTCAATTTTCAATTGATAAACACAATATAGTATTTTACCGAATTGATGAGTCAAAAAAACAAGTTGTTTTACTGGTTGTAATGGATAGTAGGCAAAGCATTCAAAAACTGCTATCAGAGATCATATTATTGTCTTAAAATGGTGGATCCTCCCCCGAGTTGAACTGGAAACCTGTCGATTTTTAGTCTAGGAAAGAAAACATTAGTGGCAGTCACTTTTGAACAATCCTCAATCCATTGCCGTCGATAGTCATAATTAGTACCTGTTTCAGGATCTTCACCACAAAGAAAAGCCCGGCGGACACAACGACTAATAAGATGATAATAACCCGCATTTTCGGGGTCAATTTGTTCACTTCGCTTAATAGCCATGTTCTTCCCTGATTGACTTTGACCCATGTATTATCTGATAGTGATAAAAAAAGAGAAAGTGGAGAACGCACATCTAGGTGTAAGTATTGGCTCATTGATCGTGCGAGACATTTGCCTTATAGTGAGTGTCAGTTAAGTATTACCGAGTATTTGGGATGCTCGGGAGTTGGTTCAATGAGTATCAAGGCAATCAAGCGCTGCGCACTTAGCTGCTTATTTTGGTGTTAGCCCTAGATAGCTACGAAGCTACGATTGACTACTAAGGTACAATTTCTCAAGGTAGCAAAAAACGAGGTTTTTTCAGCGGATTAGAATTGTTCCATTTTAGTCGACGACAGACACTGTCTAAGTTGGAAAATTAATGATTTCTGCAAAACTGGGAACCTTGCTATGAGCTTTATTCTTATCCTTTCTATTACTATAAGGCTCGTTGCGCTAGCTTGGTCCATTGGCTTGCTGCGTCAACTTAGAGATTGGCGCATGGCTTTCTTGTCAGGAATGCTTTTCTTGATGGTTCTCAGGCAAACACTCACGCTGTTGAAAGAAAGAGGAGAGTCTTGGGAAATTATATTCAGTTGGCATATAGAGGAATTTCCAGGAGCCTTGGTAAGCATACTTGCATTCCTATCCATCTTCTACCTCAAGAACATACTTAGCGAATATAACCAGGCGTTGGTCGAGCAGTACAAGAGCGAGGGACGTTTGGCAAACATTGTTGACATTGCTGCAGATGCCATTATCACGATAGATCAAAACCAACATATTCTCCAATTCAATCAGGGCGCAGAGAAAATTTTTGGCTATCAAGCAGAAGAAGTGTTGGGACGACCGATCGATATGCTCCTGCCATCACACTTCGTAAAAGTACACCAACAACATATCCGTACTTTTACCACTGCGGCTAAATCTACCCGCCGAATGGGTGAGATATCACAGGAAATAGTTGGACTGCAAAAAGACGGAAGCGAGTTTCCTGCCGATGCCAGTATAAGCAGACTAAACATGGACAATGAGGTTACTTTTACAGTTATTCTCCGCGATATCACTGATCGGGTACGGGCTGGAGAAGCTTTAAGAACGAGTGAAAAACATCTTCGAAATGTTCTTGATGGACTTGGTCCTCACATGCTTGTTGGTCTTATGACGCCAAATGGCTTGTTAATAGAGGCGAATCGACCAGCCCTTGAGATAGCGGGCTTAAAACCCAAAGATGTAATGGGGAAACCCTTCGAGGAAACATACTGGTGGGCATACTCGGAGCCGGTCAAGCAGCAATTGCGTGATGCAATCCGTCGGACAGCAAAGGGAGAAACCTGCCGTTACGATGTAGTTGTACATGTTGGTGAGAAGCGTTTCATTACTATTGATTTTTCCTTGCAACCTTTGTTTGATGCAGCAGGTAATGTCAATTACTTAATTCCTTCGGCGGTTGATATCACTGATCGGAAATTGGCGGAGGATCATATCCAAGATCTCCTCAGTATCCTAGAGGCGATTAGAAACGTCAATCAGCTAATCGTCCAAGAGAAGAATCGGCAAAAGATGTTACAGGGGGCCTGTGACATTATTAGTCAAACCCGAAAATACAAATTTGTATGGATAGGCATGCTACAGGAAGGCAACAAGGATGTTCTGCCCATCGCGCAGGCAGGATTCGGAAGTGATTACCTAAAATCGATAAAGATAACCTGGGATGATTCAGAAACGGGCCAAGGCCCTACCGGGATGGCTATCAAAACCAGAATGCCTTCTCTTATTAGGGACATCGCCGGAGATTCCCGCTACAAACCTTGGCGTGAACAAGCACTTAAATATGGATATGCCTCGTCGGCCTCCCTAGCTTTGCTTCACGATAACCGGGTCTTTGGCGCTATAAACGTTTATTCGACCACCGCCAACGCATTTGATACGGAAGAAGTGGAACTTCTTGCTGAAGTTAGCCAGGATATTGGTTTTGCTCTGCATAATCTCGAACTGGAAGAAAAACATAAGCTGGCAGAGAAGGCGTTGGCCAAAGCACACGAGCAATTAGAAATAAAAGTGGCGTTACGCACCCAAGAACTCGCCCAGGCCAACATTCGTCTTCAGGAACTTGACCAGCTTAAATCCATGTTTATTGCCTCTATGTCACATGAACTGCGCACACCGCTTAACTCCATCATTGGGTTTGCATCCATCATTCAACAGGGAATGGCCGGAAAGGTTACACGAGAGCAGCAGAAGCAGCTTGCCATTGTTAAACGAAGCGCTAGTCATCTATTAGACTTGGTCAACGACATTATCGACGTCAGCAAGATCGAGGCAGGTAAAGTGGAGCTCGCCATCGAACAATTTAATCTGCCGTCTCTGGTGCTGGAAGTGAAGGAAACTTTTACCCTTGCTGCCGAGGAGGACGGCATTGCAATATCTCTTGTCTCACCGGATAACCTTGTCATAGAAAGCGATAGGCGCAGAACACAACAGATACTCGTCAATTTCCTGAGTAATGCCATGAAATTCACGGATCAGGGCTCGATTGAAGTCAAAGTGGCAAAAAAGGCAGATATGGTAGAGGTTTCGGTTATCGATACTGGTATCGGCATAAGAGAAGAGGATCTGAACTACCTTATTAAAGCATTCAACCGTATTCGTACCGAAGGAAGAATAAGAGAAGGCAGCGGGCTTGGGCTATATTTGTCTAGGAAAATAGCGACTCTCCTCGGGGGCGAAATATCAATAGAAAGCGAGTTTGGCAAAGGGAGTACCTTTACCTTCACATTGCCAATTCAATGGAGACCAACATGAGCATAAAAACATTGGTTATCGAAGACAATGAGAACAACAGATATTTAATTGGCTATATCCTCAAAAAATATGGTCATGAGGTCGTCGAAGCTACAAGCGGCGAAGAAGGCGTGGAAATAGCCTTAAAGGAGCGGCCGGATTTAATCCTTATGGATATACAACTCCCCGGTATGGATGGTCTCGAGGCAACGAGACAGATCAGGGCATCAGAAACGAATGGCGGAATTCCAATCATCGCCCTCACCTCTTACGCTATGACAGGGGACAAGGAAAGGGCCTTGAAGGCGGGTTGTACAGGCTATATCGAAAAACCAATCGATCCGGAGACCATCATGTCAAACCTTGAGCGCTATTTATGATGAGGAAACCAAAAAAATGAAAATCGTTATTGCTGATGACATGGCTGAGGAACGCTACCTGCTCGAAACCATCCTCAAGGATTCAAACTATGAGGTGGTCTCTACCAAGAACGGCGTTGAAGCCATCGCAAAGCTCCGCGGAGGAACATTTGATCTGATTATCTCCGATATTCTTATGCCAGAAATGGATGGTTTTATGCTCTGCCATGAAGTTAAGCACGATAATAATCTGCGTAATATCCCATTCATTTTCTATACGGCTACCTACCTGGAACCCGCTCACGAGAAAATGGCCATGGCTCTGGGGGCATCCGCTTTCATCGAAAAGCCTATTGAACCGATTGAACTCCTGAAGAAGGTAGAGGAGGTTCTTACCAAGCACCAGAAAAATAATCTCTCGACAGTAGCGCTGCCAAAGATAGAGAAAACCAAATTTGTGCGTATGCACGGTGAAGTGGTCTCAAAAAAACTCGGGGAAAAAGTGCAAGAACTTGAAGCTGAGCGTGAATTACTGAGGGAAAGTGAGAAACGCTTCCGTTCGATTTTCGAATCAATCCAGGATCTCTACTACCGTACAGATGTCCAAGGCAAGATTATAAATGTTAGCCCCTCCTGTTTTGCCATTACTGGCTATAAACCGGAGGAGATTATCGGGCTAACTAACACTACCTTCTATGCGGATCCTGACCAAAGTGAGGAGCTAATGCAAGAGCTTGGGCAAAAGGGTGTTG